>Ga0256831_1000757_pt1 | contig 17130 bp, 20 predicted proteins | sample 132544metaG_FD_189087 | JGI IMG/M metagenome (GOLD analysis project Ga0256831, IMG submission 189087) | Hydrothermal vent microbial communities from Lau Basin, Pacific Ocean - 132-544 | ecosystem: Environmental > Aquatic > Marine > Hydrothermal vents | place: Pacific Ocean: Lau Basin | collected...
TCATATTCTATTTCTCAGATGGATGATCGGGTTGGATTAATGACTCAGGATACTCATAGAATGAGTAAGCCCGCTAAAAACATAAATAAACTATTCCCTTTTTAATCGCTTACAAAAATAAGATACGATACATGACAACTGACTCAAGCCCTCAGAATAGTAGCAAAAATATAATGGGTAACTTAAAAGGCACTGAACTTGGCGAACAGATTTCATCCAGCCTCTATAAGCTAGAGCATATTTCTGATCACCATGTTAAAGAACGTCGTCGCCATTTTCGTATTACTAACATTATTGTTATTGTTATTTCTACGTTTATTTTAATTATCGCAGCATTAAATATTTACAATCTCTATGGCTTTTATAATGATTCCATGAGGATTATTAAAACAGTACAAGAATTAGACAAAACGGTTAACGAGATCACTGCTAATATGAGTCATATTACCCTAGCAATGGGACAGTTCAATACCCATATGACGACCATGTCAGGTATTTATACTGATATAACATCGATGTCAGAAGTCATGCCCAATATGCGCTCAAGTATGTCAGTTGTTGGTTATAGCATGGGAGATATGAATAGTATTGTGGGTGAAATTAACACCGATATGACACTTATGGTTCAACGCCTAAAGCATATGTCATTTAATATGGGGCACATGGAATATAATGTCCACCAGATGGCTCAGCCAATGGGAAAGTTTAATCGTTTTTTCCCTGATTAAGTTTGTAAACAATAATATGGTCTGCCTTACTGCCTCCTAAAGAGCAAGACAAACCATATTTTTTATTTTCTGTTTGGCTAAATCATCGATACCCAAATCAGTGTTGCTAAGGTAATAGCCGATAGTAAAGCAACACCAGCAACAGTACAGTTAATACAAATTTTCCCTAACATTTCCATAAGAAGTCCCCTCTTAAAATCAAATTAAAAATAATAACGCTAGAAATTAGTTCTAACGTAAAGAATACTAACAAAGTATTTTCCTTGTTTGTATTAGGGTTTTTATCCTATTTATACTTTGAAGATTGGCACATACCCTAATCCCCTGAATTTAGCCTTAATAACAATTTGTTTAGGTTAAATGGACAGCCAATAGGGAAAAGTATTTATTTACGGCGAATTTTCAGGAGGTGTTTCCGTTAGGCGTGATAAGGAAACTCGAGTAACCAAGGGGCGCATACCATTTAAACGTGCATCGGTGTACACTTGATCGGCATTGCTCTGAGAAATACAATAATCAACTGAAAAAACAGGGATGGATCGGTCTATATATTTCTTATATTGCACCAGACGAGACTCTGTTGAGTACTCATCAAAATGACGCTCATGCAAATCACCAGCATCCGGATCATCCCATTGAGCATCACCATTACCATGCCACCATGTGTCTTCAACAGCTAAAGCATCTATGGTAGCCGCATATCGTATTGGATCACTATCAATTAAATACGGTGCATTTTGTGCTATTACCAAAAAATCACTAACAAGTGCCCGACCCGTTGAACCAATTTCTTCAATGAATTGGATCATTTCTTCTTTAGCATCAACACCCTCTTCAGCTGCCGCCAGAAGAATGTGTTCATCATCATAGGCTTCCACCCAATCAAGATACACACCATCAAAACCTAAGCGTGCCAACTGCGCAATAATACCACTGTCACCCAACCAGATATCTTTCCAGCGTTGATCCCAATAGGCTACGGGATAGTTGCCACTCCAACCATCTGGATCAATACTCACCAGAAAATCTGGCTGACCTCTACTTGTAGCCGTTGGGGCTGACCAGTGTGCTTGCCAATAATTACGATAGTCTTCAGCCTGACCAATATCAATATAGGCTAGAATAACACGCTTATTACCCGAAGGTGTATCATGCAAACTCTGGAGCATCGCTTGTGTATCATAAGCAAAATCACTAAAATTATGCCCCGGTTCTAACACCAGTAATGGGTAGTTTGTCTCAGCTAACGTGGCAACGGCATTAGTTTCATCCAAACCTTGAATCTGATACATCCATGTTGTTGCCCGTTGAAGTTGGGTACGTCTGTCAATTTGATCATCATCAACAATTATTTTTTGACTGCTTATTTCTGCGATCCCTTGTGGGAAATTAAGCCCTTTAGGGTTAGAAATAGCTAAGCTAAAATATTCATTCTCTTCACTGAGTGTATCGGCAATAATTTCGACACCAATCACTGTTTTAGTGTCTCCTGCACTAATCGTTGCGGTACCGGATGTTGCTACAAAATCCTGACCAGCCAAGGCGGTCGCTGCTCTGGTCGTATAATCAACAGAGACATTAATCCCTTGGGCACGGCTAATTTGCAATAAAAAATAGCTGATATGATTAACACTGCCTTCAATAGGCGTTTTATCAACCTCTGATGCCTCATTAGGAACCGTATCAGAAACCACAGCATAGGCTGGAATAGTGAGGCAAAACAGCCACAAAGCACTCAAAAATAGGACTCTATTCATTATTTTGCTCCTGATTATTATTTTATAATCGCAAGAATTTTTTTAAACTGCTCACCTTCTGCCTTAGCCAACAATTCAAATAGAGCCGTTTCAACACCTGTTAACGCCACCCCATTAGCCACCATTTTTTGCAAACCAATGTCTTTATTTTCATAGCTTCTCGAAGAGACTGCATTGCTCACCACCTGCACATCATAACCTGATGTCACTAACTCTACAGCGCTTTGATAGACACAAATATGTGTCTCAAGACCAATAATAAGGATCTGCTGACGCTTTAAGGCTCGTAATTCATCTAGAAATAACGGATTTTGACAACAACTAAACGTTGTTTTACTTAAGGGCTTATTATCTACTAAAAGTTCAGCAATTTCAGGGATGGTTGCCCCAATGCCTTGCGGGTTCTGTTCCATCCAAAGAATAGGAATACCCAACACCTTGATACCTTGAATTAATTTTTGTGCATTACTCAAAAAAGCCTCTTTATCATGCATTAAATGCGCAAGCTTGCCTTGAATATCAACAATAAGCAATACGGTATTATCTATTGTTAGCATCATGAGTCCTGCCCATCATCACCCAATATAGACTTTAAATTAGCAAAGGGATTATGCGTTGACACAGCACTTTGCTGATCACTATTCACATCACCATAGGCCTCATATTCATTCATTTTTTGATGCTCATTATCATGGCAATAAATACACAAATTCTCCCAATTACTACCATCAGGAGGATTATTGTTATGATTGTGATCAATATGGTGTACGGTTAATAATTGTAAATTTTCTCGAGTAAAGCTCTTACCACATCGACCACATACCCAAGGATGTAATTTTAGTGATTGTTCACGATAACCTTTTTCTCGATCATTCACTTGTGTATGCGCTTTTTTAACAATCGCGTCTAATTTATCATTATTGAGCGTTTTCTTTTTATCTTTACGTCTGCCAACCATTTCAAAGACCTGTTTTTTTTATCGGACTCCCCTATAATACTACTTGGATAATCGTATTTAAAGGATAGTTAAACTTCATGCCCTCTATAGCACCAATTTCTCTTTCCCCTGCTGATGCCTTTGCTATGCTGGAAAAAAAGCCCAATAGTTTATTAATTGATGTACGTTCGTCTATGGAATTTCTCTTTGTAGGACACCCTAAAGGAGCCGTACATATTGCTTGGATTGATGAGCCTGACTGGGACATTAATCCCAATTTTGTCACTGAAATACGTAAGCTAGTACTCGGAGGCGTTTGTGGAGAAGACGGCCAGACTCCCGCCATTATTTTAATTTGCCGTAGTGGTAATCGTTCTTTGGAAGCCGGGCAACTATTACTTAAATCTGGCCTAAGTAATGTCTTTAATATTGATGAAGGCTTTGAAGGTGAGCTAAATGAGCAACATCAACGCAGCACATTAGGTGGTTGGCGTTTTCACCAGTTACCTTGGGAGCAATGTTAATGAAAGTTATTTTATTCTTAGTGATTTCTGGCATTTCCAATGGCTCAGACAATGAGTTTCGCTATCAAATGGAAAAATCTTATAACAATGTTCAAGATTGTGTACAAGCCAGTATTATCATGCGTAAAGTCTTACGAGCAGAGGATAATCTACAAGCACGACAGACCGATGTTTATGCTCATTGCGATATTGCTAAAGAGAGTGTCAATAAAGAAGCGTATGCCGAGGCCAAGAGCAAAATACGCCGCTTAGAAAAATTTTACACGACAGCCAAGTGGTAGAGCACCTTTTCTCGCTTAAACAGACTGCTTGATCATATCAAAATAGCGTCCTCGATACAGTAAACGTGGTTGCTTAGGATCATCTTTAAAGGTACTTCGAGTATGTAGCACATTATTACAAATTAAACCCTGTCCCGTTGCCAAACGCCCCTGAAATTGATACTCCGATGGTCTATCAAGCAAGGCACGCAAAACCTGTTGTGCTTCTTGAGTTAAGGCATCATTATGCCAGATAACATTGCGTTGTCGGGCACTATAGCGCATGTGCAAACGCCCATTCTGAGTAATCATAAACACCGGACCACTGCGATCCGGACGAATCAGTTGCCCATCTAATACATTTTTAGGAATGGTCATCGCATTGGCTGACATCAAGGCTTTTATATAGTCTGGATTTTTATCCCGTAACATCATATAAATAATGTCAGGATCCCAAAGTTTATTATCACCACCTTCCTGTGCGGGTCGGACACAGTGCAAAATCATACTATAGATTTGTTCCGACAGATGATTATAATAGCCATCTGTATGCCAATTTATTCCCTTATTACTATAAGGAATATAAATCGCATGTAAGCCCGTATCAACCACTTGAATCGAAGTAAAACCATCCGCATCCGCACATTCATTTTTATCTAAGGCCGAAATACCCAATTGACGACCAATATGCTCAGGAATACTTTTATCTGCTTGCCTGCCAAGCTCACCTTCAATGGCATAAATGACCATATTAGTTTTTAATAACAAATCTTTAAGTTGCTGTAACTCAATAGTAGTCAGTTGTTTTGGGTTAGAAATAGGCACTATTAGTTGATTGATAGTGGTAGGATAATGAGCCAGCTTAGTTACTTTCCATTGCTGATAGGCTGACTCATTTTTATAATAAAAAGGGCTGGCTTTAAAGGCTTGAGAATGATGCGCTAAGAAGGGGGCTGATTCAGTCATAAGGAAATTGTTCTTTTAGGTCGAAAATAATCCCTATTGTCATAAAACTCTGGTGACTCATTCTCTTTAGACCAACCCGGCACACCCAGTATTGGCAAAGGTGACAGGTTTTGAGAGTCCATTAATGTATTATGGTATTTAATATCATCAAATAAGAGCTGATCTAATTGTTGGTATTGTGCTAATTTATCCTGCTGATAAAAATCACTGGCCACTTCAAGACAATAGGCCTTACCTGTAAAACCAAGAAAGGGTTTAAAAGCTTTTTCATACATACCGTGCCCAAAAACAAAGGCATCAATTTTTGCTTCTGGGCAACACCCCCTGCTAGAGGCATGAACAGAACACCAACATGAGCGAGAATCAACAAAGGCTTTTTGCCACTCATGTGATCTCAGTGCCTGTAATAATAGAGGATCACTACTGGCAATAATAATACCTGACTCATCAATATGGGTGATTGCATCACGAGCAGGGGTACGTTTTTTACTGGCTTGTTGCTCCAATTCCTTCATGTGCAGTTCATTGAGCAACACTTTAGTTTTAGGAAATAACAACCAAATAAAAGCATTAAAGAGATCATGCCAGTTTTGTTCTCTAGTGCTAATAATGCCTTTTTTATAAACACGCTCTTCATAGCCCATTTCAGGAAAAGGCAGGCTATGATCCTGAGGCTTCATATCAAGCACTAAACCACTGGATAAAACCACCGGTTTATCCAGAAGCTTTAACAAACCCTGACACCCAGGCCAATCAGACCAGCACTCATCATTTAATAGATGCTTTAAGTCTGAAAAAATAGGGGATGCTGTAAGAAAATCAGGATCCCATTGATTGATAATATTTTTTGCCATTAATAACGATTATCGATAGACACACAAATAAGCTACATCTGTGGTCATTTTAACATCGAATGAAACATTGGCTGCTACTTCAAAACTCTCTCCAGAATGATAGCTGAGCCACTTATCTGTATTGGGTAATTTAACATCCATCTGACCGCTGGTTACTGTCATGATTTCAATACTTGACGTACCAAAGGTATATTCTCCGGCGGCCATCACACCCGCAGTCGCCTTGCCATCAATACTATCAAAGGCAATGGATTTTACTTTGCCATCAAAATACTCATTTACTTCAAACATATTATTTTCCTAACAATTATCATCTTAATACAATTTACTCAAATAGTAGTGAATTTTACTCTATCATATCATCACTGCAAAGCCAGAATGAAATTTAAGCCAGATTAACGTACTATAGAATATTTTCAGTCCGCAAGAAGACAAAACAGGTCTATTAACAAATGAAAAATTTATATGAAGAAGCAAAAAACTGTTTCTTAACACCCGATCCTAATGAAAAGCTTGCGATGAGTCTGGATATTGTTGCCGATTGGGACAATGGTTTATTGGAATGGCAAGAAGGCGAGCCACACTTATGTGAGCCACCCATACAATTTGACCAACCCGGCCGTTTGGATAAGCCCATTCTTGTTGCTGCAAATAAGGTTAAAAATAGAGGTTTTAAGTCCGTACAACAGCGAGCAGCCTTAATCCATGCTTTGGCACATATTGAGCTAACCGCAGTGAATTTGTCATGGGATAGTATTTACCGTTTTCGCCACTTACCTAAACAATACTATGATGACTGGGTACAAACAGCTAAAGAAGAAACTCAGCATTTTTATTTACTCTGTGAGAGCTTAAAGGATTTAGGCTACGCCTATGGTGATTTTCCAGCACATAATGAATTATGGCAAATGGCCGTTACCACGGCTGATAATTTAATGGCTCGCATGGCGATTGTCCACCGAGTGTTAGAAGCCCGTGCGCTGGATGTTGTGCCCTTTTCAGTTGAAAAGTTTCGCAGTATTGGTGATCGTCAAACCGCTGATGCTCTGGTGATTATCGCCAATGAAGAAGTGGGGCATGTGAATTCGGGCACTCGTTGGTTTCGCTATCGTTGTCAACAAGAACACGTAGACCCTGATAAGATGTTTTTTACCTTATTGCAGAAATACTTAAAATCAACGCCTCGGGGTCCTTTTAACCGTGAAGCTCGACTAAAAGCAGGTTTTAGCTTAGCTGAAATGCAAGAGTTGGAGCGTTTAGATGCTCTTTATAAACAAAAAAAAGCACTTATGAAAAAGACTAAAACGGAGCATACTCACTAAAAAACACGATTGAGCGAGGTTTTCTACTTGGCTAGCCAAAAAATTATGGTGTATCATCAGGCAAAGTAGCATGATCTTGCTTAAACTGAATAATTTTACGTCGATCTTTTTTACTTGGACGCCGAACATCATATTGAGGCATACCAGCAAAAAATGCCTTTCGTTCTTGGGAAGATTTTTCTCTTTGCACTTTACTTTGCTCTGTTTCTTCATAAAGTGTTTGTGCAATACTCGCAGAACCACGCTTAGCAGACAACAACCTTATGATAACTGTTTGTTCTATTGAGCCTTTTTTAATTCGGACACTATGTCCTTGCTCAGCATAATGACTAGGCTTCACCCGCTGACCATTAAGATGCACCTTACCTCCTTTAATGGCTTCTGTTGCTAAGGAGCGTTTTTTGTAAAAACGTGCCACCCAAAGCCACTTATCCAATCGGATTTTCTCTGATTTTGAATCATCGGTCGTATTCTTTTTTTTGTTTCTATGCATAAAAATAAACCGCTTATGGTAATTAAAATTGAAAGTTTTAGATAAAAAGTAGCAAGTTTGAAAAAAATCGTCTATATATATCAAGTATAACGACAAATGAGACTAATAAAAACCGTGTCAAAGCACGAGTGGTAAAAGACAGAAGGTATGTTTTTATGGCCAGACCAGTACGTATTGAATTTTCAGGCGCTTACTATTTAATTTCATCCAAGGCACCTGCCGGTGAATCCATTTTTAGAGGTATAAAAGATCGACAGGAATTTCTACAAATCCTAGCAGAAGTCGTGGCACGCATGCAATGGGATGTTTATGCCTATAACTTAATGCCAGATTCATTTCAGCTTTTCATCAAAACCCCAAAACCGAACTTATCCAAGGGAATGAGACAAGTTAATGGTATTTACACACAACGCTACAACGCCAAGTATCAGTCCCAAGGTAATATCTTTCATGGTCGCTTTCGAGCCGTTTTAGTTGAAGAGAGTTTATTCCCTGAGGTCGTAAAACATGTCCTACATACACCGGTTCGGCAACGCAAAACACGCTCCCTTGCTAAATGGAAGTGGAGTAGTTTTCAAGCCACTACAGGTCTTGCAGAAACACCCGAGTGGCTCAATTCTAAACACGTATTAAGTTACTTTGGTAAACAGAAAAAACGCTCTCAAACAGCTTTAACTAAAGCCGTCAGCGCTATGGATAAGGATTTTGATCTTAGCAAAAATATTAAAGGACAAATATTGCTAGGCGGTGATAGCTTTGTTTCTAAATGGAAAAAGCAATTGGCTTCAGGCAAGATTATGGATAAGGCTAGACAACGAAAAGCTAAGAAACTCAAGCCATTATCTGATTTTTCAAAGCGTTTTAAAAACACTAAAACCGCTATGGTCAAGGCATATAAAACCGGTGATTATACGCTGGATCAAATTGGTCAGCACTTTGGTGTGCACTATAGCACGGTGAGTAGAACGGTCAAAGACGCTGGTTTTTAGCCCGTCAGTGTATTCGCTTAAAGGTATACACTCTTAGCTTCTGATCGCGGACAATAAACTGATTTTTTTCTCTATAAAATTGAAATTTCATGGTTATTTTTTTTGCTGGCACATAAGCAATCATGGTATTACCTCGAATCATCAATTGCCCAGCAATATTACGAGCCATACCATCTGACCATAAAAAGTGATTGTCATTATAAATGGCAATCACATCACCCGATAGGCTTTGCCAAATCCCATTTAATGTATTGCTATTATAATTGCTCGTTACTTTTTTATCCGAGATAAAGTTTTTTTCTTCTGGATCCCAAAAATTTCCCTCTTGCGTAGCAAAACTATCGGTACTCACACCAGTCTTAAAGCGATTTTTGCTTGGGTCAATCAGCGTATTGCCTAATGGCATAGCATTTGTACCTACTGGAGACATAGGTAAGTTGCTAAAACGATTATAATTAGGGAAGGCCGTCCCCATAGCAGGAAACAATGCTGAAGAAAATGCTGGAGAATAAGGTAAATTATTGAAGTTTGAGAATGAATTTCCTCCCCCCATCACCTGATTCATAGCATGCATCATAGACACCATCATTTCAATAAAAGGCATGGAACGCCAACTATTATTATGGTTGTTAGCTGCCACAGCCGTACTGATAGACACACCCATAAGACTGCTCATTAGGCATAAACATAGCAGTAAGTGAGTCATTCGATGTTTCAAGAGGTTTCCTATTTATCGTCCAGTTGTTTTTCTAGCTATTTAGGTCACAATCCCATGCAGCACACATAGAGACGTTTTTGAGTAAATGATGGGGGTGATTAGCTGATGATTATAGTCGGTTTTATTCTAATAGTTAATTAGAATTTGTTAAAATGTCTATATGTACCCATTTGAAGAACCCAAATAGCAATAAATATCTCAAGCCATACGCCTAATAAAGAATATCGCACCGATAGTGGCACTTATGGTAACAAAACTAGCACTTAATAGGGGACTTAATTCATAAACTAAGCCAAATTGTGCACTAATTTTATTGGCAATGGTAAAGCTCACGCCAATCAAAACGCCTACCATTAAACGACTGCCAGCATTACTGGTTCTGGCCGAGCTAAAAACAAAGGGCACAGCCAGTAATAACATGGCAGCAATCGAAAAGGGTTGCATAATTTTATCCCAAAAAATCAGCCAGTATTTGCGACTATCAAGATTATTTGCATCAAGGTAAGTCGAATAACGATACAGCCCTTCTACAGACAAATATTCCAACTTAGAAATAATAACATCCACCAGTTCTAAATCCAGAAGTGTTGGCCAGCGCGCCTTGTCTATGGTGTTTAGGATCACCTTATCTTCTCTGATAAAGGTCTGTTTTATATCATTTAAGATCCAGTCATCACCATCATAATAAGCAGAATCTGCCTGTGTACTCACCTTAAGGGAGTTATCATCTGAAAAAGTAAAAATAGTAATATTTCTCAGTGTTTTATCCGCTGTTACTGCTTGAATTTTAGTATAGTTATTTTTATCCCGCACCCAGATAGCATCATCTGAAACACTATTAGAGGTATTGTTAGATGAGCCATGAATCTTGGCTGACCAATGTCTTTCGGCAATTTCTTCACTCATTGGTAAGACGTATTCACCCAGAAGAAACATAAACACTGCCAGTAAAAAGGCAGCTTTCATTACCGCAAAAATAATTCGGCCAATTGAGACACCAGCAGAACGAATAGCAACTAATTCATTATTACTATTGAGCGTTCCTAAACCCATCATTGCCCCTAAGAGCACCGAAAATGGAAATAGTTGATACAAGCGACGGGGCAAGGTCAGTGCCGCATAGGTAAACGCATCCAGCATATCAAAGTTGCCCTTACCTATATATTTGAAGTTATCAGCCAGCACAATAAAACTGTATAGTGATAAAATAATCAATAAAAACAAAAGTGTGGAAGAGATAACCGTTTTTATTATATAGCGATCAAGAATATTCATTTTGTATCAAAATTATACTAGGGAAGTGCATAGGCGCATATCAATGAACAAAGACGTGTTCGATTGCCAAGAGTTAACCTAAACTTTAGCTTAAGTCCATTCATTATTAAATGAAGCACGGTGATTATGATGGCTGGTATGACTGTTTGGCTGATATAAAAAGTGGATGACTATCCATAAAGTGCTAACAAAAACAATTTGCACTGAAAACCAGATAAATGAAAACAAAGAAACGCATAAAGCAGATAAGTTCATAACAAATTGACGTATAGCCATCTCGATGGTTTTTAGTCTTTTCTTTATTTTTACGTTAATTGACACACAAGTTCTCTCTTGAATAACAAAAAATTGGCACTCTTAATTAGTCATAGCGGTCTGAAACAAGCAACTCTTTGTTCTCAGAAACAAGAGTATAATATTAATCCATTAAGATTCATACTATGGATAGTTAAATCAGCACTCATGTCATCAATTCTAGTGAAGAAAGCGTGGTTTACTTAAGGTAAAGGGAGGAATGTCCGCATCAAACATTTGACCATCACCGGCTTTCATCTGGTAACTGCCTTGCATACTACCAACAGGGGTATGCATAATAGTACCACTTGTATAAGTAAAATGTTCACCTGGCTTCAAGTAAGGATGCTCACCAACCACACCTGAACCTTTTACCTCTTGTGTTTGTCCTTCTGCATCGGTAATGATCCAGTGCCTAGAAATAAGCTGAGCCGCTTCAGTGCCCTTATTTAAAATATTAACCGTATAAGAAAAGACATAACGATCATCATTAGGTATGGATTGCGTCTCAATATATTGAACTTGGACATCAATAGAAATATGGTACTTATCAATATTCACAGCAGTGTTTTCCTAAAATAAGAGTCTTTATCATCCATGCTGGAAGGTATTGGCTCGGCCAAGATCATCATCCTGTTCATCAACATGCTTTTTGGCTTTATTGACCGCTTCTTTTACCGCATTATCCATTTTCTCGCGTTCACCTGTGGTAAGGAAAAAAGCCATGTCTACATCATGACGTACATAGCGTGAAGGCAGCATATTTAAGGCCACACAGGCAATATCCTGTAGATAGTCTTCATCCATTTTTCTAATATCTTTAACAAATAGCTGTATCAACTCTCGAACCACTAGAGTCTCATAATAATTGTGGATTGAATCAAAGCGCATGGTCACCTCTTATTAGAAAATATTAGCAACAAACCATCAGTAAGAAGAATCAGCAAAAAATAGTATTAAGCTCTGTCTAACAGATTAGCCTCATTGTGTGTAATTGCAAGTTTATTGGCGTATTTTCCACGTGGGTTTATTCTCAACATCGATGAGTTCATAGTTTAGTAGCCATTGTTGGGCATCTTCTGCATCATCATCAAACCAAGCTTGTGCTGAACCTAATCGAAAACTATAGCCCCATTCATCCATATCATTCATCATAGCTTTTTGTTGCATAAAAGGTAGATAATCTGACAATAAAATTTGCAGATAACAGACACCGTTTTCTTCATCGTAACCACCAGCCGCATCAGTATCAAGCACTGCTCGCCGTTGAGCATCCATACAAACATAGTGGCACGACTCATGTAAAGCAGAATGAATGGGTGTATCGTGACGAATATATAATTGATTTTGAATAATACCGGCTTCTGGTTCACCAAACCATGTACCAGGAATTGCTTGCCCATCAGCAACCCAATTAACCACTAATCCATATCGAGACAATAATTTTTCAAGAAATATTCTATGCTCTGGTGTACAAAATAACATGTTTATTTTCCAAAATAATAGGCGCTTGATACAATTTATTTAATTACAATTTGAAACTTAAATTAGTTTATGTTAACTTTGCTGTAAGTTAATGTTTGATAAGAACTTTATTTGTTGTTTTAACACATATTATAGCTGACAAAGTGTTGTTTAAATGCACCAAACCATTAACAGCCAATAACTTACATGGCTATCATAATCTGCCACAACTCAATGAGTCACAATTTAGCATGAAGAAAAAACCTGATATTTTGTTGCTATTATCTTTGCTTGCTTTTTTTGGCGTGCTTATCAGTCATTTTATGGTTATCCAACCCAGTAGCAAAAACACAACACTTTCTTTCTTGGCCAGTCAAAAACCATCAGCGTCTCAAGACGCTCACACGAATTACCCATTTAGTTACACAACTGAACAAACAGGCACATCAGCAACTAAGTCTCAAGAAATTGTACATATTGATTCGTCAAAGAGACAAACTCATTAATTGTTAGTGTTTCAGCCCGTCGTCCCGGATCAATTCCACATTGCTCAATGTATTGAGCACTGAGTACCGTCTTCAAATTATTCCTTAATGTTTTTCGACGCTGAGCAAAAGCAGCTTTAGCAATAAAAGACAAATTTTCTGGGCTCGCATTACATAGTTTGTGCTCATCTTGACCATGTGTCTTAGGAGTTAAACGAACAATAGCAGACTCCACCTTAGGGACGGGGTTAAATGCTCCAGGAGGTACAATAAAGAGTTGCTCTGCATGGCAAAGATACTGAACCAGTATACTTAAGCGTCCATAAGCCTTGGTGTTAGGCTGGGCAGTTAAGCGTTCAACCACTTCTTTTTGCAACATAAAGTGCATATCTTGCACGACAGCAATATTATCCAGCAAATGAAAAATAAGCGGTGTAGAAATATTATAGGGTAAATTGCCAACCAATCTGAGCTTATCCATTTTCAGGTCACTGACCTCATCACGACACAAACTAGCAAAAGAAAATTTTAGGGCATCCGTATTGTAAATAGTAAACTGCTCATACTTACTAAAGCGCTCTTGCAGAATAGGGATCAAATCTCTATCCAATTCAATCACATCTAATTTGCCCGCATCGGTCACTAAATGCTCCGTTAGGGCACCCTTCCCTGGGCCAATTTCAACAAGATGCTCATCATGGCTGGCCGAAATTGAGATAATAATACGCTCTATGACATTAGGATCATGAAGAAAATTTTGTCCAAAACGCTTACGTGCTTTGTGATTCATAGGCTTGCTCGTATTGATCTAACATTATGTAATGCTAGTTTTTTGATTATCATTCTAATTTCCCATTTTTACGATTTATTTAGGATCATCTCTTACACATAGCATTCAAATTAATGGTGCGTCTTTTGAAGGACTTGGCAAACCAGAGCCATTAAAATATGCTCTGTCGGGCTTTTGGTCAAGACGTATTAATAGTGAGCATCGAATTGTATATAAAGTAACCGATAATAATATTTTAATTGCTCAACTACATTACCACTATTAAATAGTAGTAACTCAAACTTTATCTAACAGTTAGCTTTTTTAAGTATCTCCAGCCCTTCCGCTAGAACCCCGACACACCAAATAATTAAATGATCGTCACAGGAGAATATTAGAGAAAAACAGAATATTTCAAAAGAGAGTAAAATATTACCAGCCATTGATTTTAAATGGTGCCCAGAAGAGGACTTGAACCTCCACGCCCCGAAGAGCACTAGCACCTGAAGCTAGCGTGTCTACCAATTTCACCACCTGGGCAGAGGAGGCTATAGTAAAAATAAGAAGCGTTATTATATCGTAGTTTTTTTAAAAATCACAAGCCCCTTAAACAAGTGCCATAATTTAATTTTTTAACCCTATTCACTTGCACTTTTAGCAATGTGTTTTATAGTCATAATAGGGTTATAATTACGTCTCGCTCTAAAGACTCTTATCTAGCACTTGGATATCTCTATTGAATAATTACAAATGGCATCTGCTTAGTATCACATTTGCCTTTATCTTTTCAGTTACCTGTTTTTTTCTCTTAGGTAACACCCCTTCCACACTCACTAGCGAGCACCTTGCACAAAATAAAATAATAATTATGTCTATTCTAATTGTTATTATCTTTTTCTATTTAAGTTATGTGTTGATCAAAGTAACCAAGGCATCAGAGAAAATTGAGGCCTCCAATAGCAAAATTAAGTCTGAGATTGCTAAAATTCAAATGACTTTTTCATCCATTGGGGATGCGGTGATCACCACCGATCAATTTGGTCATATTGATTATATGAACCATTCTGCTCAAGAACTCACCAATTATACGTTTGAAGAAGAGCGATCACTCACAATCAGTATCGTATTTAAATTATTTAATGATGATAATTTTTTATTAGACGATCCAGTTACAGCAGCCATAACAGAAGAGTGTGTCATAAAAAGCCAGCACGATACTTTTTTACAACGCCGTGGTGGTGAACGTTTTCCTATTATTTATACCATCGCACCGATTCATGACTCAGACAGTAATATTATTGGTACCATTATTGTTTTCCATGATACCAGTGATACGCACAAACTTACCCAAGCCCTATCATGGCAGGCGCATCATGATGCTCTGACAAAACTACCCAACCGCATTCTATTAAAAGATAAGCTTGAAGCATCTTTAGAAGAAGTGAAAGATAATAACAGCTTATTAACACTGTTTTTTATTGATTTGGATAATTTTAAGCCTATTAATGATGACTATGGTCACGAACAAGGCGATAAGGTGCTTAAAATCATCGCCCAACGCCTACTGGAAATCATTCGCCATAAAGACATGGCTGCTCGCTTAGGTGGTGATGAATTTGTTATTATTATGCCCTCTTTTGAGCAATTTGAAGATATTATCAAGTCACTCGAGCGTGTTATGAAAGCCATTTCACAGCCCATTCCTGTGGGTAGTACTAATGTTAGTCTGAGTGCCAGTATTGGGGTCACCATATTCCCTGATGATCACTCAGATGCCGACACATTATTACGTCACGCCGATCAAGCAATGTATATCGCCAAACAAAAAGGCCGTAACCAATACCACTTTTTTGACGTTCAGTCCGATCAAGTCTCAACCCATTTGGAAAACCAACGCCAACGTCTTGAACAAGCACTCATTGATGAGGAATTTTTTCTTGTTTACCAGCCTAAAGTCAATATGCGCACAGGGAAAATTTATGGTTTTGAAGCTCTGATCCGGTGGGACAATCCTGATATAGGTATTGTTTATCCTGATCAATTTATTCCACTATGCGAAGACAGTGAATTGATTATTTGTATTGGTGATTGGGTTTTCTCTCAGGCGCTTAAACAATTACACATGTGGATAGAAGCAGGCTTTGACTTTAAGCTCTCTATTAATATTGCTGCTAAACAATTTCAGGCACCTGACTTTATTGATAAACTCGATACTATCCTGACACAAAATCCTGACATACCAGCTAATTGCATTGAACTCGAAGTGCTTGAGTCCGCCGCCTTACAAGATGTTGAAAAAGTTAGTGAAATTATTATGGCCTGCCACGAACGCAATATTACCATTGCTTTAGATGACTTTGGCTCTGGCTATGCCTCACTTGCTTATCTCAAGCAATTGCCTGCCAATCAATTAAAGATAGACAAGTCATTTATTATTGACTTACTCACTGACGAGGGGGATCGTGCTATTGTTGAAGGGATCACCAGTCTCGCCGAAATATTCAAATGTCAGGTCATTGCAGAAGGTGTTGAGAGCAATGCACATGGGGTCATGCTACTACGACTTGGCTGTGATATGGCTCAAGGATTTGGTATTTCAAAACCCTTACTGGCTGAACTGGTCTTAGATTGGGCAAAAAAATGGCAACCCGATCCTAATTGGCTTCGCTGGGCAGACACTCAATGGGATATTTCCGACTTCCCCCTCTTTATTGCCCATAGTGATCATTTTGCAGGCATGAACAAGCTTGCAACTTATATCAAACACTATACTCCCGAGCAGCCTCCATTTGATCTACATGCATACAATCATTGCCGCCTAGGAGAATGGTTTTACTCTATTGGTCAACACAAATATCACCATTTAAAATCCTATCAGGCACTTGAACAACCTCATCAGGCGACCCACAGCTTAGCAAAAAAAATGCTGCAACTCTGTCTTGAAGGTAAGCCTGAGGATGCCAGTCAATTAATCCCTGAATTAGATAATATGCGCAACCAAGTGCTGACTATTTTAAATCAATTGCAACAAGAGATCCTAGCACAGAAGCCTATTAGCAGTAATTCTAGTCGCCCCCGAGGAAATCATTCTGCTCAAAACAATCATCAATCAAAAGAGTCGCCTTAATACTTAGGACAGTTTCGAATTCACCCCCAGTTAAAACTAAATAACCTGAACTCTGGATAAGATGATCTTGAAAATAACTTCAGAGTGTTGATTAGCCTGTATTTGTGGAAGAAGTCTCTTTGGCATGGATGCCAAAGTGAAGCCTACATGATGATATGGACTCCTCCT
>Ga0256831_1000758_pt1 | contig 17110 bp, 20 predicted proteins | sample 132544metaG_FD_189087 | JGI IMG/M metagenome (GOLD analysis project Ga0256831, IMG submission 189087) | Hydrothermal vent microbial communities from Lau Basin, Pacific Ocean - 132-544 | ecosystem: Environmental > Aquatic > Marine > Hydrothermal vents | place: Pacific Ocean: Lau Basin | collected...
GAAACAAGGAGATAGAGAATAGAATCATAGAAATGAAGAACGCAAAAAAAAGTAGGAGAGGTAGGAGAGGTGGTTTTGGTCTTGGTATTCTTGAAGAAGATTGCAATCCCCATACACTTCCTGGTGCTCTCAGCGGGTGTGGACACCCAAACCTCACTTTCCTTCAAACAATCTTTGATGACTAACACTGACTATAAAGCAATCCACCGGCGGGCTCTGCCCGCCTTTTTTGTTTAATGATGAAATATCCTGTTTTTTACAAACAAGTCCACGAGCTTTTGGAATTGTATTACCTCCGCATTGTTGATCATTTCCGAGAGGATTAGACCCATAAGTGTTATTTCATCAAGAAAAGTTTTTTTCTTCTTGGTGAGAGAGTAGTTTATGTAACAATCTTGGAAGCTTTTTGCAATGTAACTCGTAAAAGCTGTTGCCAAATTCAGTTGTGTAGATACATTGTACCCATGCGCCCTCATGATTTTTGCAACCTGCGTGTTTACAGCTGATGAATAGTTGCTATCAATTGTACATGCATTATTTGTAAAACTTGCTTCCTGTGTACATTTGACAGTTACCGAACCACATGTTTCCGTTGTAACACCATTTATGGTTTCAATTTTACAACTTGCTCTTACTCTATGCGTTTTATAAAAACTATAAACAATTTCCGTAACTTGTCTTTCATCTTGCGTACAGCTATTGCTATAGCTATATTGTTGGGCTATTTTTGCAGCCTCTTTGATGTCTATATTCGCATATTTGCAAAATACAAGTAAATCTTTTTTCACTTCTGCATCGTGAAACCTATTAGCTATATTGTACACATACGCCAAGAAATATTTTGCGTTTGTAACAAATGCTTTTACGGCTTTTTTCTTTCTTTCCGCATCTTTGTAGTGGTTTATATCTTTTATCTCTGTTAATAAGTCCTTTTCAAAATACCCTTCCAACATCCTGCAAAGTGCGTCTGCTGTTTTTGTACTTATGTCTGCACTTTTGTAATCCTCCCCTTTAACGCATATCAAAAATGCCAATTTAATGCGATCTTTCAATACTTTTATGATCTTCTGTCTTTCCTTTTTCTTAATTTTTAGAAATTTTTGCATAAGTTCTGTGTGCCTAAAGCGTTCAGGATGGAGAATCATGTAGTATCCACCCCCAGAATACAAACATGCATCGTAATTTCCACTTAAACAATCGTCAAACATAGTTCCATTGTTTTTTGTTTGTGTTGCTATTGCTTGCATTTGCGTAAAAACTATAAACGCAAGCACAATCACAATTGCAATTGTTTTTCTCATTTTTCCACCTCCTCGCCATAAAGATTGATTTTACTGACTTCTTCTCTGTATTTCTTCGCAAATATCAGTTGTGCAATTGCAAATACACACAACAATATTCCGCCCGCATAGAATTTCTCTATCAAACTTAATATTCCGAGAACAAACAACAAAAGAGCTGACGCTACGAGCCAGCCCCATGTGTACGCAAGCACATCCTCTTTCTCAAGCCTGAGTATTTCCTTCAGTATTGCCCTCATGTTTCACCTCCTTTTTTCTTGGTCGAAACTTTCTTGACAAAAAATCCCAATTTTCACCAATCAGCTCGACAAGCTCTCTTGTGTCGATTGTCCTTGTCTCGGGGTTGTAGTTCCTTATAGCTGTTTTTGCAATTTCAATGAGCAGTTCCTGCTGTATGCGTTTCTCGATTTGTTTTAATTCTTTCAGTCTCTCGCTTACTCTTTTGATTTTTGCCATCAAATCACCTCCTCATCATCTACTTCTACAGCACTGTCCTTGTGTATTTCTACACTTCCGTCATCCAGAACGACAACCAAAAATGGCCTCAGGATGCCGTTGCTCTCCAGAAGTCTCAGCAATTTCTCTCCCAGTTTTTCTTTCGCCTCCTCTCTGGTCACGGCCTCTTTGTGCAGTATGCGACCTATTCTTCTCACATCAACATCGTTTTCCAGATGGTCCAACCAGAAATAGAGGCCTGTAGTTTCCACCACATAGGCTTTTACCCTTTTCATCTCAAGTACCTCCTTCCTGAAAAATTGTGAGGCAGGGCGTGTTTCGCCTTACCTCACATTCTATACGCAACGCAATCAAAACACGCACGTAATCCCTGCCACAATACCAACCTCGTTTGTCTCGCTCCCAGGTTCATACCATCCCTGTTGCGTGGAGGACCTCCTGAACCTCCAATGCAAGGCATAGAAACCAGCGTCAAGATTCACATTTTTCGACAAGTTGATGGTGATAGGTATCTGCACCTGATACCCCGTTGCTGTGCCCATGTGAAAAGTGAAATGTTCGCTTCGCATATAGTTTGTAGAGTGCCACTTTGGTGCAAGATAGAAGGCAAAGTCTATACCTGCGGCAACTCTGGGACGAAAGCTGTAAGCAACACCAGCTCCAAGTCCACCATAGAGCATCCTATAATGTTCAACTCCTCCCGAAACAAAAAAGTATCCTTCATCAAGTCCCGGATTATCCTGCCTCCTCCAGTATCTATAGCCAATTAAGCCATAAGAATATACCGTCAGCTGCTCTGAGATAGGAAGAAAGTAGCCTGACTTGTACTCAAGCCTATAGAGAGAAAGAGAAGAGTTTAGCTTTAAAGGAAAAGTAAAAATGTAATCAACAAATGGATCCTCGATTATACTTGCTCCATCATAACGCCCCTGCCCACTTTCTTCATACTTAAAGCTCAGTTGCTGAAAGGTGTTTGTGTTGTCATTTGTGTTTGTCAAGACAACCTTAAAGCCATTCATATTTGCGGTTTCTTGATCAGCTGGCTTGCAATGCTCCCAATAGTGAAAGTGTGAGTGAACATACCCAACAGACAAGCTCAATTTCGCTTGTGCTGCACCTACAAATACAAGCGACAAGGAGACAAACAACATCAAAGCCAAAAAAGCCTTCTTCATGATACCACCTCCAAAAATTTTTTTGCCGTTTGTCTCCCTTTACCTTTTATACGCAAGAGCCTATTGATTTGGGCAAAAGAGTGTTTCTGACTTGTTAGCTTGGTCTTTTCTTCTGTGCTGCTCTCTTAAAAAAGAAAAAATAAAATTGTAGAGGTTCGGTGGCCCAATCCCAAAACGCCCGATTTTTTTGACCAACTACAGAATGAGAAGAAAAAAGCCGTTAGGCTTTAAAGATTGAGCTTGCGGGCAAACTTGCGAAGCAAGGCAAACCGCAAGCAGACAACTGGAGCCGAAGGCGGAAGGCGTCAGTGTGAGCGAAAGCGAACAACAGGCGGTAGCCTGTAGGTGCACAACGGCACGAGAGCTACCGAATTGGTAGGAGCTTGAGCGTGCTGTGTATATTCACTTTCCTACTTCCTGCTCCTGCTGCTGTTGTTGCTGACTTACTTCGTGGTTGGTTTCCTTGCCTTGCTCCTGCTCTTTTGTTTCACTCTTGCTATGTTCGACATGCTCGTCTCTGAGTTTCTCTCTTGTTTCTTCAAGTTTCTCAATTTTACTTTCAAACTTATTATCGTGTTTATCCTTTTGCTTATCTTGTTTATCTTGCACCTGTTCTTGTGCTTTATGTGCTTGCTCCTGCTGGTTTTCTTTGATTTGCTCTTGCTGGTGGTTTTGGTCTTTATTGGTCTCTACCTCCTGTTTTTGATTAAAGTGTTGTAAGTACTTCTCTCTCAATTGTTCACTAATCTCAATCTTTGCTAAAGTCTCTTTACCATTGAGCTTTCCATCGTATTTGTTTGAAACTACATCATTGTAAAGTTTCTTCAGCTCCTTAAAACTCATATTTTTTAAAGTTTCTCTCGATATGCCAGTGTTGACAATCTTATCTTGCTCTCTGTGAAGACTGAGAGTTCTCTGGTAGATTGCAGCCTCGAGCTTAAACTTTTCCCAATCTTGAAACATCCTTGCCATTATTAAACTATTTTGAAAACTTTGAGTTTCGTACCTCCCACCACCGTAAGCAAAAGCTTTTTCAACTTTATAAAAGTCCTGGTCATTTATAACGCTCCTGACCATGCCTTTTGGCAAAGCTTCATGGTAGTATTTGTGAAAGGCTTTGCTTTTCTCTATCTTTGTTTCCCTGTCTGAGTTCCACCGCTCATCAAACTGCTCTTTAGTCATTGTTCCACCCAACTTTTCATTTACCTCTTTCCACGCTTGCTTCCATGCAGCCTTTATCTGCTCCCTCTCTTCAGGTGTGAGCTTATTATTGTCTTTTAGCTCTTTTTCAACCTTTTTCATTTCTTCGTTGGTAGAATTTAAAATTTTCTGTTCTCTTTCCTGAATTTCCAAGAGTTCAAGAGCACTTCTGTTTTCCTGCTTAATTGTCATGTCTTTGTAAAATTCTTCCTTATCTGTTGTATAAACATGGGTTTCACCCTTTGCTCTTGTGGCTGCAACATATACGGCATTCTTAGTTGCACCAACCTCATGTACCACAATGGCATGTTCCACTGTAGCACCCTGGCTTTTGTGCTCAGTAAGGGCGTATGCGTAGTCAAACTGGTTATACTGACCATAATTGAAAGTTACAGTTTTATCGTTATCAGTTTTTACAGTAATTGTTCCTTCAGCTTCATTAATCTTTTCAATAGTTCCCTGTAAACCATTCTGCACATCAAGCTTTTTGTCATTTTTAAGAAAAACGATTCTATCACCCTTAGCAAACTCCTTCTCCTCTTCTTTTTTCTCACCAATCGTTACCTTTTTTTCTCCAACAACTTCTCCTTCTTTGCCAATATCTTTGCCTGTGTATGTATTGGTTTTGTCCTTTATTACCCGAATTGTAACGCCATTTTCATCTATTACACCCTTCTCTTTTAAATGGTCTCTTATCTCTTGATTAAGGGCATCCACCATTTTATTTGTCTGAGCAAGTACCATGAGCTTAGAAGGGTCATCATTTACATCCTGTAGTAGATTGTCATATCTTTCTTTAACACCAGCTATTATATCTTTCCATTCTTTATGCTCATGTATCCACCCTTTCTCTTCAAGTAAATTTTGCAGTTTGCTTGGGTCACCATTTGCAAATTCTTTTAAAGCTTCCCTGACCTGCTCGTCCTTTTGCCTTCTTATGCCTGTAATGTGGGCTGTTTCCATACCCTTTCTCTGCATCATCTCAAAAGCCTTTCCAGCTCCAACAGACTGAAACTGGTTTACATCTCCAGAAAGAACAAGTTTTACTCCCATTTTCTCGCTTGCTTGTACAGCCTGAGAAAGCAGGCGTGAATCTGCCATTCCTGCCTCGTCCATAACAACGACAGCTCTTCCCTCTACTTTTTGAACATTTGAAAAATCCCACTCTTTTTTCGCCTGCAACTCCTGTTTCTGTCCTTCTTGTATTCCCTGTTGCTCCAGGGTGTTTGTAGCTTTTTGTTCAAAGAGAGTACCTTTCTTTTCAAGTGTGTTCAAACTTGAGTGTATGGTTGCGCTTTTAATGCCTGAGCTCTCCTGTAAAACCTTGGCAGCCTGTCCGGTTGGTGCCATGCCGACAAAATTAACCTTCATGTGTTCACCATACTTCTCACCCAACCACTGGCCATATTCGTTGGCAGCCTTAAAGAGCGCCGACTTGCCGACACCAGCGTAGCCCTGAATGCCGTTTACAGCCTTATCCGATGTAAAAATCATCTTCAATGCTTTCTCCTGCTCCTGAGAGAGCCAGAAACCGTTTTCCTGCTTGAATTTCTCCCTGAACTCCTGCATGTCTTTCTCAAACTGCTCTGCTGTCACAAATCCCTTACCACCTTCAAGAGTTTTATTAACCGAACTTGCCAGATACTTTTCAGCCTCAATAAACTCTTTAGTTGCAAACATTTCCTGACCCGATACCTTGCCAAGAGAAAACACCTCACCCTTTTCCATGAGTTTTTGCAGCTCCTGTTCTGATTGCTTCAAATCAAACTCCCTGCCAATTTGATGGGCTATCTGCGCCGCCTGAGCAAGAAACTCTGTCTTAGTGAAAACACCAAGCATGTCTCCCTGCACCTGCTTTGCCACATCACTTTCAGCCCTGAGCTCAAGGTTTTTGAGTATCTTTTCAATCTCTTCCTGAGAGAGTTTGTTTTCTTCTACGATTTTCTCAACATCAAGCCCTAACCTTTCTGCTTTGGTCTGCCATTCTTGCTTGAGTTCCTCGAAAGAGAGTTTTTCCTTAGCATCACGGGTGTTTAAGATTGCTTTCTGCCTATCGTGCTGATTGCTCATATCCAAATTTTTTTCTTGAGCGTATTTGAGTATCTCTTGCTCCCTCTGAGAGAAAGCAGCACGCTGTTCATCCGTTATACCTTCAACACTAAAGTCTTTACCTTTCTCATCCCACTCGACCTTTATACCTTGAGATACCAAATACTTTGCCATTTCGGATTTATAGAGTATATCCAGCTGCTTTCTCTCCACACCTCTCAGACTCGCTTTAAAGTCGATTGCTCTTATTTCCCCGTCGGTCTCACGCTCAATCTGATTCAATATGACAACATGAGTATGCAGCTGTGGGTCTTTATCTCTTGAAGTGCCGTGGTCAAATGCAACGGCTGTCATGCCCTTCCCCTGGACATGCACGGTTTCGCCGTTATGAGTTTCACGAGTTTTGATTAAGTTCTTGTCTATATGTTCTAAGACTTTTTCAACAGCTTCACGGTGAGCTCGGTAAGCAATCTCTTTTAGCTTATCATCACCCAAGGACCAAAGAAGACTGACATCTTTGTTTGCAGAAAAGGTCAAGTCTTGGCCAACCATTTCTCTTGAGCCGACACCCGCTTCGACAAGTTTTTCAAACATGTTTTTCACACCGAGCTGGTTTATGTCTATACCTGTTCTGTCTTTAAGAATGTCAGCATTGTAAGTCCAGTAGCCAGATTGAACTGAATTGTCTTGTGAATAATATTCACTCTTGCCAGCGTCTTTCATGAGCTCGTCTTTTTCAAAATAGTGACTGTCGGCTGACACACCTTGAATTGTTATCATGACTTACCCCCTTTGAGTGTTTTTCTGAACTCGCTAATGCTTTCTTGAGCAAGCTCTTTAACTTTCATAATTTTCTCTTCACTCATTGCTTTCGTTGAGTAAATGTAGTTTGCTACGAGCTTTTGAGTATAAACTGCGTGAAAGAGTGTCTCGTCTAAAATGATGGAGAGCTTGTCGAGTTCATTTAGCTTGTTTTGTATCTCATCGAGCCTGTCTTCTAACTTTTCAAGTTTGTAAGAGAAGTCTAAAGAAAGTTCGTTTTTAGTTTGATTGAGTTTTGAGTTGAAGTCGTCTTTGAGTCTAAGTTCGAGCTTGTCAAGTTTTGTGTCTTGTACGAGTTCGAGAGCCTGTTGTTTCTTTAAACCGAGTTCGATCAAATCACTCACAAGCTGACTTTTTGAGATGCTCTTTTCTTTTGAAAGTTCATCAATCTTTCTTGCGAGTCTATCGCTCATATAAAAGGACACTGACTTCATGTTTTCACCCCCTCTTGTAAAATTTTTCTCTCACTTTTTATACGCACACTCTAATAGAACTATTAGAGACTAATAGTGCATAGAAACAACGATAATAAGCACACTCTATTAGAAATCTATTAGACCCTAATAGAGAGAAAAAGCTTGTTAAAACAACAAAAGCCCCCACTTGGGGGCGTTAGTTGCAAGGCGAAGCGTTGCTGTTGTATGTGGTGAAATGAGCAGAAACTAAAAGCCCTTAACATCGTCGCTCGCTTCATCGTTTGCTTTGCTCTTGATAATGAGTTGTTCGATGCTCAAGTGCTCAATCGGTTCAAACTCTTTCACATTCTCTTTTGCCTCAATAAACTTTTTCTCGATACTCCCTTGTGCAAACTGCCCCTCTGTCAGCTTCACATACGCTTCAAATTTTTTCAAACTTGCAAGCTCGCTCGCAAGAACGACCCGCTTAATCTTTCGCTCCTTGCGTAAGTTCATGCCGTCCCTCATATCTTCGGGTCCGAAGGAGTAATGAATGTTTGTCTCGGTTGTCTCCTCTTCGCCGAACAATCGGCTCACAATTTCTGCACTCTCGCCCTCAATGCCGAATGACAAAACATTCGTGAAGTTCACTAAAAAGGTGTCCAGAAGGTCATGTCCATAGGTTTTTTTTAATCTTCCCAAATCCTGTGTTCCTGCGATCAAAGCACCGCCTTTTGAGCGTGCCTCCGTTAGAAAGTCGATGAGTGATGGTAGATATTGTAATGTGCCAATCTCATCGATGAAGAAGAAAATTCTTCTGTTGATGTCATCGGGTAAAGACAGGGTCAAACGGGTAAGAAAGTCAACACTGAGAGAAAGAATTGGTCTCAATAGGTCTTTTACCTGTTCGTGCCCAACGATGAAAAGCCAGCCGTTGTTGTCTTCGCTGTATAACCACTTCCTCAGTGAGAAGTCGCCGTCAAGGTGCTGCATCTTCTCAAAGATTTGAGTGTGCTGAATGAGTGTTGCAAGAACACCTGCTGTCTGTCCTTTTGCGCCCGGATCAATGAACTTGCACGCTGCACCCTCGCCGTGCTCGTTGAGCTTGTTATAGAGCTCTTCACTGTCCATTGAGAGCATTTCCCAGATTGCAGCGTTGGTTTTCTTGCTCTCTCTCATGCAAGTTCTCAGTATTGCAAGAAACACTGAGCGTGCGCCTGTATGCCAGAACTCTTTTTCACCCAAAGCAGGTGGTATGAGGGATGTGGCTATTGCTGTTGCGTCGAGTTCGGTTTCTATGTCGTTAAAGATGTTCCATGCGGCGCTGCGTCTATCCAATGGGTTTAAGAGTTTATCTCTGTCAGGATCGTAAAACTTGCGGATGTAGTCTCCCTTGAAGTCATAAACAATAGCTTTCAGTCCTTCGTTTCTGACAACTTCCATCTGTTGTGATAATAGCGTCGTCTTTCCCATACCAGTCTTTCCAAGAACGAGCAAGTGTTGCGTCTCGTATTCGATAGGAAGTTTTACTTTTCTCAAAAGAGGTAGGCGTCTTGGTTTTGGGAGTGCGCTTGCAAGCTCTTTTTCCGTGAGTATCTTTCGGCCTCTGATGTGATCTGCACGGGCAACTTCTTGAGCCTTCCTTTTGAAAATTTTGACGACAAAATAGACACCCGCAGGGTAAAGCAGAACGAAAAGAGAAGCAAAAGCGAGAACATTCCTTAAAACACTGCGTAACCAAATAGAGTACACTTGTGCCGCATAGGCGGGCAAATAGTATCCGTATGTCTTGCATTGCGGGTCGTTGCATAGCAAAAACTTGTGATTCACGCCCATAAATGCGTCATATTTTGCCTGAACGTAAAGATTAAAATTGCGAAAGAGGTAACCAAGTCCGTATTTGTAGTGTAAGTAGAAAAGTAGCAGAACTAACCACACAAAGAAAACAAGAATGGCAGCGTCTATGTACATCTTTGCCTGCATCTTGACTTGAGTCTGCAAAATCTCCGAGCCCCAAAACCCTTTAGGTTTCTCGGTTGTCCCATGTCGTTGCTGTTTTCCAAACATACTCACCTCCTTTTTAGTGTTTAGGAATGTTGAGATTCTTCAAAAATGACAGGAAATGCTGAAGCGATTGTTTGACATAAGGAGCTGCATGGTTCAACACTGTCATCACATCATGCTGTGCCTGTGTAGGATTCGATATGAAATAAATCAACAAAATCAGCGTCAGCAATCCAAACAACAATCTCATACTCCACCTCCTTTTTTTTCTTTTCTCCTACTTTCTATACGCATTGCGTATATATAGTGAGGTGGAGAAAAAATTACAAAGGAGGTGAAACCATGACCAACTTTTTCAAGTTCCTCATGATTCTTGCACCCGTCACGGTGCTAATTCTCTACTTGGCAGTTCTACACTCGCAAGAAGTGTCAACAAGAATGAACATCGCCGACAAGCAGTTCAATCAGGCGGTCAACTGCTTTGAGAGAGATTGGGCAAACTTTAACAACCCTAAGTACTGGAAGGAAAAACAAAAACACCCCTGCACAACACCAGATTGCAAGAAGGAACAAAGACAGCTCCAGGAAGTTGAAAAAAAGGAGTATGCGGTGGCCACAGGACTTGCGAATGCTATGAACTCATACGGCAAGGATAACAAAACAAAAACAACAAAACTCTACATACCAAAATGAGAGGTGGAGCTATGAGAAGCTTTGGACTTCGTTTGCTCATACTATTGGCTTGTTTTTTCATTGGTGCAAGTATTGCTCACGCTGGGCTCTTTTCTTCCGGGTCTGAAAACAAAATAAACACAACAAAGGAAAAGAATGTACAACGGAAAAAAACACTTGAACAAAAGCAGAGCTGGGGCAATAAGAAAACAAGCACAAGTTCTACAAAAATCTCAAAAGAAGAGAAACAGGCAATAGAAAGCGCAAAGGAAATTACATCAGGGTTTCACATCACTGTCACAGTACCTATTAGCACTGTTATTGTACCTGCCGTGGTGGATTTAGAACAGCATGGTAAGCTTGCATTGTTCAGAAATTGCAAAGTCTTCTCGCAACAAAGAACGCTCGCAAACTTCCTCAAGTTTGAACAGGATGGCGTTATAGACCTGATAGCCAAGCAGTACTACGAGAGTATGGCAGCTCAAGGCGGAGCGGTGCAGTGTGCCTCGTGTGTGAGTTATGCAAAATGCCTTGTGCAGTATGGAGCGGTGCTGGCTCAGGCAACGATTAACCTTGTGAATGACCTTAACAGCTTAGAACGGTCAGGTATCGTAAAAATTAAGAAAATTACAGACAAAAACAACCAAACAGTTCTTGTTGTAAAGGGTATAAGCTTTGAGACGCTGAAAAACATGTTTGAAGCTGAAATTATCAGGGCAGCAAAAACCCGCTCTGGATATTTCTTTAACTTAATCAAAGGCGTAAAGCTAACTGGCAACACCATAAGGCTACAGCACAATATGCAGGGTTTTTTAATCAAAAGCAATGGACATTCCATTTATGTTCTTGTACCCCGTGAGTGCAAAATTGATGGAATGCCCTGGATGTCAACAGAGGCTTTCGGTGGCGTGACTTTCAATGTGCAGATAAGTAGAGGCTGGAGTTATAAAAATGCGCTGGATCAATTGAAAGCAAGTTCAACACTGAAAGAGAAAGCAGAGCAAGTAGAAAAGTTTGCGGAATATCTGAAATCAAGGGGTATGGCTAAAGAGTATGCAGCACTACTCAAGAAAGCTACTGAATTGTTGGAAGACGGCAAAGTCAACTTTGACCCTCAAGATCTAATTCACTAAGGAGGTGAAACTATGTCTGAGGCAATCGGTCAGTGTAGCTGTGGTGGGGATATCGTAGAAACTGAGAAAACTTACAGGTGCAGGGAGTGTGGAAAGTATGTCTTTAAATCTATCTTCTGGAAAAAGATAAGCAAAAAAGACGCCGTAAAGCTCTTGAATGATGAGCATGTTCTAATCAAGGGCTTGAAATCGAAAAAGAAAAACAAGAACTTTGACGCAACGGTATATCTCTACCAGGAAGGCGACTACTGGAAAGTAGGGCTTGAGTTTCCAGAAAGGAGCGAGGAGAACGACAGTGAAGAAGTTGTGGCGGGATAGCCCCGCCACTTAAAAAAATCACAAGAGCAACATTTCTCTTTCTTCCACCAATACGGCTGGCTTTTCGCTGGCCGCATTCTTATCTTTTTCCTTCTGCTTCTGCTGATATTGAGCCAAGCGTACCGCCTGAAGGGCGAGTTTCTTCAAAAAAACATCAAGCCTTTCTTTTTTTAAGGCCTTTTCAAATGCAAGATATAGCTTCCTGTCATATTCAGCTATTTTAAGCAAATCCTCTTGTGTCAATGCCATATTTCACCTCCCACTTTGGGATTTTTCAAGGAGAGTACCAAAACTTGTAAACATATAAACCAGATAAATCCAGAGCAAATAAGCACTGAGACAGAAAAAAGCTGCATAGATAATTGCGAGAAAGAAACGCTCTGCTACCATACCGACAACTGTGAAAATTATTATGTGCAGGGCATACATACTTCTCACCTCCTTTCTCCCTTTTAAGCTCCTATTAGCTTTCCATCTACAACTTTATAGTACTTTCTTCGTCCCAGCTCCTGTATTGCATACATTGTCCCTTCTACAAGAGGAATTTTGTATCTCTTTTCTCCCATGTATCTCCTTCCATATGTTCTTTTCGAGGAGGCAGGTATGAACTCTACAATTTCAAGAGTTTCAGGGTTCACTCGTGCAACCCATGTTTTGCCCTTATAGTCATTGTACTCAAGTGTCAGGACTTCGTATTTACTCCTTCTCTCTATTTCTTTTTGTACCATTTGCGATAAGCTTAGTAACTCTTCATCCGTCATTCCCTTTATTGTTTCTTTCAAATCCATGTTCTCACCTCCTTTCTTATTTTAAGAATATTATAATCCAAATATTATAAATGTCAAGTCCTTTCATAATATTTAGGCATTTTTTTAATTGACTATATACTATGTTTGGGTTATATTTGTATTAGAAAAAAACAAATCACATGGGGGTGCGTTATGAAAAGAAAGGATAGAGAAAACAAAACAGCAATTTACATCACAAAGAATGAAAATTATGCTAAGTTCAAAGAAAAAGTAAAAAGCAAAGGTTTAACAATTCAAGGCGTCTTTGATAATTTCATTAGGAAGGTCGCAAACAACAAAATAGATTTACTCGACATAATAAAAGACGAATAGAACTCTCTATAATCACCTTTGCCTCAAAAATGTGTCCAGAAAGGAACACATTTTTCAACCAACCGCCTTCGCCGCCGGCAGGCAATGCCACGCCGAGTGCGTCAAGGCCGTAAGCCCCGTCAGGGGTGCACAAAAAAGCGGGCTGCCCTGGAAAGAAGTTTGAGCGTCTTCTGTGCATGAGACCGATTGCCCCGTGTAGGCTCGCTTCTTTCTTGATGTTCTTTGAGCCGATAGGGGCAATCGCTGTCGAGTGCACAGATGTTGCTCTTCAAAGCAAAAGCTCAAACTTCGCTCATGCTTTCGAGCTTTTTTGTGCAGCCTTGACGCAAACGAGGCGGGGCGGTAGGCTTGAAAGAAAGGCGGTTGGGTGAAAAATCTGCATACATTACTACAAGGTTTTTCACCACAAAATATCAATTTTGTTGTAAAAATGGCTAAAAGGCGGTCCAGGAATAGCCAAAAGTAGGCAGGTTTTGTCGACACCCAACCTTATTTTTACCACATTACTTTAAAAGAAAATTTGACATATAGACACGGGGGGCTACAAACCAAACAGCCGAGCCCAGAAACCACGCTTTTTGTTTTGTTGTCGCTTGAACTCCTCGATTTGCTTGTCCTTCTCTTCAAGAGCACCCTTGAGTCGCCCAATTTCGTATATAGCCTTCTGTAGTTGTTCTTTCTCTTGCTTGTATTCGTTGAACGGCACAAGTGCTTTGTTCTTCTTGAGCTCGTGTATGTCGCTGACAATTACCCTAAACAGCTCGTTCTCAGACTTGACATTGTAGATACTCAGAAGATCCTTAAACTTCCTGTCGGTCTCCTCGTCAATCCTAAAGCTTTTCCTTATTATTGTTGCCATAATACCATTTTTCTCACTTTGACAGCACTTGACAGCAAATTGCTGTTACTTGACAGCACACTGCAAAAAGCCTATTCTAACAAAGATTTCACGATTCTCTCCTTTTCTTTCTGAGCTCTATATTTTTTCTCGCAAACTCAAGTAGCTTCTTTTCATTCACTTTTCGCCATGCAACTAATTCTCCTGTTTCTGCATCATTAAGTCTCACAAGGTATTTCCTTTCTCTGTCGTATCCTATATTCTGCTCGCCAGACTCATCTATCTCGATATATGCAATTTCGACATACTTAATCTTTCCATCTATCCTAATGTTCCCTCTATAACCAATAGCATCGTCTACCGTAACAAAACCAATATCGTCTATTTCCTCAAACCCAGCATAGTCTTTCTCAACAGCATTCTTCAAATAAGCTACATAGTTCTTTATTTTACCACTCTCGTATTTTTCGTTTACATACTCTATTTGTGCTTTCGTATACTCCTTGCCGTTCTCTTTCAAGCTACCAAGCACGAGCGACACAACCCTATTTCTCCGCCTGTATTCACTCGGTATCAAAGCCAACAACTCTTTAGCTTCGTTATTCTCTTTTACTTCAGCCTCAAGGACTTTTTTAGTTTGTTGATCAAGTTTCACCCTTGCAGGCTTGGGCTTTACATGAAATTTTATATGCGTGTATGCTTTACCTTGTTTTATGAGCTCGTAAGACACAAGAAAGTCAATATTTTCGTTCTCGTTAAGCTCCTTAACGGCAGGCTCAAGAACCCATCTTTTTAAATCAGGCATTTTGGGGTATTTATTCTCAACATTAAACAACTTCCTAAAATTCTCTATCGTCATCTCTGGTATTTCAACCTTCTCGTAATCTTTCACCAGTTCATACAATATTATTGCATATTTGCTTTTAAGTCCTCTTATGATCACGAGATTAAGGTTTGCATATATACCTTTTGGGTCTATCAAAGCCTTTCTAATTCTTTTTGGCAGGTCAAATACAATCTCGATTTGCTCCGTTTTTATGTTTCTTTTAACCTGCAACTCCGAAATTAAGCTTACCCAACCCTCTATATCCCATCCTGCGTCTTTATCCAGTATATTATACTCTGCGTTTTTCTCCTTTAATTCTTTCAGCTTCTCAACATAATATCTATTATTCTTATCCATCTTTTCCTTGCTTATTTTATCAAGTAAAAACTTTAAATCACTCAAGCTCACGGTAAAACTCTCTTTATTTACATCTTTCCTAAGAGTTTCTTTAGCCACATACAGCAAAGCATCGTAAAACTTCCTTTGTATAGCATCTAAATCCACTCTTATAGCAATCGCCCCTGAAGGTTTTCGTAATACCACTGCGTTCTTTTTCATAACACTTGCAAGAATACCCATAAAATCGCCTCCTTTGCAAGTTCTTAATTGAATTATAAATTTAATACGAGATTTGTCAAGTTAAACCTCGTATTGAGGTATTAGAAACCTCGTATTGAGGTATTAAAAACCTCGTATTGAGGTATTAGAAACCTCGTATTGAGGTATTAGAAACCTCGCACTTTCTCTCCGCAAATGGCGTCAAGACGCCAATTTTCAACCCCTAAAACTCTTAAATCTCTTAAAATATTAAAACTACTACCTGAGCTCCTACCAAACCCGGCTTTCTGCCACAAACAAACTCCCTCTGCAAACCAGAGTCCGTCTTGCCTGCACCCACCCACCACCCTTGTTGTCGTCGTTGTTTCTCTATTTTTTTTGAAAGAACAACAAAAAAAATTGGATACGCTCCGTTCGTTCGGCAAGGATAGCCCCTACCGCTTTCTTCGAAGAACAACAAGAAAGAAACGCTACACGGGGCTATCCGCCTCGCCTCACTCACCTAACAAGTGGGAGAGAGTTGGTTTAGAGGGGAGATACACCCTACCCAATACTATACAGCCTGCCTTCCAAAAGCGGACAGGAAAGAACAGCAAGAACAAGAAACACCTCATTAAATTATTTTGGGTATATATGATACTTTCACATATATGCCGTGATACACATCGTCCCAAATCGGCTTTGTGATGCCGATTTCGTCCATGAAACTTTCCATGGAAGACATAGAAGGCGGTGGCAGGTGCAGGGCTGCCCACGCCCGTGTGCCTTCTTTTACAACAATATTTTTCTTTTGATAAAGTTTTTCTTGTGTCTCCCTTAAGTCTTTTAGGAGTTTTTGGAATTTTCCTCTTATTGTTTTTATACCCTTACTATAGATATATAATTGTGTTATATATTCTATGTAGCTCATCTTTCTTTTGTAATATCTATAATTTGAGTATGTATATTTTTCTAACCTATCGATTATCCATTTTTGTACTTCAGTGTGATAGTAATATATCTGAAATTTTTCCCTTAAAAGCTCTTTTGCGATTTCTCTCTCTTTTTTCTCTTTTTCTTTCATCTTTCCCTCCAAACCTCGAAAAATACATACCCTCTCACTATATATGTGCACGAGTGTGACAGATTGCGTAATCGTTGTTGCAAAGCCATTTTCGTGCATTTTTGCCCATTTTCTTCATTTTTTTCTCTTTTCCAGTTTCCCTTTTTTGTTCTTTTTTATGCATCCTCTTAACCCCTTTTATATCTTTTACAATTAATTATAATCGTATAGGATAAAAAATCAAGGATTAAAATAACTTCTTCACGATTTTTTATATTTGTGTAAAATCATTTTTGTGCGTATAAAAAGTAAGAAAAAAACAAGGAGCTAACAATGGATAAAACTAAAAAAAGAAGGACAAGTAAGAAAGAAAGTGAGGAGATCAAGAAAAAAATAGGCTCAAGAATAAAAGCCGTTATATCAATGCTTAACATTTCATTGAAAGAAGCAGCAGAACAGGCAGAAGTACCGTATCCATCCTTGCAGAATTGGGTGCGTGGCAGGTATTACCCTGGCTCTGATTTTCTTCTATGGCTTGCTGAAAAAGGAGTAAACATAAACTGGATTCTTACGGGCAAGGGTGAAATTTTTTTACACGATTAACTATAATCTTTCCTTTAGCATTATGTTATATATGCTACTGCCCAGAAGCACGATTTACCCGCATTCTGGGCATAAAAATAGATTATTCTGGCTGTTTAGCTATAATAAAATTTACATTTTCGTATAGTTGAAAAAAGTGAGGACAGGGGTGCAGAGTGAAAAAAATTTTTGTACACTACAAATGGTATGGGAAGCTGGGCAGGGTTTTTAGAACTGCTATATAAGATTGAAACAGGGAACTTTGCTAACGCCCATGGCACAGGTTACAAGTTTTCAGGACTGCTATATGAGATTGAAACACCGTAGCCACAGGCATTGAGCATGCTTACTTGGAAGGTTTTTAGAACTGCTATGAGAGGTTGTACAGCTTCCCATGCCACCTGCCTACCTTGACTCTTTAAAAAGGGGGTGTCACAATGAGCTTTGTGAAGAGCATCAGCGGAGCAATGAGGTTTATAACTGGAAACCTAACAGAGGAAGAGAGAAAGAGAGAGTTAAAGGAATTAATAGAGCTGGAAAAGAGAAACAAGGAGATAGAGAATAGAATCATAGAAATGAAGAACGCAAAAAAAAGTAGGAGAGGTAGGAGAGGTGGTT
>Ga0256831_1000759_pt1 | contig 17105 bp, 16 predicted proteins | sample 132544metaG_FD_189087 | JGI IMG/M metagenome (GOLD analysis project Ga0256831, IMG submission 189087) | Hydrothermal vent microbial communities from Lau Basin, Pacific Ocean - 132-544 | ecosystem: Environmental > Aquatic > Marine > Hydrothermal vents | place: Pacific Ocean: Lau Basin | collected...
GCAATGTGCTGTGGAGCAAGAAGCACCGTGTGCTGGATCCGGATGCCGATCCGGTTTTTCATTGCGTGTTGGAGGATATCGTTGACTTCGATGCCGGCATGGAGCGGCAGTATCTGGTCGTCGGAGTACGGGGTGCAGCCGATCTCCGTCAAAGCGACGGTTGTATCGTACGACTGGCGGGGGACGGCAGCGTACTGTGGGCCAAAATCTACGACGATGTCAACGATATGCTCAAGTTCAAGGCGGTCACCGTTACCCGGGATGGCCACTTTGTCGTGGCCGGGGTTACTGGCGCCGGCCCCGAGCCCTATGGCGCAAATGTTAACAACCCGTTTGTCATGAAGATTGATGCCGACGGCGTGGTGCAATGGGCCAAGACCGTGCCTCTCGATAATCGGGGCGCTGAATTCCTCGGCGTGGCAGAGGGCCATGACGGTCGCTACTACATGGCGGGTGGTGGCGGAGCTACCGTTCGAGAAACCGGTTCTCTGCTGGTTGCGCGCATCGACAGCGACGGCAGCGATGCCCGACATGCCATCTTGCTGCATGACTCCGCCTGGGAGATTGACCTGGATAACGCCTGGCGCGACAAGCTGGAATATGAAAATTGGGTTCTGCCCGATTCTCTCTATGGTGCGTACGACCAGGCCTATGATGTGACCGCAGTCCGCGACGGTATCGTCGTCGCCGGTCGCAGTGCGGTGGGCGCCGATGCCACCGCCTGGGTCATCAAACTCAATGACAACCTTGGCGTGCAGTGGCATGCCTTCTTTGATGGCGATGGAAACGATGGCCTCTACAGCATCGCCAATACCGGCGATGGCCTGTTGCTGGCCGGGACCAGCAGCGCCCTGCTCAGTGAGGGCGATGTGCACTATCCTTCCCTGTTGATCATGAAGATGCCCTATGAAGGCCATATCACCCTGCCGGACGGGTCCAGCCTGCTGAGTCGCTATGCCGAGCCCGGGATTCTGGACAGCTCAAGCCATCCCGATATCGTGATTGGCCTTACCAGCGGGGATATAAATCTGACCTTGCAGGATGCCATAACGGAACAAACCGATGATATCGCCGACCTGCTGGATGACGATGACGCCCTGTGCGCGCAATTACTGACAACAGGAACCTTTCACAGCGGTCATGTCAGTTACAACGATGCCTGTGTACAGGACAGCGATGGCGATGGATTGAGCGATGATGTCGAGGATGCCGATTGCGATTACATCGTGGACTCCGATGAAACCGATCCGTTTAACCGCGACACGGATGGTGATGGCACCAGTGATGCCGATGATCCGGCACCGCTTGACCCTGCTGTGCCCGATTCCCCTGATGTTGAGTCCGATCAGAACGATAGCGGGGCGGCACCATGAGCGGGTTCATGCTGTTGTTCCTGGGGTTGCTGGGTCTGGTGATGCGGCGCCGGCAGTACAGGTTCAAATAACTCTGTGACGGTTTCTGCATTCTGAAACCGATCCTTTTTATCGGGGAGGGGGCTTCAATATTGTCGACAACTGTCCGGTGAATCGACTTATCGCAACCGAAAAAAATCGGTGTTTCCGCATTCTTCCGGATCACTTGTCTATGTGATTTACGGCCAGCACGCGGGCGCATGATTCCCAACGCATCTTTTCCCCCAATATGATTATCCGATGGATGATTGTAAAAAAGATGCACATTTTATCCAGGGAGAACGTTATGGAAATAGAACCCACCACTTTCAGAGAAATCCTGCATAAAATCCCGTTTTCCGAAGACTCATGGAATGACCTGATCAATCTGATCAAGTCTTCCACTGGTAGCCAGGCCGGCATCATGATGATTACGCAGGATCATGATCACGACATCCTGAATAGCCATTCGCCCGATTTTGTCCTGTCGCAGGAAGTGCGTTGTGCGTTTGAACAAAGTGAGTGGATCACCGCAGCGCTGCCGGAAAACTGGTCGAAGGAATACCTGGCCCGGGGTGTTGTTCTTGGCACCGATATCGTCCCGCAGGAAAAGATGCGCGCCACGCCATTTTACCGGGATATATTGAGTTCGCTGGGTCTGGAATATCTGATGGCCGGGGTATCCCTCTACGGTGAAGATTACCGCAGCCTGCTGAAGTTTTTCCGCGCCTCGAAACAGCCTGATTATTCGGTTGAAGAGGCCGGAATGCTGGCCTCATTGATGCCTGAGATCAGGCAGATGATGCGTTTTACCGAGCGTCTGTATGAGCGCATGGTGTTGGAAACAGCCGAGTTCAAGGCTGGCGCGCCACGCGATGCCGCGACCTTCATCATCGACGAGAGCGGGCAGATCGTGCACGCTAATCTGGCTGCTGAATATTTGCTAAAACAGGGCCGGATCGTCGATGCCCGGCAGAATCATTTATACGCCATCGATACCCATGACAGCCGGAACCTGAGCAAGATGATGGCGACGGCGCTCGGAAACCAGGCGATGCCGGCTCAGGATTGTGCGCTGGTCGGCGAGGCCAGCGATGCCGGCGTGCACCAGATGCTGGCCCTGCCGGTGCCACAGGAAGAACCTCCGTTCCCCTGGATGGAAACGCTGAAGGTGGCGGCCATTGTTATCATCGACCCTTTACGCAAGATCCGGATCGACCCCATTATCCTGAAAACGCTGTACCACCTTACCCCGGCCGAGATCGACCTGGTCGTCGCCATGGCGAATGGCGTCAAGCCGGTTCAATACGCCGCCGAGGCTCATAAATCGGTGGCTACTGTGCAGTCGCAGCGGCAGGCCGTATTCCAAAAGGTCGGCATCAACAACCAGTTGGAGTTGATGCGGGTGCTGCGTGACCTGACCATTTCCAATGAAGCGCAACCGGTATGAGTGAGAAGAAAATGTGGAGGGTTAACACTCGCAGAAAAAACGCTTTATTTCATCATAACTGATGATGTGAAACCGCTGGCACAGGATGACAATTAACCGCATACCCTGAAGTTAAAATGGGTTGTTAATAAAAGGAGCTTATCATGTCAATACATCACCTCAGTTGTTCAGCAACCTGCCTGTTGCTGGCCCTTACCCAAAATGCGGTCGCCCTTGGTAGTCAGCCGGACGTTAGCCCCGACGATTGGCAAATGAAGCAGATCTACCAGCCCTCGGAGCATCTGCTGGAAAGAGAGCGCCGGGGCTTTATCAACATCTATGACAGTTTTACCGACAAGCAGGTCGATCATGTCATGGATCACAAGTTTGATCGCCTGCAAAACATGATGTTTATCCGGGTGAAGCAGACTGATACCCAGGGAGAGGTATTAACAGACCCGGAGACTGGAGAGGATATGGTGGACGATGATGGCTGTGATTAATGTTGATTCAACGGCATGGGCTCGTGTGGTTTGATGAACTCCAACCAAGGGCGCCGCCATGTCGAGCATTCCAGTTTTGTCTGCGGTCGGTTCATTGCGCATGGATGTTCAATTTTTGGATTTTGGAGAAAAATCATGAAGATTTCATTTCGTCATATTCCATGGATGATTCTGGTCCTGGCCAGTTTGCTGACGGCCTGTGGTGGCGGATCTGATAACTCGTCAGGAAATCCACCTGGTGGCCTGCCTCAACTGAGTGTGGACAGTCCAACAGTGACCGAGGGTGATATGGGTACTGCCGATCTGGTGTTTACAGCTACCGGCACCTGATACAACATCTGGGTCAACCGCTATATCCCCGGCTCCGGCTGGGGCGCGGTGGGGTTGTTCGAGACCGACGATGCCGGGGGCGCCTTTAGCCCGCAGATCGCCATCGACACCAATGGCAACGCCATCGCGGTGTGGTATCAATCAGATGGTGCCCGCAATAACATTTGGGCCAACCGCTGGGTTGCGCCCTGAAGCCATTGCCAGGCTTTGAATGCGACACCTTGTGAGGCCGGATCAATTGAAACGAGAAGATCCAGACAACTGTTGATAGAGCTGCCTGGTGCCGGAAGAGGGTGCCAGACCCAGTTTCTCCTTCAGCAGATTATGACAATAGCGATAGATCTTTTCCGTCTCCGATTGCTGGCCGAGTTTGTGGTGGCAGCGCATCAGGCCCTGGTAAAATATTTCTGCCAGGTCGTCGACCTCCAATCCCCGCCGATAGATTTCAATGGCTTTGTCCCACAGGCTATCTTTTTCATATTGGGCGCGGAGTCTCTGTATGGTGCGAACGAACTTGTTGCGGAGGCGTTCACGCATGGACAGGACCGGATAGCTGTCCGGCTCGTCGGGCAGAAAATGGTTATGGTACAGGCCGAGGGCATAATCAAGGATCGGGCCTTCGAATTCGGAAGCTTTCAACATACGCTCGAAAGACCAGCAATCAACCCAGCAGTACTCGGGATCAAGGCTGACCTTGCCTTCCTTGAAGTGGATCGCCTCCTTTGTATTCAATAACTTGCGTACGCGCATGATGGTCGTGCGCAGGTTGTCATGGGCCGCGTCCCCGTTGGCATCCGGCCACAGAGCGTCTGTCAGCAATTCCTCGCGCACATCGCGGCCGCCCAGGGCGAGCAGGATCTTGAGGAGTTCGAGAGGTTTTTTCTGAACCTTGCCGCTGAACTGGATCGGCGAATCATTGAGGAGCAGGCGAAACCGACCCAGGGTGTAGATTTTGACGGGATAGGGCCATTGGTCGGTGTACTGGTCAGCAGGGGGGCGAAGCCGATGGCGTGCAATGATCTGTTTGACATAAACCGGATTGATGTCGTATTGCAGGGCGAGGGCGCAGAAGCGGGAAAATTCCTCGTCGCTCCACCAGATCGAGGGCTTTCCGGGTTTCACCGGTGTGGATCAGGTATTTGGTATAACCGATGTGGGTCATGATGTCGATGATCACATTGCCGGCGCGTCGGGATAGCCTGCAGGCGATCAGGACGTTTTCCCGGACGCCTTTGATATTGTTTTCAAGCAAGTGATACCAGGCATTCCAGATATAGATACCGGTTTGGTCGCAAAGGCTCAGGCCTGTGCGTATGCTTTTGTCACAGGCGTCTGAATTGAATGCCGTGTCGTAATAGCAACTCAGCATGGAATGCCAGGTGATCTTGATCAGCGGAGGGGCATCGGGATGCTCCAGTTTTTTCTGCATGGTCTGGACCAGGATATCGGTCTTGTCAAAATCGCCGCTCCACCATACGAAATAAAACAGGAGCTGGCCGCCCAGGCTTGTGTGTTCTCGTGCAGGTTGGCAATCTCATTTCTGCTGAAAGACGGGCGGTTATCCTGTAGCTCGATAGGATCATGGATTTCTTCTTCGGTAAACTGTAGATGTTGCCAATTTATACTTTGTACATGATCAGAGTCGAGCAAATGTGAAATCGTATCCGGGGAGATCGTGCGGCTAAGAAATATGATGTGCAGGTGCGGTGGGATTGCGGCGAGAAATTCCGGCAATATGGAATCCAGTGGGTTATCTGGTCCTGCATCCTGAAAATTATCAAAGACAAGTACACTACCAGCAGGTAAATATCCGTAGAATTGCGCGGCAAAATTCCGGGTGAATACGGGTATGCCGTGCAGGTACTCTGCTGTCAGAGGGGGTAGAATGGAATGTTGCGGAGCATGCTGTTTTACCAGCTCTGTCAGATGAAAAAAAAAGGATGCGAGGTCACAATCAGATTCATCGACCTGATACCACAGGGGTCTGAGACCCTTGGCCTGCAGGTAGGTCAATGCCAAGGTGGTTTTGCCTGCGCCTGCGGAACCTGAAATCCATGTCACGGGATATTCAAGGCAGCGGTCAAGCAAACTGAAGAGTCGTTGACGATTCAGCGCTCGATTGTGTTGTGGTGGTTTTAGCTTGTTTGGTGGTATTTCCTGTGCCATCTTAGGTGATCACGTCCCCTCCATTGTCTATCCATCGAAAGTTTGATCCACACCAATAAATTTCTCATAAATGCTCCTGATTTGATACCTGCAAGCAGATATCCTATCGATCTCAAACTAGATCTTCTACCAGCCTATCGTTTCCTATTCTTCCTGTCCTGTAAGTTCCATTCTCTGGAGTGTGTTTTCAAGGGCAGTTCGTGGTCGGATAGCTTTTTCACTGCTCGGGTGCTAAATCCGGTTATGAGTATTCTAGAGGTCAGATAAATGCAATTATACCAATCATATGATTGATGTTATACATCGTTTCGGAGGGGAACAATCTTTTACGCTATTGCTGGAGATGCGATGACTCTGAAGAAATACTTTAAGGACACCATTCTGGCTCGCGCCCGTTGGGAACCAGCGTTTTGCAAGGTTCTGTTGCAAGAAGGGCCCGAATGCCTGCTTTCCAGTGACATCGATACCGGCAAGGTGGTGCTGCGCGACAATATCAACACGACGATCGGGTTCGAAGAATTATCCCGGGTTTTCGACAAATCGGGCAATAGCCTCATGCGTATGTTCGGTCCGGAAGGGAAACCCTAAGCGAATAATCTATTTGCGGTAATCGGTTTCCTACAGGAGCAGGAAGGGATTCACCTGGAAGTCAAAGCCCGGAAGACAGCCTGGAGAGCCTTGTAGCGGCGTCCAATCAGCATATTTTAAGCATTTTGAGGCAATTTCTGAGCATGGTATTATCGTTTAGCATGAAACTAACTCATTGAATATAAAAACTAAAAAAGGCTTATTGATAATAGAGTGGGAATGATTCCACGTCTGGCACCTGCAGGCAGCACTACTGTTATCTGAATGTTCAGCCGGCCACATTCTGTCCTCCATATATTCATATTTAACATATATGAATATATATTCGACTCAACTGCGCTCAACCGTGGAACGATGCACTCGACAAAGCAGTGATGACAGTGGGGAGAATGCCTGAGTTAAGCGCATTAATGCATAGAAAAAGCTGTAGATGAGCAAGTGAATATTTTTATTGACCTGTTGTGTGATGGGTATGGTGTAGTATTACAGCAATTGAGGCAGTCGCTCTCGAATAAAGTTGATGAAAAGCCGAACCTTGGGTTGCTTGTAGCGACGATCCTGATAAACAGCATAGATACCGGCGCTACCACAATCGTATACCGGTAATAGATGCTCAAGTCTTCCGCTACGGATGTCTTCATTCACCAGGAAACGTGACAAGGGCGCGATACCGGCGCCATTTAATACCAGGCCACGCACAGCAATGGTGCTATTGGTGTGAAACTGGCTGTGTATATGGATTGTCTCGTGGCTTTTTCCGCGTGAAAACTTCCATTGATGGGGAGTTGGCAAAAGTGTGAAGATAATGCAATTGTGTTTTATCAGCTGCGAGGGTTTTTGCGGCCGACCGTGAAGATCGAGATAGGCGGGGGATGCGCAAAGAATGCGCGGTGAATCACAGATCCGGCTGGCTATCAGCCGAGAGTCTTCGAGCCACCCAACGCGAATACTGACGTCGATACCTTCTTCTACCATGTCCACAACCCGGTCATCCAGCCGAAGTTCAATAGTCAGGGCAGAATGGTGTTTTCTGAATTCAGTTACCAGTTTCGCCAACTGCATACCGAAACTGGTCGGTCCTGCAATCTTGAGGGTTCCCCTGGGTTTCTCACGGCTTTGCTGGATCCGTTGTGTCACAGCCTCAGTCTCGGCCAGAATTTTCACGCAGCTTTCATAATAAATGCGACCGGCGTCAGTGAGATTGAGTCGACGTGTGGTCCGGTTCAGCAAGCGTGCTTGGTATTTCTCTTCTAATGCCGTGATGTGCCGACTGATTGCGGACCGGGCAATGCCGAGGCGCCTCGCTGCTCCTGAAAAACTGCCGGTTTCCACAACCTGGGCAAAAATTGCCATGCGTTTGATATCGCTCATATAGGGATTAATTGGTTACAAAAATGATACCAAAACAGTATCAATATAAGCCATTGTTGTTAGTTTATGTATATCCTAAACTATCATAACGAAATCAACAATGCCTCATTCGGTAAATGAGGCTCTAGTTCCCTACAGGAGGATTAGAAAATGGCAATAGCGAAAGCAAGCAAAGCAATGAGGTTTTTTTTCTTTAATGCGGCAACGATCATTCTGATTGGAATTTGGCTGACTGGTTTTGATAAGGTGCATTGGTTCCTGTACGCTGTGCCGGTTTTTTTTCTGTTTGCATCAGCGGTTGGGATATGCCCCGGACTCATTATGGCGAACAAAATTTTCGGTAAGGATTGAAGCATGGCTTTTACTCATCTGTTTTCCAAATATATGTTGCCTGGTAACATGAGTTTGAAGAATCGTTTAGTGATGGCGCCAATGACACGGTGTTTTGCCGATGACGAACTGGCTCCCACAGAAGCGATGCTATCCTACTATCAGGCGCGTTCTGATATGGGGCTGATCGTGACTGAGGCTACCATGATTGAACCGCAGGCTCAGGGTTATCCTCATACGCCGGGCATCTATTCCGATAAGCAAATACGTGCCTGGGCGAGAGTGGTCGATGCCGTGCATGAGGCAGGCGGTCGTATTTTTTGTCAGCTATGGCACACCGGACGCATGGCGCATAGTCACTACACAGGCAAACGTCCCATGGCGCCAAGCGCAGTCGGTATGGAAGGTCCTTTGCCACGAGCACCAGACTTATCTTATGAAATTCCGTTAGAAATGGAAGTGTCTGATATCGAAAAGATCCAAACTTATTATGTGGATGCGGCTCGAAATGCTATAAAGGCCGGTTTCGATGGTGTGGAACTTCATGGCGCAAATGGTTACCTCATGGATCAATTCCTGCATCAACAGACCAATCAGCGAACCGATGACTATGGCGGCAATCCCGTCAATCGCAGCCGCTTCGTTTTGGAGGTGATCGATAAAACGATTGCGGCGGTAAGCTCGTATCGTGTCGGGATCCGTCTGTCACCACAGGCCTATATTAACCTTGATTACACATCAGGCGATGAAGAAACATTCAATTATCTGCTGGAACAATTGAACCTGCGACAGCTTGCGTATGTCCATGTCGCCGCATTCGATGCACAACAACGCTATGACTATCTTGGTGGTCGGCCGATTGATTATGTGCGCAAAAACTATACTGGAACAGTCATTGGCTGTGGTGGCTATACCCCCGTGTCAGCGGAAATTGAAATTCATAATCGGCGAATTCATCTGGTTGCATTCGGGCGGTCCCTGATTGCCAATCCCGATTTGCCCAGCCAGATCCGTAATGGTGAAAAACTGTTACCATATGATGAATCAATGTTGCAGAGCCTGAGATGACAAAAGAAATAAACCACGCTACTCCTGGAGCCATTGAATAGAAGGTTGCCAGCCATTATGGAAAAAATGATCTGGCGCAAATCATCTTTAACTCACTGGCTAGCAATGGTATATCGCCTGAACGCCTGCAACCTGATGATCTAATCCCGTTCGAAGAACTTCATATCGGCGGCCGAGAGGCAACCGAATATCTGGTTGCAAAGCTGGGCCTGGAGCCAGGCGGAAAAATGGTGTTGTACAACTGGGTGCGGGAGGCGAAGTTACCAGACAGGTCAGCCGTTAACCAACGATCAAAATCAAAAGAGGTTGTACTGAGCATTTATAGTTTGACCACTATCTTCCCCGTTGCGCTATTGGACTCCATCATTTCGTGTGCCTTGCCAATAGCTTCGAACGGAAAGATATGAGCGGGTTTGGCCTGGTATTCTCCTTGTGATACCCGGTTCACAATCTCCTGCATCGGGATATCGGTCAATGGAAAGTCCTTGCTGCCCAGCATGAAACTGGCAAAGAAATTCAGGTTGACGGAAGAAGGCATGTCGGTGAGAGGATTAAACGACATGGGATCGCTGCCTCCCAGAAAACCGGCATTGCACACACTACCGCCCTTTTTCACCATCTTCAGGGAATCCCTGAGCGTAGTGTTGCCGACGATATCCATCACACCATTGATACCGTCGGGATAAAGGTTACATACTTCCTGGCTGAGTTCGGGCTGGTCGATCAGGCCAGTGTGGCAACCCAGTGATTCCAGTAGTGGCAGATGTTCGGGGTTGCGTGTGGTAGCCAGAACCGTGACGTTTTTGATGTTGGCAGCGATATTGATGGCCGCTTGTCCGAGGGCTGATGTGCCACCACGGACGAGCACCACATGGCCTTCCTGCAAGGACAGGTTGTCATGCAGACAACTCCAGGCTGTGGCATAGGATTCGGGGATGGCCGCCAGTTCGGTCCAGTCCAGCCCGGTCTGTAGGGGGAAGACATTGCTGGCGGGCAGAGTCACATACTCGGCATAGCTGCCGTTGATGGTACGCCCCATACCGCCCATGATGGCGGCCACTACCTGTCCTGGGGTAGACTGCCCGGTGGTATCTTCAACGATTTCGCCGACACACTCGATCCCGCTCACCCGGGCCACGTCGCCCCATACGCCCCGCCGCATATAGGTCTCGGCGCGATTGATACCGAATGCCCTGACCCGGATCAGGACTTCGCCGGGTTGTGGTTGCGGATCAGCGATTTCTTCAATGCTCAGTTGCTCGGGACCACCATATTCTTTGATTACAATTGCTTTCACGTTGTTTTTCTCCGGTTTGTGAGTATGGAGGGATAGTGAACGAAAATAATGTAATGAAAAAGTACAAAATATAAACAAACAATGTAATATTATAAAAATGATTTCCCTGAAACAGCTTCAAACACTCGATGCCGTGGTGCGCGGGGGTAGTTTCCAGACTGGGGCCAAAGCCCTGCACAGGAGCCATCCCAGCGTCATTAACCTGATGCGCAGCCTGGAGAAGGAGATCGGCTTGGCTCTGTTCGATCGGTCCGGGTATCGCACACGCCTGACTGAGGCGGGAGAGTCTTTCTATAAACATGCCTTGCGGGTATTGAAAGAACAGGCCGAGCTGGAGAGCCTGGCTGGGTTCCTCCAGGAAGGCAACGAGACCAGACTGCGTATCGTGATCGGTGATATCACACCGCTCGACGAGACGCTACGACTATTGCGTGGTTTTGCCCAACGGCATCCCCAGGTACAGCTCGACCTGGATTTTGAAAACCTGTCCGGGCCACGAGAACGATTGCTGGATGGTGAGGCCGATCTGATCATCCACCACCTTGATCCGTCTGATCCACGTTTTGAATATCAAACACTTTCCACGGTAAAGATTATACCTGTGGCTGCGCCGGGGTACCTTGGCTTTGCGCCGAACAGTAATACCCGGTATGCCGAGCTACGGCCCTATACCCAGTGCATCATTCGTGACACGGCCAGGCGTATTGAAAAGGAAAACCATTTTATCCTTGATGAAGCACATTGTATTACCGTTGGCGACCAGCACACAAAAAAGTCCATTATCGTCCAGGGCATGGCCTGGGGGCATATGCCGGATTTCATGGTTAACCGGGAACTTGAAGAAGGGGGTCTGATATCCCTGGAAGGCAGGAGAATCAAAGGTTCTGCTGTGAACATAGTGGCGGCCAGGTTGGCAGATGGTCACAAGGGTAAAATGGCCCAGCATCTCTGGGAAAGTTTTACAGTCATGGTTAATGCAGCGGAAAACATGGCAAGCGCCTTTTACTGAATGACGCCGTTTTAACGCTTGCGTTGATATGATTACATTCTGCACAGATACAGCACCTAACCTTAGTCATGTAAGTGTCAAGCCTGAGGATGTTAGTCTGCCATATCAGGTTCAAAAAACACTCTCGGTAAAGGCGTACACCGTCAACCCGACTATCTGAAAATCAATTGTGCTGGCCAGATGCCGACTATCATAGATGATGATGCAAAGGCACAGGGTTTATCCGTCATACAGCGCACGAACATATAAACGCCAGGAAATTATGCTTTAAATATAGAAAACTATTAGCAGTTAGCAGTCCTCGGAGAAAAGAGAGAGTAGCATATCCAGACATGCTTGAATAATGATTTTGTCTTTAGTGGTTTGACCCAACACACGTAATCCCCAGATATTGACCATAATGTATTTCGCTAATACGGTTGGTTCATGCCGCCTGGAGAGTTCGCCACTCTTCTGAGCGGATCTTAAAGCGTCCAACATTAGAGATTCTATCGCCTCTAACTGCTTGTTGACCTGTTGACGGATTGGCGTACTGTGGGGTGACATTTCGAGTGCAGTGTTGACCAGAAGACAACCGCATCTTTTCCTGTCGTCGACAATCTCGTCCACCAATTGTCGAAGAAAAGCCTTGATTCCCTGCAACGGAGTGGCCGCCTGATCAAGGCACTGCTGTAATTGTTCCAGGCTCCGGCGCCCATAGCGATCCAGAGAAGAGGAAAACAACCCTTCCTTTGATTTAAATGCGGCATAAATACTGCCCGGATTCAAATGCGTTGCATCAACTAACTTCGACATACTGGTTTTGCAATATCCTTCTTCCCAGAAGACCCCCATTGCGCTTTCCAGGACCTTATCTCGGTCGAATTTACATTTTCTTGCCACAACAACCTCTTGTTTTCGTGAATTTATATTGATTTTACATCTTTCTGCGCAAAAAATACTTGAACGTTCGTTCAATGTAGGCTAGGATTCCGTTCTATATTGAATGTTCACTCAAAAATGGAGATCGCAATCATATGAAGACATTAAAAGACACCATAACAGATTTTGACCGCAGAAAAGCGGAAAACCTACCCGCCGAGATACTGCAGACTATGGATGATACTACCCGTATGTTGAAGGCATCCGGCCTGGAATACCATGGCCTGAAAACGGGAGATCAATCTCCAATGTTCTCTCTTTCCGATCAGAAGGGTGTTACCCTTTCATTGTCAGACTATTTGGCGCAAGGTATCCTGGTATTGAGCTTCTATCGTGGCGGCTGGTGCCCCTACTGCAATATGGAGTTGAATGCCCTGCAAAAGGAGCTTCCTGAAATAGAACGGGCGGGCGCGAAACTTGTTGCGATATCACCGGAGACCCCGGATAACTCGCTGACTACCCGTGAGAAAAACAAGCTTGCTTTCGATATTCTTTTCGATCAAAGCAACAAGGTGGCGAAAAGCTTTGGTCTGGTGTTCCAGCTTCCAGAGGTATTGCGGCCAGTCTACGTAAAGTTGGGGATAGATATTCCGGATCATAATGGAGACGATACCTTCGAGCTGCCCATGCCGGCCACCTACATCATCAATCAGGAAGGTAAAATTCTTTACCACTTCTTTGACGCCGACTACACAAGGCGTTCCGAACCTGGGGAAATCCTTGAAACACTGAGAAACCTCTGACCGATTTCGAAGATGAAGATAAGAGAGAATGTCAATGAGCAGACCTGGCTTTCTCATTATAATAATTGCTCTTTATTTTTAACTGGATACCTACATCAAAAAGCACGAAATTTATTACAGTATTATAACCTGCTTTTACAATACGCAATATTACCTCTTCGGGAGGCTACCCACTAGTTGCAATATCTTCACTCATTCTGATTCACAAAATGTTTGTATTAAACCTGGTTTTGGCAGGCATGGGAAACCGGAATTCTGGTTTGGAGTCCATGAGGTCGCACAAAATCCAATGCATATTGCATTTTCCGCCAGTAGTAGAGAAGCCGTCGATCTGTTCTATGCTGCTGCCATGCAGGCGCAAAAGACAATGGAAAGCCGGGATTGAGAGAAACTTACCACCCAAACTATTTTGGTGCGTTTGTCATTGATCCAGATGGTCATAATAGTGAAGCAGTTTGCCACACAGAGGTTAATGCCTGAGCGCCTATCTGATATTAGATCTGTCAATCAAAGACCTTGCGCGTATTGCAGAATATATAGAAAAAATACCCGCATTCATCCAGAAGCATGGCAGGCACTATATCAAGGCATAGAGCTAGAGATAATAGAAGGTGACTGGAAGCCTGAACGGGTGGCAGGTGAAAACAGATTGTTGGCGGGTATTAGGCGGGGTTTTCGGACATCGGTGAAACTCCTGATTAGTTACTTCCAGTACATATTATTCGGGCCGGGTGTTTTGCATGGCCTTGCGCGCGGAAAAATCTCCATACCAGACGGTCAGGGCAGGGCACTGACTGCGCCAGTCAAGCTCCTGAAGGCGGAAATCCAGATAGCCGAGCGTTGTCCCCAACGACAGCTGTGCTAGTGACAACCGTTCGGGCAATGTATCGATTTCGGCTTCCATATGATCCAGTGACCGAATGACCTGGCTTTTCCACTGTTTAATCCAGCTGTCGGATTGCTCACGGGTATCCCTGCGCCGTTCCATCACGATGTTATAGGCAGCATCGAGTACGCCGTCGCAGAGCGCTTCCCAGCGCAGGACGTTCCAGCGTTCCCTGTTGGTATCGGGGCCGGATTCCGGTATGAGCCTGTCGGAAGTCAAGGTGTCTAGGTAGGCGCAGATCACCGGGCTGTCGTACAGGGAAGAGCCATCATCAAGGATCATCGTGGGGACCTTGCCCAGGGGATTTGCCGTTTCCAGATCAGGCGCCTCGTCGAAGGGGTTGCATGCCACGCTGATGATTGCTTGCTGTAGTCCCTTTTCATAGATCATCAGCCGGACCTTGCGGGAGTAGGGGGAGGTTTTGGAGTAGTACAGCTTCATAATAATGGCCTCGTGTTGTTTTCAATTGTGTGGTGCCCGTCGTTTACCGACATCTGCTCCTCGTTGCTCAAGGGGCCATCGGGCAGATGCCGTTTGAGCGTATCGGGCAGAAATGTTTCGATCGATTCTCCCAGGATCAGGCCACGCATGACTTCCTCGACCATGGGATGGAGGCTGATTCCGGTGTCCGCACCGGTGCGTGAGGCGAGCTGGATGACAGCCATGGTCTCGTTGCGATGACCGCTGAATCCGAATCTGGTTCCAAACCCGTCCTGCCATTCATCATGATAGGTCACGGGTATGCACGTTTGTTGCTTACTGATTTCTTTGGCTTTACTCATGCTTAATAATGTTTGTACATACAAATTAAAGGACAAATTTTTTATAACTTATCCAGTGTGCTTCTTGCCTCCCGCAGGGCAGTGACCAGCTCCTGAAAATGTTTGTCGCCGAGCCTTGTCCGCATGGTCTGGAATAACCCATCACCGATCTTCTCCAGCTTCTTCTGCAGCCGCTTTCCTTCAGCGGTCGGAAGCACGGCGGCGGAACGTCGGTCGGTGTGGCTGGTATCGCGGCGCACCAAGCGACGTTCTGCCAGCGCGTCCACGAAGCGTGTGACCGTCGACGGGTCCAGGTGTAATTCCTCAGCGAGCTGTTTCTGGGTTATGCCTGGCTCGCTCAGTAGAAGGCGCATGACATAGGCATGGGGTGCCGAGAGGCCGGTCTGGCGGAACTCAGATTCCCATATGCGGTTCACTTTGCGCGTCAGCGCGTTGAGATTGAAATAGAGGCATCGTTCAAACATGGTGGTTATAATAATCAATAATGGTTGTACATACAAGTATTAGTTCTGGACAAAAACATCCTCGGCAACTTCTAGTAGTCTGTGATAATCTATCTATGCACTGCCAAGAAGAAGACATAAGTGCCCTGTATGATTGACTTTATGACTGCCCGCTGGGCCCATCTGTCTTACGAGGTTTGAAACCATTTCCAGCCGTATTATTAACGAGGTAGATGCAGTCACCCGCGTCAGTTACGATATTTCCTCCAAACCTTCGGTGATTATTGAGTGGGTGTGATCGGTATTTTCAAATTATTGAATTATAACGATTAAATCAATAGAATTGATAATGTCATCTGTGTTATCAATGGTGTTTTTGTGGGCCTGATCAGATATCTGTTAATGCTTGGTATGTAATCTGGCATCCAGTTTCTGACAGAACTGATGGTATGTTTTTTCTATTTGATCGACCTGTTCAATTTTTTTATAACAACGCATTAAACCCTGATAAAATACCTGAGACAGCTCATCGATACTCAACGCCATGAGGTAAATATCAATCGCCTTTTGGCATTGATTAACTGCTTCATATCCTTCAGCCAAAAGGCAAGTGGCGCGAACAAACTGATGATGCAACCGATCTCGCATTGATAGTATCCAATGGTCGCTATTGTTTGCCAGAAAATATCCGGTATATAACTTAAACGCTTTTTCCAGCTGCTCGTTATCGCTGTCTATATACTGATACATGCGTTCAAAGCTATAAGAATCAACCCAGCAATAGTCAGGGTTTAAACTTAGTTTGCCATCATTAGACATAATTGCCTGTTTTTCTTTCAACAATTGCCGTACCCGTTTAACGGTTGTTCGAAGACTGTTGTATGCAGCATCACCTTCTGCATCAGGCCATAATGCCTCCATGATCCGTGAATCAGAAACATTCTGACCACCGAAAGCAATCAGCGCTTTGATTAACTCCAAAGGTTTTTTGGGGACTTTGCTGGTAAAAACCAGTTCTTCATTATTGATCACCAGCCGAAAACTGCCTAATGTGTAAATTTTTATGGGGTACGGCCATTGGTCTGTTTCATAACCATCCGCTGGAAGTAATCGATGACGAACAATTATTTCCTTTACATAGTCTTCCTCAATGCCGTTCTGTAAGGCTAACGAACAAAATTTTGAAAAATCCTGATTGCGCCACCAAAACGCACTGTAAATTCTGGCGACACCAAATAAATCAGTCAATACTGCGGTACATGCTTTCCGATTATTGCTTATTAAACAGTATTCCGCATCGATAATGCGGGACAAAAAAACCAGCATGTTAGAGTTTTTTGTTGATGGGTTTTGGCGAATAGACTGGGACAATTCCAGCGCCAGGGAATAGTTCCCTTGTTTTAATAAATAACTTGCGTAACAAACATCAATAATCTTTTCCAGCATCACTGCACCAATCATTCCGGCCAGGGTTTTTGCTTGCACAATATTTTCACCGGTGGCATGGATATCGCCATTATGCATTTCATACCAGGCTCTCAAAACATGATACATCGCGTCATGAAACTCTCCACCCTGTGCTTTGGTTTTATTCAATTGCTCAATATAGTGCGTGGACTGTTCGGTTTTGCCGGGATGCAGATTTAAATAACATATCTGGTCATAAAGACATGGCTTCCACAGATAAATCCCTGTTTTATCAGAAAGTTCAAGACCCATGCGGATATTTTCGAGACATTCTTCCTGTTTAAAAACCGTGGCGTAATAATTACCCAACATTGTGTACCAGGTAATTTTTACCAGAGGGGAGGTCTGTTGCTGATTTATAATGGGTTGTACGCTCTGCAC
>Ga0256831_1000760_pt1 | contig 17098 bp, 17 predicted proteins | sample 132544metaG_FD_189087 | JGI IMG/M metagenome (GOLD analysis project Ga0256831, IMG submission 189087) | Hydrothermal vent microbial communities from Lau Basin, Pacific Ocean - 132-544 | ecosystem: Environmental > Aquatic > Marine > Hydrothermal vents | place: Pacific Ocean: Lau Basin | collected...
CAACAATGTAATGATTTGGTAATTTGTTCTCATATCGTCATTATCCCCTTTATATCAGATCGTATATAGTAGTGATTGTGGAGTGTTAGCATTGGTGGCTAGAAAGAGGCAGGTGAGAAAGAAGGGGCTAATAACGCTGGATATGTTTCTGTGTTCACAGAAGAAAAGTAGTGGTAAGACCCAAAGTAAGAAGGAAAAGAACGTGATCCGTTCTTCCACTTCACACATACAAACAAAAGTTAACCCTGACGGCCCAAGAGAGACAATAACGCCTGAAAACAAATCGAGTATCAAGGAGGAGCAAAAAGAGGGGACGGAGAAACGAGAAAGCGTTTCCAAAACGAACGATACGTCGAAAAGCCCGCTAGACATACTTGATGAGTTGTTCTCAAACTTTACAAAACCTAGTTATAATAAGAAGAAAACATCAAATCCCCTAGAGGAAAAGAGTAAGGAGAACCGCTTTAAACCCAAGGCTGAGGAAAAGAAGGCCACCAGTTTTGCTAAGAAGGAGAAAACACGCGTCGTAACGGGTGAAAAGAAGAATGAAGAGATAAAACAATCCATTATACGGTCAAACATAATTCCGACTGGTAGAGTTCTCGATGAGATACTAAACAAGGGATTAACCGATGAATTCCTGAAATGTGATAGTAGTGGAAAATGTACTGATGGGAGAAGACTTGGCGAAATATACGTGGACAAGTACGGATTTAAGAGACAGAGAGGATTTGTTAGGACGACGAGAACTCCTGTATATGTTGATTGGATAGTTGAAGAAGCAACTATATCTAAACTACTGCCTAAAGCCTATAAGCTTGTGACTAGCAGAGGGGCAGTCGCGATTATCCCAGATGATTTTCTCTGTGAGCTTCAAGAGAGATACGGTGTTATAATAAAAAATGATGAAATAAACTGTAAGTCTAGTAAGCTATGATCTTGGTAGTTATTAGAGAATAGTGCTAGGATAGCAGAAATATGCAGGTGTTATCCTCGAAAATCACTGCATTGGTGGCCTATAGTAGACTTTCTCCTCTCCAACTATATCGGTCATTAGCCTAGGCATTCTCCTTCTTCTTCTACGCTTGGTTCTACGTGGTATATATTTCATACCGGGGAGTCCAAGGCTCCCATCTGGGAACTCAACGAGCTTACCAAGCGCTAGTAGGTGGTTAACCGCTCGTCTCAGCCTGTCTTCTCCAGCGATACCACTGAACTCCTTGACGAGCTCAGTGAACGTCATGGGGCGGCCTTTCTCCTTAATGGTTTCCAGTACCATATCCGGTAGTTCTTCATCCCTCGGTGCTAGCGCTACGATTACTTCTGCGTCCTCGTAAACAATCTTCTTGTCGCGGGGCATACTTTTTTCACCTCGCTATATACTAGTGGGACTGTTAATATATAAACTCTATCGTGGAACGATGCTCCGTCCCACTGAGAACCTTGTAGAAATATATGTGTGGGATACGAATTGAATAAACGTGGCAAAACAATAGAAAGGATGCCGGGTGGTCAGCCTTAACCCGCAAAGACCTGCTTTCACCTAAAGGCAGCACAGTCCTTCTTATGGGTAACGAAGCAATAGCTCGTGGAGCTCTCGAGGCAGGCATATGTTTCGCCGCGGCATATCCCGGGACACCAAGTACCGAGATAATGGAAGCACTAGCCTCCGTGGCGAAGGATGCTGGCATATATGTTGAGTGGAGCACGAACGAGAAGGTAGCGTTCGAGGCCGCCTACGCGGCGGCTATGAGCTACGTCAAAAGCTTAACGACAATGAAACATGTTGGAGTAAACGTTGCAGCCGATATCCTTATGAGCAGTGCTTATGCCGGCGTGAATGCCGGCTTCGTAATAGTGTCGGCCGATGATCCTGGACAGCATAGCAGTCAGAACGAGCAGGACAACCGATGGTACGGGATGCACGCCCATATACCAGTTGTCGAGCCATCAAGCCCTAGGGACGCCTATAAGCTCATTAAAGCCGCCTATATGCTCAGCGAGAAATACAAACACCCAGTACTATTCAGATCAACTACCCGTATTAGCCATACAAGGCAGCCCGTGATATTCGAGCAAGACATTCCCGTGGAGAAAAAGTGTAAGGGGAGATTTGACAGAGACATTGAGCGATGGGTATTAGTGCCAGCGCATGGTAGGAAGCAAAAGAAGAAAATGATGGAGGTATGGAGGAAGGTAGCCGAAGATGAAGGTGTGGAGCCGTTCATACGGATAATTAATCCGGGGATGAAGAAAGCAATAATAGCAAGTGGCATCGCCTACAGCCATGTAATGGAGGCTCTCGAGCTCCTCGGAAAGAAGGATGAATACACTGTTGTCAAGGTAAGTCTTCCAGTGCCATTACCGTATAAGCCTATCCTAAGGGTTCTAAAAGAGGCACAAGAAGTCCTAGTGGTTGAAGAACTAGATCCTGTCCTCGAGATGCAGATAAAGAAGATAGCCTATGACAACGGGGTAACAACAAAGATTTGTGGAAAAGACATTGTGCCTATAAACGGTGAGCTAGACCTAGATAGCGTCGCGAGATCAATACTGTCATTCGAGGGAAGAGAACCAATAATGCCGTGGAAACCATTAGAGCCATTGAAGCTGGAGCCACCGATACCAGCGAGACCTCCGGTAATGTGCGCTGGATGTCCGCATAGGAACACCTACTACATCGTAAAGACAGCGGCTAACAAGGCCGGATTAAAAGACCCGATATTCACCGGCGACATAGGATGCTATACTCTGGGTTATGAGCCGCCATTCTATACCCAGATGACCAGCCTCGAGATGGGCGGAAGCATCGGTGTAGCGCATGGTTTGAGCAAGGTGGTTGACGAGCCCGTGATAGCAGTCATAGGAGACTCTACGTTCTATCACGCCGGGTTACCGCCGAGCATCAACATTGTCTACAACAAGGGACACGCAGTTGTTCTCGTCTTAGACAATCAATATACGGCGATGACAGGTCACCAGCCACACCCCGGGACAGGGCTAACCGCTATGGGTGAGCCAGCTGTGAGAGTGCCTATAGAGAAGCTATTGGAGACCATGGGGTACAAGACATACGTCATCAACCCAATGAACGTGAAGGAATCAATAAACATAGTTGCCGAGGCCCTTAAGAAGTACAAGGATGGAGAACAGGTAGCAATAGTATCAAGAATGAAGTGTGCACTACAGGCAGTACGCAAGGCGAGGAAAGAAGGGATCAGACTACCAGTCTACCACATAGTGGAGGACAAGTGTACGGGATGTATGGTCTGTGTCAAACTGCTTGCATGCCCAGCCATAGTAGTGCCGAAAGGAGCCAAGAAACCGAAGATCCTGACTGAACTATGTGTAGGGTGTGGATTATGTGCACAGGTATGTCCATTCAATGCAATTGAGATATTTAAAGAAGGATCACCCAACTGGCTAGAAGCCTGGAAATAATGGGGGTGAAACCTAATGGCCAGGTATAATATACTTGTAACGGGGGTTGGAGGACAGGGTCTCCTAACCTTAGGAAGAGTAGTTGGAAATGCGGCTATATTGGCGGGTATAGATGCAACAATAGCTGAGACCCATGGCCTGTCCCAGAGAGGTGGTAGCCTCATAGTTCAGATAAGGCTTGGTGAGGGAGAATCACCCCTTATTCCCAGAGGTGCTGCGGACCTAGTAATAGGAATGGAAGTATTGGAGACGGCGCGCAGGATAATCTATGCCAATCCTAACACTAGGGTAGCTATGAATAAGTTCTTATGGCCACCGCCTCTAGTCGACTATCCTGACCTAGAGCAGGTTATCGGCAAAATAAAAGAAACTGGGGTAAAGCTTTACATGATCGACGCTAATAGGATATCCGAGGATGTGGTAGGCTCGGTCATATCAGCGAACATGGTTATGCTAGGATTTGCCTACGCGGTTGACGAGGGGCTGAAGAGACTGTTCGATAAAAAACACTTCCTACAAGCAATAGAGAAGGTGTTCAAAGGCAAGGCCGTAGAGCTTAACAAGAAGGCGTTCGAGGCAGGGTATGAGGAGGGCTTAAAACAGACCTAATTTTTCCGCTTAACCCGCTTACTCGGCTGATCCTTTTGCGCTCTTCAACCCTATATTTTCTACCAACGATCGAGTGTGTTGTAATTAATAGACTAAATAGATTCGTAGTCAGGATCAAGGTAAATGGGCAAGAGGCCTTAGCGCACACCAACAATACAGGTAGACTAAAGGATTTTATCAGAAAGGGGGCTCTGGCCAGATGTACAGAGAAATACGGTGGTAAGACACAGTACAGGTTAATAGCCGTACAGGATCCGAGTGTTATGGATCATAGGTATGCGCTCATAGACACAAGAGAACAGATGAAGGGGTTTGAAAACGCTGTAAAGCAAGGACTCATTCCTATTTTCAGAAAATGCGTGATCCTTAGACGTAATCCTAGAATTGGAGAAAGCGTGCTGGACTACAAACTCGCCTGCATTGATAAGGAGTTTTTCCTAGAAATAAAGAGCGCCGTTCAACGCAAAGACAAGTTTACAGCCACCTTTCCGGATGCACCGACAATGCGTGGAAGAAGACACTTAAAAGAAATAATTATGCTGATTAAGAAAGGGATCGGCGCCGGAGTATTATTTATTGCAGGTATTCCGGAAACCAAGTTTTTTACACCTAACGATGATATAGATCCATCGCTCAGGGCTCTTCTCAAAGAGATACGGAGGCTCGGAGGATTAATAGCTGGCGTATCGATGTACTACAATGCTAGAGACGAGAGCATAGTGCTTGAAAACCCTGAACTGGCGATACTGCTTTGAAAGTACTCGATAAGGTAAGCTCTCTATTATCCGCTGCATTCGCCCTTGAGCCTCTTGCACTAAAACCAGGCAATGTACATCCATATGTTAGTATGCGTAATAATATGACGTATGAAGATTTCGTACTAACATCAACCATTATACAACCATATATTTCCAAGAGTGTTAAAAGGGGTTTCTATCGATGGAGGACACGTGCTGTTTTTGCTGATCTTCTGAGAAAAGCACTCAGTGCAGTAATTGATACGACTGGAACAAATACTTGTCTGGGCTCGCTACTTCTAGTCATGCCTATAGCTTACTCAGCTGGTAGGATGCTCCGCTTGAGGAAAGATCTAGGTGAACATTATACTATACTCAGGATCGCACGAGAAACCGTTATGAGTTCAACAGTATATGACGCAATAGAATTCTACAGAGCAGTCAGACTAGCATCGCCTGGATATATTAGGAAAACAGATGATGTTGGAGAACAAGTAAACGTCTGGGATCCAAAATATAAGAGTAAATTATTGTTGAGAGGTGAGGGCCTCGGATACATTCTCGAGAAGACGTGTAGTAGAGACATAGTGGCTTGTGAAGCAGTATCATATGGTATCACTAGCAAGTCTGTGGAATATTTTAAGCACAGATTAAGCGTACATAAGGATTTTAGACGCGCTATCTCGGAAACCTATCTCTATATTCTGTCAAACAATATTGATACAATGGTTCTTAGATCAAGAGGACTCGATGTTGCGTTGAAAGCATCCAAGACGGCGTCAAGAACACTTGAAAAAATAGTAAGAATTAATAGTAATAATTGGGTTAAAGAGGTATCAAAGCTTGATCAGATCTTCGCCTGCGAAAAAATATGTCCCGGATCAACAGCGGACATTATAGTCGCTGTATTAGCAACATTGTTAATAAGCAACTACAACAATCCATACACGATCTACAAGTGAAACAATGAGGGAATAAAAATGGTGAAACAATGATGAGTTTAGAAGAACTAATTACTGCCACATTTATGCTATTCGTCGTTATCGATGCTCCCGGCAATGCACCGCTATTTTACTTCTTCACAAAGGATCTAGAGCTAGATAGGAGGATACGGACTATTAGGAAAAGCATACTCGTTGCAACAGGTATTTTGTTCTTCTTTATTCTAGCCGGAGATCTAGTTCTCAAATATCTTGGAATAACGGTTGATGACTTCAAGATAGCTGGAGGCTCCATACTTTTCATTTATGCAGTGCTCGGAATTCTGGGTCATACCGAAGCAGAGGAAGTATCGAGTGATGACCTTGCGGTAGTTCCATTAGCAACACCGTTACTTGCTGGGCCAGGAGCCATAACCGTCGTTATCTACATCAAGTACGCGATGGGTTTCCTCATAGCATTAGCAAGTCTCGCAATTAACATGGTTATAGCCTGGATACTCCTGGAGAACGGTGGCAGACTACTATCCATGTTGGGGCGTCATGGTAGTATGGTTCTCAGTAAGGTTCTGGCAATATTATTGGCCGCGTACTCCATAGCATTGATCCGTGAGGGAATAATGGCTTTCGCACATTAATCATTAAGTTCCGTAGATTAATTCATAAGGGGATACCATATTATACTGATTGAAATAGGCATGGGGAGGTGTAGGGCAGTGGCCGATGAGCTACCGGAATCCATTAAGCTTAAGCTTTTAAAGAAAATGATGTCGTCAATGGCGAAAAGCAAGCAGTCCGAGAAGAATGAGCAGATTGATCCAGAGAAGCTTGTATGGAGCCGGTTATCAGACGAGAAAGCGGAGGAGCTAATACGCAAAGCCAAGGCCTTATATCCTGGAAGATACGAGTACGCTATCCGCGTTCTAGCATACCTAATCCAGCAGGGGCAGTTGAAAGAACTTGATGGCTATACCACCCTAGTTCTGCTGAACAGGCTTGGCATCCCTGTGAAACCTGATCTACGGATCAAGTTTGTTAAGCACGGAAAGGAAGTAGATATGAAGGAATATCTAGAATAATGATATTTCATGTATCTCTATTCCGTTTCTATATATGTATAACACTCTATATGGAGCAAAGGTTTAATAACCAACCATTACTCCATCTGCATTTATAGATAGGAAGGAGGCTAGGCCTCAGCTTTGACACTACGTTCTGAGTACTTATACCAGCACATGTTCCGCAAAGCGGAAGGATTTGAAGAAGTTCCCCGCCTCAGAAAAATGAAGACCAACGACATCGTTCATCGAATAGGAGTGTTATCTCCCAATAGAATATTCATCCATAACTACCCCATAAGCAATCCCTCAGCATTATTTAACCCATCATTAGTTATTGATGGAGGCACAGCATATCTTTATGCAAGGATAATCGTTGGTTACTACATGTATGTTTCAGCAATAGTGGAGATACCGATCCCATTAGAAGATATTGAGTCGGGTAATCTTAATCTCAATTATTACCCAGCACGCCTAGTTGTCTATCCATCCACAAGATACGATCTATGGGGTACAGAGGATCCGCGTACATATAAGCTTGGAGACAAAGTCTATATGACGTACACGGGGAGAACAATCAACTACTTCAACTCCTCAATAAGGATCGAGAGAACACTGCCTGTTACAGCTATTATGGAGGGACGTAATGATGCGAGCCATTGGAGAAAAATTTATGTGCATCATCTTCCCGAGGAACTGAGATCCAACATGGTGAGTAACAAGGATGCGTTCCTTTGGGAAATAAATGGTAGGAGATACTTCTTTCACAGGCCACATATGAGCGATGAAAAATTCTATCTAGCCATAGGTAGTGAGGGCAACAAGTGGAAAGGCAGTGATGGTATCACAGAAATAGAGATAATAGATAATATCGAAGTCATGAGGCCCCCGGTCTTTGAAGATAAGGTTGGATGGTCAACACCCCCTATCAACATAGGTTCTAACAAGATCATTGTGTTTCTACATGGCGTTGACAAAGATGTCAAAGTTTATCGTTTATTCGCTGTCGAGCTAGAGTTCCACAGGGATAACGTGGTTGTTAATGCGGTGACACCCAACTATATAATGGAGCCCAAGCAGCCCTACGAGATATTCGGTGATAGACCATACACTATATTCCCGTGCGGAGCATGGAAGATTGACGACCATATACTCCTAACATATGGTGCTGGCGACTATATGGTTGGATTCGGCAAGATGTTGTTTGATGATCTATTATCAGAACTCGATAAGGGAAGAATATTCTAAAGCCATAGTTGTTCTCGGTAAGATGATTTTTGTAGAGAAGAGGAGAGAGGAAAAAGATGATGTTTTTAGATAGGGTGTGAACCGTATTACTTTACTCCATACATGGTTAGTGCTAAGACCGCTGCCTTCGTCCATAGACCATTTTCTGCCTGCTCGTATAGGACTGATCTCTTGGGGTCGTCGATGATCTCGTCGTCGGCTTCATAGTTCCTCATGATAGGCATTACGTGCATTAGGACTGCGTCCTTGGCCATTATGTCGAAGAGCTCCTTGGTTACTTTCCAGTCCTTGTATTTCTCGTAGATCTTTAACTCTTCGTCCTTGAACTTGCTGTAGCCTAGTTCCACGAGTTTTGGTGAAGCCCAGTTCCTCGGGAATACTGCGTGTGCTCCCTCAAGTGCTTCCTTGTAGTTGTCCGTTATCTCTAGGCTCGCGCCATGCTCCTTTGCTAGCTCTTTGGCTTTCTCCACCAGCTTGGGGTCTAGATCGAATCCCGGAGGCCTTGCGATGACGACATCAACACCGAATCTCGGGAATAGTATCATGTCTTCCTGTACGCTGCACCATCCACGGATCTCAGGACTATAGGCCCACATGATGACGTATTTCTTGCCCTCAGTCTTACCGAATCTTTCTCTGAATGTGTAGATGTCTGCTAGTCCTTGTGTTGGGTGGAACATGTCGTCGGCCATATTGATGACTGGAACGTTCGCGGCCTTAGCGATCTCTCTAATGTAGGAGTTTCCTCTACCGTATATGTAGTCGATAGCCTTGTCTAGGATTCTGACACCGATTCCATGGCCATACCTGTCGTACATTGCTGCTACGTCTTTAACGGCTTCACCTACTTTCTCCTCCTTGCCCCAAGCCATTCTAGTGGTCTTTGCCTCGATGTAGGCTGCGTGTCCGCCTAGATAAGCCATTGCTGCCTCGAATGCAGCTCTTGTTCTAGTTGATGGTGCGAAGAACAGCATGAAGAACACTTTTCTCTGTAGGATAGGCGGTATCTTCTCGACGCCGTAGTAATGGGCTGTCCATTTCAGCTCTTCAGCTAGTCGGAGGGCGATCTCGAGTTGCTCGTCGGTCCAGTCAAGTGTGGATATTAGGTCTTTACCACTCAGATCACGGACTAGATGTCTCATATAGTTCACTCCTCCCATAGTTTTTCTCTCGTATATTTCTATTAGGATGATAGAATTAATGAGTTTATTTCTCAGTATTACACCTGTATCCGAAAATCAATACGGATAATGCAGGATTATGAGCAGAAGGGATGAAAGAAGAAAAAGTATAGGGTTTGCTTATTACCTAGTATTTACTCAATAGGCCAGATGGTCTCGGGCTCTTTGCAGAGACCCGCTCTCTCGTAGAGGCTGTAAGCTGCTTTGTCGGCTTCTTTCAGAATATCTTCTTCGTCGAGAGTCAATACTTTGCCGTTGAACATTACTAATTTGCCATCTATTATGCTGTGCTTTACATCATAGCCTGTAGCGCTATAGACTAGATGTGATAATGGGTTATTGAATGGTTTTAGATGAGGCTTATTGAAGTCAACGACAATGATATCGGCGCGCTTACCGGGCTCGATGCTTCCGACCATATGATCTATCATTAATGCCTTCGCACCATTAATTGTCGCCATCTCAAGGACTTGTTCGACACGTATTGCCTTGGCATCGAGCGTTCTTAGCGGCTGGAGGAGCGCGGCATGCTTCATTTCTCGTAGTAGGTCGTAGTCGTTGTTGCTCGGCCCTCCATCTGTTCCAAGAGCGACGTTTACTCCTGCTTTCAGCATATCGCTTATACGTGCTGCTCCGCTGGCCAGCTTCATGTTGCTGCATGGGTTGTGGCTTACAGTGGTCTTGGTTTCTGCTAGGAGTTTTATCTCCTCGTCTGTAGCCCATACAACGTGTACTAGCACTACGTTTGGCCCAGTTAGGCCTACCCAGTGCGCGAACTCTACTGGCTTCTTACCGAATTTTGTCATCGTGTACTCGACGTCGGCCTTTACCTCTGCTAGGTGCATAGTAATACCAGTCTTCAACTCCTTAGCTTTCTCAGCCATTTTCCTGTACAGCTCTACACTGACTGCACCGGGTGTTCTTGGCCCGAACCATATCCATATACGGTTGTCCCATCCATGATACTTGTGGTATAGTCTGATCGTGTCTTTGTAGCTTTTATCGCCCAGCTCTACGAGTCCCTCGTGAAGAATGTTTTCTTCGAGTGCGTAGCCCGTCATATCCATAACGTGTCTAGCAACTGCTGCACGTATGCCGCTTGAGTGGAGGAACTCGATTATTTTGTCAGGGCCATATCTGCCCACGAGCCCTGTCTCGAGGAAGGTTGTTGTGCCGGTCTTTATCATTTCCAGGGTTACTAGCTTAGCTGATGCAAGGGCTTCTTCGGGCTTATAGTTGCCCTGTAGGGGCCATACCCTGTCTTTAAGCCATGGAATGAGTGGTAGGTAGTCGGCGCATGCTCTGAGTAGGCCTTGAGCTAGATGGACATGCGTATTTATCAGGCCAGGCATCACGATATCGTGTGGATTATTGTTGATAACTACATCACTGTGATATCTATAGTCCTTGTCAAGCTCTTCGGCCTTGCCAACAGCCCTTATCTCTCCATCCTCGATCGCGATTGCCCCGTCCTTGATTATTCTCCTCTTAGAATCCATTGTAATTATCCAGCCGCCACGCACATATATATCAGCCATTACTATAGGACCTCCGCGTATTCTCTAGAGATAATCTCTGTATATAGAAGTAAATAATCATACTGAGAACGCTTACGGGTCAATATTTAATAGCAAGACAACAAAAATTATTCTAAAACACTTCACGGCGGGATAAAACAATGGTTCTCCCACGGATATTCAGCTACGTGAAAGAGGAGAGAGCAAGACTTATCCGAACTGCAAGAGCTATAGAGCCCGCAACCCTTGTTATCAAAAACGTTGATCTCGTGGCTACCACGACAGGCGAGATCCTAGAGAACATGAGCATAGTTGTGTCCGGTAGACGCATAGCCTCCATAGTAGAGGGTGATCCGGAGAAATACATAGGGTTAAGAACAAAGGTTATCGATGGTCATGGTCAATATGCGATGCCGGGTTTCATAGACGCACACATACATATCGAGTCAAGCTTGCTGACACCCACTGGTTTCTCGATGTTAGCCCTTAAACACGGTACTACAACAGTAGTCGCGGATCCCCACGAGATAGCAAACGTCTTAGGCGTGGATGGAGTCAAGTTGTTCATCGAAGAATCGCAGAATCTCCCAATGAAAATCCTAATAGACATACCTAGCTGTGTACCAGCAACAGATCCAGCGTTCGGCCTCGAAACGACAAACAAGGTAATAGGCCCTGAAGACATCGCTAAGCTAGGCGAGCTCGAAGGCGTATATGGTCTCGGCGAGGTAATGGATTTTGTCAGTGTGACAAACGCTAGTGACTATGTACTGGAAAAACTCAGGATAGCTCATAATCTCGGCCTAGTAATAAATGGACACGCTCCACTACTGACCGGAGAAATGCTTGACGCGTACATCGATGCAAGTATATGGAGCGATCATGAATCGACTAATCCGCGGGAAGCACTAGAGAAGTTGAGGAAGGGAATGTATCTATTCATAAGGCAGGGGAGCGCATGGCAAGATCTTGAGGCTCTTGTTGAAGTCATTAAGAACCCTAAGATCGACTGTAGACTATGTGGATTCGTATCGGACGACTTAAACGTCATCGACTTATATGAGAAAGGTCATATGGATAGAATAATTAATGAAGCCGTAGAGTTAGGGGTTGACCCGGTCAAGGCAATACAACTCGCAACAATAGGACCAGCGATAAGACTGCACATCGATGATCACATTGGAGTTGTCGGGCCAGCCCGGTTCGCCGACATAGTCTTGTCTCCAAGCCTTCAACGACTAGATCCTAAAACAGTTATCAGCATGGGCGAGATAATATACAGGGACGGCGAGCTACTCTATGACTTCGAAAGGCCCAGAATACCCGAGTGGGCCAAGAGAACAGTCAACATACCCCGAGAGATCAGACCCGAAGAACTTCTTATAAGAATTGATGGAGTCGACAAAGTCAGGGTCAATGCTATCAAGGTTACTCCGGGCTCAGCATTGACCGAGCTATCGGTTGAAGAGCTCCCAGTTAAAAATGGCTATATATCGTGTGATTCCCACCGCGACATTATACATTTGGCCGTGGTCGAGAGACACAAAGGAACATGCAATATCGGAAAGGGCTTTATTAAGGGATTAGGCTTCAAAGCAGGTGCAATAGCGCAGACCATTGCCCATGACACTCACAATCTTGTAGTAGCTGGGAAATCACCTGAAGACATGTCGATCGCCATAAGCAGGGTTAGGGAAATACAGGGAGGAATAGTAATAGTTGATTCAGGCAAAATTGTCGCTGAAGTAGAGTTACCGGTTGCGGGGCTCATGAGCGATGAAGACCCATACACCGTATACAGAAAGTTCAAGAACCTGACAAGAAAGGTATCAAGCTATGGTGTTGAGTTCGAAGCCTTCTTTATGACGCTAGCGCTTGTTGCCCTGCCAGTTATACCGGAAGTGAGGCTGACAGATAGGGGGCTCGTTGATGTAAATAGTGCGAGGATAATTGATGTAATAGTAAAATGACATGGTTTATTTTTCTCCTTCTTCCTCCTTCTTTTCAAGCGGGAGAATCCTAGCCTTATTAGAGACTATAGTTGATGCGCCCTCAGGATCTATTAGAATAAATGTAAAAGGTATCTCGCCATTACGTGCTTTCTCAATCATTTTCTTCTTCTCAGCACATGTTTCGGGCGGTGCCTCGCCTTCTTCACACAAGAACTCTATTTTGTCGAGAACATCGAGTAAGACGCCCTCAATAGTCGTTATATACCCGAGCGACGCCGGACCCGGAGTGATCTCAACCCCGAGCTCAGGTATTACAATAGATGCCGTTGAAGAGCGTACAACGAGCGAGTTAACATCATTAGGGTCTCTGACTTCTACGACGATTTTTCTCGGGCCCTTAATCTCTGCTAACCGTACATCGTTCCACCGGTATCCACAATTCCCGCATTTTCCCGACGATATTATTATTTTCCCGATGAGAGGCATATCATATAAGAACTCCTCAACCTTAAAGTTACGCCCACATATCGGGCACTCAACAGTATACTCGAGTATCTTCCTAGGTTTCTTTTCAGACATTCCTCCAACACCTACATTGACTTTTTAGCTGGATGATACCTTATTAGGTGTGTACCATCACAGCTCGGCGCCCTGAAGAATTGCGGCCCTAGCCCCTCCCTGCACGTTGCCACAGTTAGTCCCAGGGAGACCGATGCATCAATAATTGGTCTAAGAAGATGTTCACGTTGTTTTTTCCTAAGATACCTGTACCCATGGAGCCGTACACCTTCCTCTATGTAGAGTCGCCGCCAGTACTTGGAATACTCTGGAAATGAGTTCATCATCCTGGAAAGGTTATCGGGTCTTGCCTTATAGGTGGAGGCGACAATATGTTTTCCGCCGTTCTCCTTGATCCTGTGCACGAGCTCTTCAAGCATTCTAGGATCGTCATTAATGCCGGGTATCACAGGATCTATTCTCGCCCCGACAGGAATCCCGGCTTTACTGAGGGTTTTGATAGCCCGTAGTCTGCTTTGAGGGGGAGGGGCTCCGGGTTCGAGTTTTTTCGCCAATGAGGGATCCAGCGTGGTAATAGTGATCATTACGGCCGACGGGGTCTTTAGTAATAGATCGGCATCCCTTATGACGATGTCCGACTTAGTTGTGATCAATATTTTCAGAGCCCTACTCGATAGTAGTTCAAGAGCCTTCCTGGTTATCAACATCCATTTCTCGATGGGTGGATACGGGTCACTGCTCGTGCTCAGCTCGATGAAAAGCCTAGGATCGATGTGTCCAAGATCTCTCGATAATCTTCTGAGGAACCGCCTTTTCGGCTGGCTCGGCCTTCGCCCAATATAGGAGGTTGCATAGCAGTATAGGCAGAAATGACTACATCCTGTATATGGGTGTAGGCTGTATTTTCTAGGACAAGTACATAGCGGGCTTCGCCACGGATCGAAAACACGTACTACCTGCAGACGCACCAATATATCGCACCAGAGGATAAGCGGGTGTACCCCGCCCGACCGACCCCCCTCATATCCATACCCCGTAACGGGGTCTCAGGGAGTGTGAGGAGGCGGGGCATTGTTAGAATATATTATTTATGTAGGGGTTAAAGTTTACCGCTCAGCCATACTCTATAAGGTTTTTATTTTGATCTCTAATGAGAATTCATGGTGATACAGGGGTTGGTTACCGGGATTGTAGGAATCGCTATGACCGAGATAGCCGAGTTCGTTACCCGTGCAATTGATTCTATAAAAGACCACGAAGTAGAAAAGATGATTAATACACTTATAGATGCCTATAGTGGCCACAAGATCCTCGTCATGGGCGCTGGCCGTAGCGGCTTAGTTGGTAAAGCATTTGCAATGAGATTACTGCATCTCGGTTTCCAAGTCTATGTGCTGGGTGAAACAATTGTTCCAAGGATCAGTAAGGGCGATGTTGTCATAGCGATCTCAGGCTCCGGGCGCACCAAACTCATAGTAACAGCGGCCGAGGCAGCCAAACAGGTTGGAGCAAAAATCATAGCTATCACGAGCTACCCTAACAGTCCTCTTGGAAGACTTGCCGATGTGGTGGTCGTCGTTCCGGGTAGGACAAAGATTGCGGCTGAAGAAGACTACTTTACAAGACAGATACTAGGCATACACGAGCCCCTAGCTCCGCTCGGAACCTTGTTCGAGGACACCGCAATGATCTTTCTCGACGGAGTAGTGGTTGGGCTCATGAAGAAACTCGGCAAGACAGAAGAAGATCTAAGGAATGCTCATGCAAATATAGAGTTCTAATTTAGCAGCTTATAGGCGTGACGAAGTCATCTTAATAAGCGGTTTAGATAGTTTCTTTTCTACAAGGTGATACCATTGATAGAGAATAAGAGATCAATTGATGCTGGCTATGCGTTGTTGTTAGGGATATTTATTGCCAGCCTTGTATCGGCTAACTACTTAGCAGCCAAAATAGCGGTGCTCGGCACCATAGCTCCCAATATCACGCTCCTCGTTCCCGCGGGAGTAGTCGCTTACGCTGTCACGTTCACTGCAACTGACATCATCGGCGAAGTCTATGGGAAGAAGGCTGCATCGATGGCTGTAATGATAGGATTATTCATACAGTTTCTCATAATGTTCTATTCATTAATAGCTCTACTAATGCCGATAGCTCCTTTCCAGGAAAACTATAACGTGTTCTTTAACAAGGTTTATGGTGTAACTCCAAACATAGCGTTAGCAAGCGTACTCGCATATCTAGTAAGCCAAAACCATGATGTCTGGGCATTTCATTTCTGGAAAAGACTGACCCGCGGTAAATGGTTGTGGCTGAGAAATAATGCTAGCACTATAGTGAGCCAGTTGATCGACACGACAATATTCATAACGCTAGCCTTTGGTGTCTTCCCCATATTTCTTGGAGGAGTCTCCATTCCGTGGAGCCTACTACCATTCACGATCTTAGGTCAATACATCGTCAAAGTGATGATAGCATTATTCGATACACCATTCGTATATGCTGGCGTCTACCTGCTTAAACGCCTAGGCCTACACAATATAAGCATGAGCGAAGTGGTTCCAAGTGCAAGGACTGTTCAGACTAAATGACAAGTTGGGTAGAAGACTTGTACTCATACTGAAAAACTATCCATGCTCGTGGGGAAAATGTAATTTTTGCCCGTTCCACCTCGAACAATCAACCAATACTTGGGAGATAATAGTCTTCAATAGAAGAATAGTGAGAGAGGCTATCCGGGTGGCTAGTAGGGAGAACTATGAACGCGTCGCTGTTTTTAATGGTGGAAGCTTCAGCGAACTACCATACGATACCGTGAACGAGCTGGTGCCACTAGCCAAGAACAGAATATTCGAGATAGAATCACGCAGTAATTTCATCACCTATGATTTTGTCAATAATTTGCTCAGACTATTGGCTCCGAGAAAACTAGTTATAAGAATAGGGTTCGAGGTCGCCGATGAAGAAATACGTGAGAAGCTCCTCAGAAAAGGCATGCCGGATTCGGAGATCAAGAGGATTCTATGGATAAGACAGCGTCTAAGAGGAGAAGGACTACCAGTCGAGTTCTGGGTCTATGTCTTGTTTGGAATAGAATATATACCCGAAGAAAAAGTTGTTGAGTCAGTGAAGTTCTTCAAGAAACGCTTTGACGGAGTAATAGCTATCAAGTATAAGAAGTATTTACCAGAACACCCAGAAGAAAAACCAGTATCGGAAAAACTAGCTCGTTTCTTAGAGAAAGAAGCGGACCTGGTTGATTGGGGTGGTGAGGAATGGGAGATCGGAGGAAAGAACTAAAAGATCTCGAGGTTATATGGGACGGCAATAACCTGGACTGGGTCAAGCCCAGAGAATGTAGGGAGTATCTCAGAGGAGTGGGGCTCAAATACCTTCTAAACGAGTACTTCGAGGAAGGCTTCAAGAAATTACTCAGAGAATACAGGCCGCGGAAACACTATCCTGTAGGTCTCATAATGCCGTGTAGCTATGGGAAACCATACAGTAACAGCTACATACACTACATTATTAGGAAGAGCATAGCGGATCTCATAAGACAGGGCAAAATACACGAGATAATCGTTACAAATGCTGGCGTTATCCCTAGAGAACTCGATGAGTACTGGCCCTACGTGGCCTACGACTGGAACCCCGTCTATGAGACTCCCGAGATAAAAGAATGGTACACGAGGGTATTAGAGAAAAGGCTCAAGAAGTATATAAGTACATTCCGTAGCTACTACGATAGATTCGCAGCGTATCTACGCTGGAACAGTGATAGCTGGAAAGCAGTGGAGAAAGTATCGCAGGAGCTGGGAATAGATATCCCTAATCTCGCGCCTAAAACAGTGTCACGCGAGGAAATAATCGAGGCATCCCTGAACGGCTTGTATGAGGA
>Ga0256831_1000761_pt1 | contig 17088 bp, 16 predicted proteins | sample 132544metaG_FD_189087 | JGI IMG/M metagenome (GOLD analysis project Ga0256831, IMG submission 189087) | Hydrothermal vent microbial communities from Lau Basin, Pacific Ocean - 132-544 | ecosystem: Environmental > Aquatic > Marine > Hydrothermal vents | place: Pacific Ocean: Lau Basin | collected...
TACCGCTACGGTTTCCAATCAATCGAAGAAGGGAAGGCACTTTGACGTAACGGTTTCCTCAATCGGGGACGCTAAAAGTTTAATGGGCGGGACTCTGCTTCTTACGCCTCTTTCCGATAAAACGGGCAACGTTTACGCGACCGCCCAAGGGGCGATTTCCACCGGCGGCTACGATGTCGGCACTCCGAGCGGCGGAAGAATTTCACGCAACATAACTTCGTCAGGCTCAATCCCCAACGGGGGAATTTTCGAAAAAGATTATCCCGGGAGTTTGGCAAGCAAGGATGAGATTAACATCGTTCTTAACGAGCCGGATTTTACCACCGCAAATAATGTAAGCGCGGCTATTAATTCCGCGATAGGGCAAGCGACCGCAACGGCTGAGGATGCTTCCCTGATTAAGGTTAAAGTTCCCGCAAATCAGAAGAAAAATATCTCGGCATTTTTGGCGCAGCTTGAAGGGCTTCAGGTTCAGAAAGACGTTGTGGCGAAGGTTGTGTTGAACGAGAAAACGGGAACTGTGGTTACGGGAAGTAATGTTACAATCTCGCCCTGTACGGTTACGCACGGAAATCTGAATATCGAGATTAAATCTTATCCCGTTATTTCACAGCCCTCTTCTTTCTCGCAGGGTGGAACAGTTGTTTTCAATAATCTGGTGCCTACCGTGAAACAGGATAAAAACAACACGGTTGAAATACAAGGCGCGTCCAATGTTCAGCAGGTAGCCGCGGCGTTAAATTCATTAAAGGTTTCGCCGAGAGATATAATCGCGATTTTCCAAGCGATTAAAGAAGCCGGCGCATTAACGGCAGAATTGGTGATTATGTAAGCGATGAAAGAGTTAAGTCTTAAAATATCGAATCCGAACAAACAGATTGAAAAACCGATTGAGGTAAAAAGTCATTTTTCGGAAGCCAAGAAAAGAAAGCTGGCAAAAGCGTCAATGGATTTTGAAAGTTTGCTTACTCAGATGATGCTTAAGAGTATGACAAAAAGTACAGGCGGACTTTTCGGCAAAGAAGGTTACGGAAGCGATATTTACAATACGCTCTTTGAAACGGAAATATCGAAGTATATGAGCCGCAGCGAAAGTATGGGCGTGGCTTCAATGATTTATAAAAAAATTACCGGCGAAGAGTTGGATGTAAGTAAGTTCCGGGCTGAAGAAGCCGGCGGTAATTTGCAGAATGCTTTGCAAGGCTTAAAATTTAATTCAACGGAAAGTAGCGGTAAAACGGTCGCGCCTCCGGTATCCGCATTGAAAAGATTAAGCAAAATTGATCCGATTATTGAAAAAGCTTCCAAGAAATATGACGTCAGTAAATCGGTGCTGAAATCGATAATATTGGCGGAATCTGCCGCAAGACACGATGCGGTTTCGAGCGCAAACGCAAAAGGTTTGATGCAGTTGATGGATCCGACGGCGGAAGAACTCGGAGTTAAAAACGTATTTGATCCCGAGGAAAATATTGAAGGAGGGACTAAATATTTTGCTTCGCTGTTGGATAGGTACGACGGTAAACTTGATTTGGCGCTTGCGGCTTATAATGCGGGCCCCGACAGCGTTAAGAAATATAACGGTATTCCGCCATACAAAGAAACAGTGAACTACGTAAACAGAATTAAAAATTACATAAACTATTTTGAGATGAATCATGAATGATATAACAAGCTTCATTGAGATATTGGAAATGCAGAAAGAGAACCTTGAGGTTTTTATCGAGGTGGCTGCAAAAAAACAAAGGGCTTTGCTGGAAAACGACAGGGAACTTTTCGACGAGACTTTGAAAGATGAAGAGTTTTACATCTCAAAGTTGACAAGAAACGAAAAAGATAAGCAGGCGCTTTTAAGAAAAATCTTCGGAAGAAGTTTGACGGAAGAGGAACGAAAACTCTCAAAACTGATTCCTCTTTTGCAGAAATACAGTCCCGAGAACGAAGGGAAAAAGATTGAGGAATTGCAGCTTGAGTTGAAAAATCTGGCTGAGAAGTTGAGTAAAATCAATAATCAGAATATGTTTTTAATTAGGAACGCTCGTCAATTTCTTATTGACACAATCAACACTTTAATGAATGAAAAACGAGCGTCAATTTTTGACAGAAAGGTGTAATAATGGCGCTTACAAGATTATTTGAAATATCGAGTAAAAGTTTGGCGACTTACCAGCGGGCGCTTTCCATCAGCTCGAACAATATTGCCAACGCGGCGAATCCGAATTATTCGAGGCAGCGGGCGCAGCTTACGACAACCGAGCCGGATCACAGCACAAACGTCGAGCTGGGAACCGGGGTTGATATCACCGATGTACAGCGCGTAAGAAACACGATACTCGATTCGCAAATCAGAAAGTACAACGGTTATAAAGAGGACGCCGATTACAGGACTTCGGTAATGGGAAATATCGAATCGCTCTATTCCGAACCGACGGACGCGGGGTTGTCGAATTTAATGAAGAAGTTTTTCAATTCGTGGAATGAATTGGCAAACGATCCATCTTCTATTTCTTACCGTAATCAGGTTGTGAACGCGGCGCGTCAGATGACGGATAAAATCAGTTCCATATATTCGGGGATGGATGTTGTCCGGAGCGACCTGAAAGCCGATACTTCCGAAGCGGTTAAAAGCATTAACAGAATTCTTACAAATCTCGCCGATGTTAATCAGCAGATTTACAATGCCAGCACTACCGGAAAAACCGTAAATACATTGATGGACAGCCGCGACCAGCTTTTGAAGGAATTAAGTAAATACGCTAACCTAAACGTTCATATCAATGATGACAATACCGCTACTGTTTCTATGGGAGGCGTTAATGTAATTGACAGAGCAAACGCGTATGAATTAAGCGTTAACACCGTTAACAGCGGAGGACGAAATAAACTGCAGGTTTTAGTTCACGGCGATACTTCGCTGAGATTGAATTCCGGAAAGTTAAACGCGATGCTGGATATTTACAATAATAAAATTGAAGATTACAAATCCGCAATTGACACTATCGCCAATTCGATAATGGATAACGTCAACTCCGTACATACAACAATGCAGACAATTGAAACTCCGCCGCAGACAAATGTTAAGTTTTTTACTTCCTACTCAGCCGGTAAGTTGGAAATCAACACCGATATTTTATCGGATCCGAAAAAAATTGCAGTTTCTTCCGACGGCAGCGACGGGAATTCCGACGGCGCAATTCAGATCGCAAACCTTGCCGACGAGAATTTAATCGACGGCGAAAGTTTCAGCGGAAAATATTCCGATTTGCTTACAGATATTGCCAACGAAAAAAGCACCAATACAAAGCAGGGAGAAACTTTTGACTTGGTTTTACAGCAGCTCGATTCGCAGCAGTCGCAGGAGTCCGGGGTTAACGTTGACGAAGAAATGGTCAATGTGCTGAAGTATCAGCGTTCATACGACGCTTCGGCAAAGCTGATAAAAATAGCGGACGACATTTTAAGAACATTAATAGAAATGGTGTAAATTATGAGAGTTACCGACAGAATGATGCAGTCGATTTTTCTGAACAATCTGCAGAATGTTAAATCGCAGATGGGCGAAACGCAAGAAAAACTTGCGACCGGGAAAAACATAAACCGTCCGTCGGATGATCCACTCGGGACAGCGAGATTATTAAGATTGAATAACGAGATTGAAAATATTCGAACTTACAATAATTCCGTCGATGAAGGAATGGCTTTTGTTAGCACTACAACTTCCTCTCTCGAAGGAATACAAGCGGAGGCGTCGCGTCTGATAACATATATGACTTCGGCGCGGGACGCAACAAAAGATCCGAAAGACTTTGCGGCTAAGGTGCAGACTTCTATCGATAACCTGCTTGCTTACGCAAACACAAAATACGGAGGCAAATACATTTTCGGAGGAACGGATCATTCGGAAAAGCCCTACGGTATGGATTCTACAAATACATATGTTGAGGAAAAAACCACGCACTTGGACGGCGAACAGAAAATACGGATTTCAAGCAGCTCCACTTTGCAGATAAACATCCCGGGGCGCGACGTTTTCGGAACGGTGGGAAATCCTCCGGGCACCGATATTTTTAATTCGCTAATCGATCTGAAAAACAGACTGGCGGCGGGAGAAACGCCGACTGACGCCGACTTTAAGACTTTGAACGATTTTAACGATAATGTGCTTTCGGAACTTACGGTTGCCGGCAATCTTTATAACCGTCTTTCGGACGCTAAATCGCTTCTTGAATCGCAACGACAGGATGTTGAAACTTTGATGGGAAAAGTTCAGGAAGTGGATGTTGCGCGCGCAATAGTCGATTTAAAGGATTTGCAAACTACAATGGACAGAACTTTGCAGATTTCATCATACGTTCTGCCCAAGTCCCTGCTGGATTATTTGTAATCCGGGGAGAATTATTTGATAAAAGAATGGTAGATATTTTAATTTTAAAACAATAAATTATGGTTTAATATGAAAATAAAAAACAATAAATTCGGAGAGTTGGAATTCGATGAGAATATCATCATCGAATTTTCGGATGGAGTAATCGGTTTCGAGAACTTTAAGAAATTTATCCTTGTTACGGAAGAAGAAGGACTTTTTTATTGGCTTACTTCGATAGAGGAACCTGAAATAATTTTTCCTCTTTTCCCGACGGCATTGCTGGATGAAAATTATCCGCAAGAAGAAGGTTACGAAGCGTACGGAATAGTAAAATTAGCCAAGGAAGTAACCGATATTTCAATAAATCTTAAAGCTCCGATTTATATTAATCACGACGAGAAAAAAGGATTCCAAAAGATATTCGACAGCGACAAATTCGAAATTAACAAACAACTATTTGTAGAAAGTAAAAGCGAATAAATATGCTTGTATTATCAAGGAAGCAAAACGAAAAAATAAGGATTGGAAAAGATATTGTTATTACAATAGTAAATCTTTCCGATAACAGCGTTAAAATCGGTATTGAAGCCCCGAACTCAGTTAAGATTTTAAGGGACGAGCTTTACGAAAGCGTAAAGCAGCAAGTTAGCGAAGCTCAAAAACACACGGCTGAAGTTGATTCCGATATGCTTAAAAAATTAAAAGAACGGTTTAAAAAATAATTTGTGATGATAACGGAGCCCAAGAAAGTACTTATTGTAGATGATTCCGACGTTGTTTTAAGTTCATTAAAAAAGTTTTTAGAAGATTATAACTTCCGAGTTTACACTTCTCAAGATGGGCTTGACGGAATAAGGCTGACCGCAGAAAAACGTCCCGATATTATTTTCCTCGATCTAATGATGCCTAATTTTGACGGGATAAAAATGCTTCAGGTTAAAAGAGTATTAAATGATATTAAGGATATTCCCGTTGTAGTTATCAGCGGAAATACCGTTCATAGTAATGTGATGGCGGCGCTGGAAGCGGGGGCGACTAAAGTTATTTCAAAACCTATCGATAATGATACTGTAATAAAAGCAGTTAATGAAATTCTGAAAGGCGACTTTTTCAAATCTTATTCCCGAAACTACATTTCGGAGACAAGACAGAAGGAAATTGAAAAAGGGTTGCTGAAAATGTTCTTGGCAAAATTTCCCGAACAGAAGCACAGAATTGCCGCGGCGTTGCGCAAACGGGACGCCGAAACATTGAAAGACGCGGTGCACGAAATTAAAGGAGCCGGCTCGACAGTCGGATATCCGGAAATTACGTCAATGGCAAAAGAGATTATGGAGCGGACTTACAAACAGCCCGCCGATTGGGTTTTTGCCGAGATTAAAACAAGTCAGATTTTCAGATTTGTTGAAGAACTAAAGAAAAAAACAAAAAATACGGTATTATAATATGTTTATTATTATCGGATCTGTAGTTGTATTAGGAAGTCTTGTTACCGGTTTCAGTATGGCAGGCGGAAGCATAGGAGCGTTGATCCAAATATCCGAGTTCATAACAATCGGCGGGGCTGCCACAGGTGCGCTTTTAATTATGGCTCCGATGCCTGTATTAAAGAAAATTATTAGCGCAATCACCGGTGCGCTAGGAGCAAAACATATTGAAAAAGAAGAATATATGCAGCTTTTAAAAGCGCTGTACGATATTTTTCTTGTTGCCCAGAGGGACGGACTTTTAGCGATAGAAAAACATATCGAAAATCCTGCCGAAAGTGAGGTGTTGAATCAAAGCGAAGCCTTTATTAAAAATGAAATCGCTTTGGCGTTTTTTTCCGATACACTTAAAGTAATGCTTTCCGGCGGAGTTCCACCGCACGAAATTGAAGCCTTAATGGATACCGAAATCGAAACCTATGAAGCCGAGAACAAACCGATAGCCGAATTGCTGACAAAGTTGGGCGATTCTTTCCCCGGACTCGGAATTGTCGCCGCCGTGCTCGGAATTATCGTAACTATGGCAAGTATAAACGAAGGCGCCGAAGTTGTAGGGCATCACGTTGCCGCAGCTCTTGTGGGAACATTCCTCGGTGTGCTTTTGGCATACGGGTTTGTTGGTCCGCTGGCTACAAACATTGAACATAATGTTGAAATGCAGGTCCGTTTTATGGAAACGATTAAAACTGCGGTAGTTGCCTACGCTAAGGGAAATCCTCCGATTGTCGCAGTTGAAATTGCACGCCGTACTTTGTTTCGGGATGTTCGCCCTACATTTACCGAATTGGAAAGTTTTCTCAGAGGTAAATAATAATTATGGCTGGCGAGCAAGGAAATCATAACGAAGAACCCGTAATAATCTCCAAAGGCAAAAAATGCGGGGCCGGACATCACGGCGGAGCTTGGAAAGTGGCTTATTCCGATTTTGTAACGGCATTGATGGCGCTATTTATTGTCCTTTGGGTATTGGCACAATCCGATGAAGTTAAAACTGCGGTCGCCCATTATTTTCAGAACCCGACGATACTTGGCATAAGCGGAAGTAAAAGTTTTATGAAAGGACAGGGACCCGGAACCGGAAAAGAAGAAATAAAAGGGGAAATAAAAAACAGCAAAGAGGAGAATGATAAAGATGTTGAAAAGCAAATTCTCATAAAAAAAGGAAAAGCAATTATATCTCTTTTGCAGGGAACTCCCGATCTCTCCAATTTGCTCGACCAGGTTGACGTACAGATAACATCCGAAGGATTACGAATAGAACTGCTCGATAATAAGGGAACGTTTTTTAAATCCGGAAGCGATAAGCTAAACCCGCTAGCTAGGAAAATGCTTTTTGTTATAGGAAAACAGCTTAGTGAAATAAATAATAAAATTGTTGTGGAAGGGCATACCGACGCACGTCCTATCCCTCGCAATTCCGAAGGAATTACGAATTTTGAGTTAAGCGTAAACAGAGCAAACGCTGCGCGGCGTGTTTTGGTAGCCGCCGGAGTTCCGCTGGATCAAATAGACGAAGTGCGCGGTTACGCATCCAACCGGCTTCGCGATCCGGAGCATCCTTACAGTCCCGTAAACAGAAGAATCAGTATCTTAGTTAAATTTGAGCAGGTGCTTTGATATGGGGAAGGTAATATTGGTTATAGAAGATGATCCGCTCATTCTGCAATTTTATAAATATATTTTTGAGTTTGAAAAGTTGGAAGCTGTAATCTCGGAAGATTACATAGAAATTATGAATATTATCGAGACAAAAAATGTCGGTTTGATAATTATGGATGTTAATCTGAGAAATACATATATTAACGAAGAAAGAACCGACGGAATCGAACTTTCCAGAATCATCAAAACTGACGAGCGTTATAATAATATTCCTATTATTTTGGTCTCGGCGTACAATCTGAAGGTTCTGGACGAAGAAAGCATTGCAAACAGTTTGGCTGATGATTTTATCCTCAAGCCGATAACCGATTACAATGGATTTATGACAAAAGTAAAAGCGCTGATAAATTAATGGATTTGGACAGAAATAATATACTTATCGTTGAAGATAACATTGACAACGCTTACGCCCTCTCGAAAAATTTAGAGCTTAACGGTTATGAAACAAAAATCGTTTATAACGGCGTTCAAGCTTTGGATGTTATTGACGAATACCAGCCCCGTGTAATTATTGCCGATTGGACGATGCCGGAAATGGACGGGCTTTCTCTGCTTGAAACTCTACGCGAAAAAGAGGAATATAAAGATATCTATTTTATTATGCTTACGGCGCGTGGAACAGTTAAAGATCAGGTTGAAGGAATTACTTGCGGCGCCGATAACTTTCTTGTTAAACCGGCGGATCCCGGAGTAATAGTAGCATACGTAAAAGCCGGAATGCGTATTACTCAGCTTCAGGAAGAATTGAAAAAAGCCGAGCATTCCAAAGCGCTTGTTCAGATGGCTTTTACCGCCGGACATCAAATTAATAATCCTCTTGCCGGAATGTTAATGAGTTTGGAGACAATCAAAGCCGAACTTGATAAGGAATCTTTAGAAAAAATAAGCGACGAGCTAAAGATAATTGAAGAATCAATCCGGAGAATTAAAACTGCTGTAAATCAGCTTACTAATTTGAAAAACCCGAAACTTATCAGCTACACATCCGATACTCATATGCTCGATTTGGAAGAAGACTAAAGATTTATAGGATTTTTTCGATAATATATTGGAGAAATCTTGAATGTTTAATAAAATTGCAAATATCGGGATATTAAAGGATAATTCATCCGGACATCAGCAGGAATATTCGGCGGCGGAAAAAGCAGCTATTCGAAAAGTAAAACGGAAAAAAGTTAACAAGGATTCTATCGTTTTTTCTCCCGCCGCTTTATTTTTGACTGAAGTTAAATGGGGACTTTCCGGCGTGGATTACTCTTCCGAATCGCAAATTAAATTCGATTTTAACATTGAAGAACTTAATTTTAAATTAACCGTTGATTTTAACGAGTTCTATAAAACATCTCATCAAGTGGTTTGGGTTAGCAAGGATATTTTCAGAAAAGAAGCGAGAAAAAGACATTCGCTTAAAATATTGGTGCGTAAACCGAGTATAAGGTTGTTTGAAAAATTTCCCCCTTTCCCGGTCCCGGGAATCACTTCCGTTTTTCGTCGCATTGAAAAAATGAATATCAAATCGGAATTTTACAAATATGAGAGTCTAGCGCTTCATTCGCTACTTGACGGTTTGGAATATGAAATCTACGAGGACTTCAAAAAAATATTTTTTGTTATCTATTCATTTATTGATAAGTTAGATAAATATGATTTGAACCATATGTACGTATTCCCTTATAATAATATGGATAATATTTTGATTGAGAAGGTTCTTGTAAAAGATGAGCATTAGCGATAAAAATGAAAATAGCAAACCAGTGTTGACTGAAAAAAAAGTTCCTTCTTTTTCGGAATTTAATCTGTTAAAGGAATTTCCGAATACCAAGCCGTTGATTTTTTTAGATAATGATAAAAAAATTGTTTTCGTAAACAAAGCTGCACAGGCAACTTTTGACGTCGAACAGAACGAAAACATTTCCACTCTTAAAACTATTCCGCAGCTCGATGATGTAATTTCAAATATGGGCGAAAGAGGGTTTTGCAGCTTCAACTTCGATATTTCTATCGAAACAAAATCAAACGGCAAGGAGAACTATTTTGTCGAGATAGAAAAAGTTCTTGTGGAAGGAATATATCTTTATCTGATGTCTTTTACATCGCTTGCCGAGCGGAATAAAATTGAAGAAAGAATTAACAGTTTGCACAATGCAATCGAATATGGCAATGTGCCTTTAACGATTATCAACAATAAATTTGAGATTACTTATACTACTACTTCTCTCGAATCGATAGTCGGAAGCGATATTTCCCGCCTTTACGGTAAACCGATAGCGGATGTTCTGAAGCCGTTTATAGAAGAAGAAAGCTTGGAGGAATTAAGAACTTCGTTAGCCGAACATAAGGTTTGGAGAGCGACCGCAAAGGTTAAAGTAAAACGGAGCGACAAATGGTACGAATTTCTTCTAAACCCGATTTATATTGGGAGTTTGAAAAACAACGGATTTGTTCTGAGATTAAACGACATTACAAGGTATGTTGAAGCGACTTATGAGATTAAGAAAAACGAAAGAAGACAGCGCGCTTTGCTTTCCAATATTTCGGAGCCGATTTTAATTCTGAGGGAGGAAATAGATGCCCTCTATATCGAAGGAGCAAACGACAGTTTTTGCGAAAGTTTCGGAGTCGATTCCGATAAGATTGTAGAGCTTGATTTTGCCGACTGTATGCTTACGGATTTATATGAGGTAATTTATACCGCAATTGACCGAGCTACAAGCGAAAATCGGAAAAGCATCAGATTCCGTTTTACCAACAACGATACCCAAAGGGAATACCTCTGTAAATTTGCTATTCTTACTTATGAGCATTTTGATAATCGTACATTTATCATCTCTTTCTTCGATATTACCACTGAAGTTGAAAATGAAAAAAGATTGAGAGCCGCTTACGAAAAAGAACTTCATCTGAATAAACTTAAATCCACTTTTCTTTCAAATATGTCGCACGAGCTTCGCACGCCGTTAAACGCCGTTGTCGGCTATTCCGATCTGATGAGAATGGAACTCGAGGAGAGCGGAAATACCGGGCTTAAGGAATTAATGGGATATCTGTCCGAAGGCATAGTTCGGCTTAAAAGATTTGCCGACAACATAGTTGATATAGCGCTTATTGAAGCAGGCGAAATAAAACCGGATATAAGATTGATTCATCTTAGAGAGGAAATTGAGAAAATCTTAAAGGAGTTGGATGTTTTTGCCAAAAGCAGAACAATCAATTATACGCTTTCTTTTGAAGATACTTGCAGCTTTGTTGAAACCGATCCGGAATTAATGAAAAAGGTTTTTACCGAAATTATAGATAACGCAATCAAATATAATATTGAAAACGGACTGATTGAAATCAGATGTTTTACTTTTGCCAATGAATGGCGGGTTGAGGTCGCAGATACCGGAAAGGGTATTGCCCAAAATATGCTCGATGAAATATTAAAACCCTTTACGCAGGAAGAAACGGACGGATATAAACGAAATTATGAAGGGCTGGGGCTTGGACTTACAATCGCCAATAAATTAACCGAAGCGTTGAAAGGCAAACTTGAAATCACTTCCGAATTGGGAAAAGGAACAAAAGTGCTTCTTTCATTCCCGATTGAAATAACCTCATAAATACCTGATATTTACCTTTTTTTAAAATCCTTTATTTCCTTATATTTAGAATTCAACTTAAAGGAGAAATATGTTTTTAAAAAAGAATTGGGTGCTGTGGTTATTGGCGATTTTAATCACAATCGGAGCAGCCGTTTATCAGAGAGTAACAGGCCCAACCTACCCCTTTCGGGGAAATGTAACAATCGAAAATTTGTCTATTAACTATAATTTACCGAGAACTCATTCGGGAAACGACGCCCAAGCCGTTGAGATAATTGTGCCGGATAGTTCAATCAAAGGGGATTTGGTTTGGAAGCGGTATAAAACCGACGATAAAAACAGTTATGTTAAAATGGAGAGAAGCGGAGATACGTTGCGAGCGTTTCTTCCCGGGCAGCCTCCCGCCGGAAAGTTAGAGTATTTTGTCGAGCTTGAAAAGAACGGTAAGAATTATATTATCCCGGGTAAAAACAGCGTTGTTATCAGGTTCAAAGGGCGCGTGCCGAACGGAATATTAATTCCGCATATTCTTGCAATGTTTTTGGCGATGCTTTTTTCAATGCGAACCGGACTTGAAATAATCAGCCGTAGCGGAAAAGTTAAAACATATACTTACTGGACGCTCGGTTTTCTTATTTTCGGCGGATTTATATTCGGTCCGTTAGTCCAGAAATTTGCTTTCGGAGAGTTGTGGACAGGCGTGCCGTTCGGTTGGGACTTAACCGACAACAAAACATTAATCGCTCTTATCGGCTGGCTGATTGTACTTGCGGCTTATCGTAAAACAAAACATCCTGAAAAGTGGGCGGTTTTCGGAGCGTTAATTACTTTTATGATTTTTCTGATTCCTCACAGCGTATTAGGCTCGGAATTGGACTACAAAAAATTAGATAAAGAAAAGAAGTTGCACAAAAATAAAATTGAACAAATTGATAATGTTAAAAAGGAGCTTAAGAAAAATGAAGTACATTAAAATTTCATTTTTATTGTTTTTTGCGGCGGCAGTTTCCGTTTTTGCACAGGATACCACCCAGGTAATGCTGCCGATTAAATCAACGGGAGTTGCAGAATTTTTGCAGCAACATCCGAAATACGACGGTAGAGGAACAATCGTATTTATTTTTGATACCGGCGTCGATATGGGAATAGACGGATTGAAAAAAACATCAACCGGCAAAACCAAAGTAATTGACGTACAAGATTTTACGGGACAAGGCGACGTAAAATATTACGAAGCCGATATTGACGACACCGACGGAAAGAAGTATTTTGAAAATGAAGACGAAGGGCTGAAAGTTTTCGGCGTTGATAGTCTTGCACTTAAAGCTAAGGACGGAGATTATTTTATCGGTTCGCTTGACGAATCGCTTTGGAAAAATTCCGGCTCGGGCGTAAGAGATTTAAACGGAAACGGAACTACAAATGACAAGTTCGATTTTGTGGTTTTTGACGCCGGAGATAATGATTGGGTTTTGTATATTGACGAAAATGATAACGGCACTCTTGCCGATGAAAAACCGATTAGAAATTATAAAGTTAATCAGGATTACTTTACGATTAAAAACGCTGATGAATTATCAATGTTTACTTTTGGCGTAAATATTTTCCCGAAAGAAAACAAGGTTTCCTTTTTCTTTGACGACGGCGGACACGGAACACACTGCGCTGGAATCGCAACCGGTTATCACATCGGAGGCACCGACCTAAACGGCGTGGCTCCGGGAGCAAACGTAATAGCGCTTAAGTTGGGCAACAACAATTTTGCAGGCGGCGCAACCGTAACCGAAAGTATGAGAAAATGTTTCCTTTACGCGGATAAAATTTCAAAGGAAAGAAAAGAACCTTGCGTGATAAATATGAGTTTCGGAATCGGTTCTGTAATCGAAGGACGTTCCGTTATGGAAAAATTCATTGATAGTCTCGTTGCGAAAAATCATTATCTCTACATTTGTAATTCTAACGGCAACGAAGGTCCCGGAATATCAACAACCGGATTGCCCGCTTCGTCTCCTTCGCTTTTTTCTTCAGGCGCTATTCTCGCCAAAGAAGTAGGGCACAATCTTTATGCAACCGTTCAGGACAGAGATCAGATAACTTATTTTAGTTCGAGAGGAGGCGAGGTAATGAAGCCTGATGTCGCTTCCCCCGGAGCTTCCGTTTCAACGGTTCCCAACTTTATGCACGCTGACAGAATGTGGGGGACAAGTATGGCGTCTCCTTACTCAACCGGAGTGATGTCGTTGCTTTTAAGCGCGATGCGCCAGGAATATCCGAATGTTAAAATTCCTTCGTTAGTCCTTTATAACGCTATCCGTCAGGGCGCGGTTAAAATGGACAATTACGATAGAGTCGATCAGGGAGCGGGCGAAATCAATGTTGTTAACGCTTACAAGATTTTGAAAAAATACATCAAGCGGGGAATTGTAAAAACGTTTGAAACATATACTACAAGCGCATTTGCCGAAACAATGCCGGATGAAACGGCTCAAGCCCTTTATATCAGAGATGGGAATTACATAACCAAATACAATAAATTTTCATTTAAGATTAAGAGAAATCACTTTTACGCAAAGAAAAGATTTTATCGTACATACAGAATCAAGAGTGATAAAGATTGGCTTATTCCGCTTCAGCGAAAAGTTCATTTTCGTAATAACCAGCCGGCTACGATAAACGTTCGTTTTGATAAATCGAAAATGAAAAAGCCGGGAATGTATAACGGAACAATTACCGCGTACAGAACCGACAGAACAAAACTTCCCGAAATTCAGATGATGGCTACTGTTGTTTTCCCTTATGAGTTTACTCCCGAAAACAATTACAAGCATGAATGGAAAAACAAAGTTATTGCTCCCGGCGAACTTACAAGATATTTCATCAACGTTCCCGCCGGCGCAACCTCAATGACTACGCGCCTTAGCGGAGTTGACGGAAAATATGCCCTCGTTTGGTACTTACTCACCGACCATGACGGAATCCAGTTCGGACGCGATTTTTATAAATCCGCAGTGGACGGCGAAGCCTCGGAAACAACCTACAAAGAATTAAAACCCGGCGTTTACGAACTTGACGTTCTCGGTTATTACGGCGCCGAAGGCGTTTCGACTTATAATTTAAGCGTAAGTTTTGAAAGTGCGGAAACGTTAAACAAAATACCTTTGAGCGAGAACCACAATAAAATCAATGTGATTAACAGATTTAATTTCCCCGAAAGTTATTCCGCAAGCGGAAAAATTCTGGGATTCAAAAAAACTTACGTTTTTGATATTAAAGCGGGAGATACATATTCAATACCTGTAACGCTTTACAAAGGCGAAAGCGGAAAGAAATTTAAAGTCAGTTTATCGAAAGAAGATTTCAACAAAGTTACTGATTTTGCATTGATGATATATGACAAAAATGGCAAAGCGGTTGCGCTCGGCGGATTATCTTACGCTAACGACGTAATCGAACTTCCCAACAGAAGCAAGGAAGACAGCGCAAAATATACGTTTACTTTAATTCCCGCCTTTGCGGAAAAAGCAGGGAAGATGACCGTCCACGTTACGGAACTTACGGAATTGAAGAAAACTTCAGGTATATTCGTAACTTTCAACGGCACAAATCGTTTTGCTTTGTTTCCCTCGCAGGTTAAAACTCTTTATTGTAATTTTAAAAAACCGGATTACAACTTCCCTGAAGGAACAACTCCTTACGGAAAAATCTATTTGAAATCCGGCGATAAAACAAAACATATTATTCCGGTAACCTTTCAATTTTAGGAGATTGTATGAGCGAAAATAATGAAAAAATAATCGGGTTGCCCGATTCCGCATACAGAGAATTAAAAGAAGGAGAACGATACGAACCGATTCTTTCTCCGGTTAAAGAATATCCCGAAGTAACATTTTACTCGGTTGCTTGGGGACTGATTATGGCTGTCCTTTTTTCAGCCGCGGCAGCGTATCTCGGATTAAAAATAGGGCAGGTTTTTGAAGCCGCAATTCCGATTGCGATTCTTGCCGTCGGGTTATCAACCGGGCTTAAAAGGAGCAACGCGCTCGGCGAGAATGTGATTATCCAATCTATCGGAGCTTCTTCGGGAGCGATTGTCGCCGGCGCAATCTTTACTTTGCCTGCGCTCTATATCCTTAATCTTAACGTCAGTTTTTTCGAGATTTTCGCGGCGTCCGCTCTCGGCGGATTTATCGGAATACTTTTTCTCATTCCTTTTCGTAAATACTTTGTCTCCGACATGCACGGAAAATTTCCTTTCCCCGAAGCTACCGCTACAACGGAGGTTTTAGTAGCCGGAGAAAAAGAAGGCGGACAAGCAAAAGTACTTGTTGTTAGCGCTATTATCGGCGGACTTTATGATTTTATTGTGGCTTCTTTCGGCTGGTGGAGCGAAGTTTTTTCAACCCGCGTTCTCGGAGGCGTCGGAGAAAAATTAGCCGATAAATTTAAGCTGGTGTTCAACATCAATATCGGCGCTGCGGTAATGGGACTCGGTTACATCGTCGGACTGAAATACGCCGCGATTATTGCTGCCGGTTCATTCGTTGCTTGGTATGTAATAATGCCTGTGTTTGCTTACTTGGGTGATTTCGTTACATCTCCCGTAGGAGCGAATGTTCACATGCTTATTAAAGATATGTCGCCCGAGCAGATTTTCTCTCACTACATTCGCCACATCGGTATTGGCGGAATAGCAATGGCGGGTTTAATCGGTATAATCAAATCTTGGCCGATTATTAAAAAAGCGTTCTCGCTCGGCGCCACCGAACTATTCGGAAAGAAAACCGGACTCGAAAAAGCCACGGTTCGCACTCAGCGCGATTTATCAATGAAAATTGTTACGGGCGGAATTTTTCTCGTTGCTGTTTTGATTTTTGTTTTCTTCCTATTTGGTGTTGTTCATAACTTGTTTCACGCAATTGTCGGCCTGCTTATCGTACTTATTATTGCGTTCCTCTTCACAACAGTTGCGGCGAATGCAATCGCTATTGTGGGAACAAACCCCGTATCGGGAATGACCTTGATGACGCTAATTCTTTCGTCGGTTATTCTTGTGGCGGTCGGGCTTACCGGTCCCGCAGGAATGATTGCCGCGCTGATTATCGGCGGCGTTGTCTGTACCGCTCTTTCCGTTTCCGGCGCGTTTATTACCGACCTGAAAATAGGTTATTGGATCGGCTCTACTCCCGAGAAACAGGAAAAATGGAAATTTCTCGGTATGCTTGTTTCCGCGGCGACGGTAGGTTGGGTTATTCTTTTGCTTAACAACACATTCGGATTTGTCGGCAACGAGCTTCCCGCTCCGCAGGCAAACGCAATGGCTGCGGTAATCAAACCTTTGATGAGCGATCAGCCTGCTCCTTGGATGATGTATATCGGCGGAGCTTTTATGGCTTTGATACTCACTTCGATTAACGTTCCCGCATTGGCGTTTGCGCTTGGAATGTATTTGCCTCTCGAACTTAACACTCCGATTTTGGTCGGCGGAATTATTGCCTGGTTCGTAAGCACGCGAAGTAAAAACGAGGACTTGAATAAAGCCCGCAAGGAAAGAGGAATTCTTATCGCTTCCGGATTTATTGCCGGCGGCGCTTTGCTCGGCGTAGTAAGCGTAATCTTAAAATCTGCCGGACTCAATATGAGAGCGGCTGAATGGGCGGAATCCGCAGGCGCGGAGTATCTCGGCTTGTTAATGTTCTTCGTAATCATCGGCTACATGATTTGGGATTCGATGAGAGCTAAAGAAGAAGATTAAAATCTTTGATTTTTCTTGAAGGCGCAAAAGACTACTTGCGCCTTCATTTTTATTTCAGCAAAAATTTTCCGGAATAAATTTGTTAAAGATTAACGAAATATTTTATTCGATTCAAGGTGAAAGCTCTGCCGCCGGATTGCCGACGACCTTTGTTCGCCTCACCGGATGCAACCTGCGATGCACATACTGCGACACCGAATACGCTTTTTACAAAGGAGAAGATTTTACCGTCGAAGAAGC
>Ga0256831_1000762_pt1 | contig 17080 bp, 17 predicted proteins | sample 132544metaG_FD_189087 | JGI IMG/M metagenome (GOLD analysis project Ga0256831, IMG submission 189087) | Hydrothermal vent microbial communities from Lau Basin, Pacific Ocean - 132-544 | ecosystem: Environmental > Aquatic > Marine > Hydrothermal vents | place: Pacific Ocean: Lau Basin | collected...
GAATAGGGTCATTCTCTCAGTGCTATATCCAGGGCTAACATAGCCTGACGCTACCCTCACTAGACGGCTCGCCCGTAGCCCTGTCTCCTCCTCGAGCTCCCGCCTTGCAGCTTCCTCCGCCTTCTCTCCAGGATCTATTACACCAGCGGGGATTTCGAGAACCCAGTCATTAACCGCCGGCCTGTACTGCTCTATCAGCACTATACTGCAGTTCTCGGTGTATAGTGGTGTTACCGCTACACTATCCGGGAAAAATACCCTGTCTACACGGATCACTGCCCCGTTTGGGAGCTTCACCGGCTCGCTCGTGAACCTAACTCTTCGACCCTTGCACTCTATTTTCTCCAACGATTCCACCTCTGCCCAGTAGCTCGTGGGCCCTCGCTAGAGAGCCCTCTGAGAGACTAGCCAGCAGGTTCAGTTCCCCGGCTAGTACGACTCCTCCGATAATCTCGGCGAACTTTAAGGCGTTGGTCCCTGGAGGATCGCCTCCTCCTGCGACTCCCATTATGGAGAGTGCTTCCCTCTGGGTCGGGAGCCTGGTGCCTCCTCCAACAGTGCCTACTTCAAGGCTTGGGAGTGATACAGAGATGTAGAGTCCCTCCCTCCTCGGCTCTGTCCAGGTGAAGGCTAGGCTCGACTCGACTACCTGCGCCATATCCTGGCCCGTGGCTAGGAATACTGCCGCTATGATGTTTGCCACGTGAGCGTTGTAGCTGGGGCTGCCTGCGGCGGCGCTGCCAAGAAGGTTCTTAGAAGTATTGACGTAGTGTATTGCTTCAGGCATAGTCTTTAGGACTCTCTCGGCGACCTCCCGGGTTATCAGCGCCTCGGCTACGACGTACTTGCCTCTACCCAGTAGCCTGTTAATGATGGCAGGCTTCTTGTCACTGCACATATTCCCGCTTAACGCTATGCATTCCACACTCCCAGGATAGGACTCGTGTATGTACTTGCATATCCTGTCACTAGCTATCGTAGCCATGTTCATGCCCATAGCGTCCCCAGTCTTGTAGCGGAACCTCAACCATACCATGTTACCGATGACGTAGGGATACACGTCTACTAGCTCGCCGTGACGGGTGACCTCCCTGATCACGGTCTGGAGCTCGCTAAAATGCTCCTGAACCCACTCCGCAAGCCTAACAGCCTCCACCACGCTCTCGACGCGCAGGAGGGGCGCCCTTGTCATACCGTCTCTTACTACTCTCACCCTAGCCCCGCCTGAGAGCGTTACCGCCTTAACACCCCTAGAGATGCTCGCTATGAGAGCCCCTTCCGTGGTGGCTAGTGGTACGTAGAACTCTCCCCGGGCATACTCCCCTTCGACTCTCAGGGGGCCTACAATGCCTACGGGAACCTGCACGGCTCCTATAGGGTTTTCAATATTCCTACCGTAAAGCTCCTCGAAGTCTAGGATAGTGCTCGCGATGCCGGAAAGGCTTATCCCTAGTTTCCTCTCTAGGTAGACTCTACGGACAAGTGCGGCGAGGTTAGGGTTGCCCAGAACCCTTTCAAGCCTTGACAGGCTAACCTCTCCCTTCTCGATCTTCTCTAGTATCTCCTCTAAATTAGAGTCCATTACTTCCTCCCCAAGGCGGGGCGGAACTTTACTCCGTAAAGTATCGTCCCGGTCTCGCCGTCCTCACCGATCCTCCGGATCACTGCCTCTACCTCAATGCCATTCTCAAGCTTTTCAGGAACGACGTCTGTCAGCTCTGCTACAACCCTCACGCCATTCTCTAGCCTAACAAGGCCGATGGGTAGGGGAGCATTCAACCTATTATCGCCCGGCACGCTGTAGACTATGCTATAGCTCTCCAAGACCCCCCTCCGGGGCAGGGGAATCAATTCGAGGTTGCGGGACCCGCAGTAGGGGCAGGCATTCCTCGGCGGGTAGTGAATCCTCCCGCATTCCTTGCAGAGGGCTCCCACAAACCTATACCTTGGTATCCTCTTCCTCCACCAAACAGGGAGTACCATGCCCTTTCACCCTCACTACACTACAATGCTTCTAAAAACGCTAGTCTAGCAGAGGAGCCGTGGGCATTCACGCCCACAGCGATGCCCTTCCTAGGCGAGTCAGCCTTTATACCCGGGAACGTGCCAGCCAACTGCATTGCCACCTCCGCTAGCATGTAGACTCCAGTCGCACCCTTAGGATGACCCCTAGCCTTCAACCCTCCGCTAGCGTTGACCAGAGGGCCGGAACCGCCCTTGGTAAACGCCCCTTCTGCGACCATCTCAGCAGCCTTGCCTCGAGGAGCGAATCCCAGCTCTTCTAGGAGTAGTATACCTGTTATAGTGAAGCTGTCATGTATCTCGGCCACATCTATGTCTTCGGGGTTGAGTCCCGCCTCCCGGGCTATCTGGCCGACCGCCTCTATAGACAGGGGGTCGTCGCGGAGAGCTATGCTCTGGAAGCCTATGCTCGAGTACACCTCGGAAAGCCTGGCAAGGTGGTCACCGCCTTGATCCTCGCTCGATAGCAACACGGCAGCCGCCCCGTCGCCTAGCGGGTAGGCGTCGAGGAGGGTTATCGGCTCGGCTATAGGCATGGCATTGACTACCTTATCAGGTGTGACGGTGAAGCGGAGCATCGCGTAGGGATTCTCCTTACCGTGAGCATGCATCATTACAGGCCAATGGGCAAGGGTCTCCCTGTCCACGCCATACCTATCCATGTAGAGCCTCATCAGTAATGCCATGGGACCGGCGTGACCCACGTTATAGACTGCGTCTGACTCGGTGTCATAGATCGCCTGGATCATCTTGTACGTCTTATTACTAATATACTCGGTTAGTTTATCGACCCCTACTAGGAGGATTCTCTCAGCAGCATGAGATCTTATGAGGTTCAATGCAACCTCCGCTCCGGCTAGGCCACTGTTCTCTCCTGCCTCTATAGCGAAGGCGGACTTAACGTGGACTCCTAACTCTCTTGCAATGTAAGCGGCTAGGTCGAACTGCGATGCTTGAAGGTATGTCAGCGATGATGCAACGATAACGTAGTCTATTGTATCGAGCTTAACGTTTTCTAATGCTTTAGAAGCGGCCTCGAAGGCCAAGTCTCTAGGACTCTTATGATAGTTCCGGTTAACCCTTACAAGCCCAACGCTAGTTACATAGGCCATACATGATCACCCCCGGGGGAGCATAACATAGATTCTCCTAAACTTAGCGTAGAGGGCGTAGTCTATCTCATAGCTCCTGGCAAGATAATCATCAACCTTAGGAGCCTTGTCCTGCCTCTCCTCGACTAGGTCTGTTACGACAAGACTGTAAGCATCGCTCCCAGCCCCGCTACCGAAGGGCGCTAGTAGTATCCTCTGGCCGGGCTTAGCCTGGTCGAGGACCCGGGCCAGGCCTAGGAGAGCGCTCGCATTGTACGTGTTGCCAATGTAGGGGGTTACTAGGCCTGGGAGAACCTTCTCCTTCGGGAACCCTAGTCTCTGGGCGACCTTGAGGGGGAATTTGCCGTTTGGCTGGTGGAAGATTGCGTAGTCGAAGTCCTCGGGTTTAAGCCCTGTCCTCTCGAATAACCCCTTCACGGCTCCTATTATGTGGGTGAAGTATGCTGGCTCGCCCGTGAAGCCCTCCCCATGCCTCGGATAGGGCTTCTCCGCTCTCCTCCAGAAGTCCGGCGTATCAGTGACATAGGTGTAGGTATCTTCCACTATGGCGGCAGACTCGCTCCTAGGCCCCACGATAAAAGCGGCAGCACCGCTAGAAGCTGTGAACTCTAATACGTCTCCGGGCTCGGCTTGGCTCGTATCACTGCCGATCGCCAGAGCGTATCGTACCATGCCCGAGGAGACCAGGCCAAGGCTCGCCTTCAACCCCTCGCTACCAGCTCTGCAAGCGAACTCCAGGTCGCTCGCCATAGTGTCTGGAGTCGCCCCAATCATCTCCGCTATCAGGGTGGCGCTCGGCTTAACAGCGTAGACTTTGGATTCACTGCCGAAGAAGACGGCTCCAATCATTTTTGGGTCGATACCACTCCTCAAGAGAGCATTGTAAGCGGCCTCATAACCCATAGTGGTCGAGTCCTCGTCGGGGCCGTCAACGGCCTTGTGACTCACGTTTAAGGCCTTATACTGGTGCTCGGGCCAACCCCAGACCCTAGCTATTTCTCGGGTAGGGAGCCTATACATGGGGATGTATGCTCCCCATCCAACAATTCCAGCATTAATAACCTGCTTATTTTCACTATTCGCCAATGATCATCCCCAGTCAATGCAATCAGGTAGCGGGGAAGTAGGTTAAAAGAATTTAGTCGGCCGTATAGTAGATTATTCGTCTATTGTCGTACATAGGCTAGCATTCTACTAAGCCCAAGTAAAAAGCTAGTACAGATACTATGAGAATAAGTAAGAGTAACGGTACGTGCTCCTTTGCCAGTTCGGCGAGTTCGCCCTCCGGAGTTACTATGCTTCTAGACACTCTACCAGCATTGAAGGATGCAATGGCTGATAAGGCATAGTACCAGGCGCCTCCGCGAGTATAAACCAGTACTGCGAGGAGAATGTAGGCTCCGGCTAGTAGCAGGTTTTCTCCTACTAGGAATCTGGGTAGATCGGCGGTAAAGTTTATAACAATATATCCTACTATTAATATTGCCAACAATGCCTCTAGCGCTATCAAGGCAGGCTCCAAGCCCCTCCACCCTCCCATCCATATTACCTGGGACACGCCCCCATAGTTATAGACTAGGTGCACTCTCGAAATGAGTAAACAGGGTTACTATGGAGTAAACGGTATAGAATGCCCGATCATATACAACCCTCCGGCCAGCAATGACCCCCCAGTCGTACTATTGCACGGCTACAACTTCACGGGAAAATCCTGGCGCGAGGTGGGAGTACTAGACGCGCTGGAGAAGAGAAAAATCGGCTACGCGGCTCCAGACATGCCCTATGGCAAGAGGACTGGTTGCACGAAGAAATCGAGAAGCCTAGTTCTAAACCTTAGGGCGGTAAGAGAAGTAGTCTCACTATTGGGAGGCTCGCCTCCACTCATAGTTGGGGCCAGCCTGGGAGGCAGAATAGCTCTCTATTACGCCGCGGGTCACGAGGTGAAAGGACTCCTACTGGCGAGTCCAGCGGTGCGGGATGACGAGGAGGTATGGGGGCTATTGAAGAGGATAAGGATGCCGGTCATGATAATACGTGGCTCAAGAGACTTCATACCTCCAAGGATACACGAGAGCCTGGCTCTTAAGCTTGGAGCCAAGCTAGTAGTGTACGAGGGCGCTGGCCACGTATTATACAGGGACAAGCCGGACCGGTTCATCGAGGACTTACTCGAGTTCCACGCAATAATAGCCAGGCCGACTTGACCCCTTAATTTAAGACTCCAGGTCTACATTCTTCAAAGCGGTGTCTATAGGCTTGGAAAACGTTAAGGACCTCGTGTCCAAAGCCCTAGATGAGGCCCTAAAGCTTGGAGCGGAATTCGCGGATGCCAGAATTCAATCATACGAGTACGAGCTAATCACCTATGATAATGGAAGCCTCCGGGAGCACTCCTATAACCGTAGGGCGGGCGTGGGCTTCAGGGTCATTTACCAGGGTGCTGTGGCTTATAGTTCCACTACTAACCTTTCCAGGGAAGCGCTACTCGAGGCGGTTCAGAGAGCCTTTTCCTCGGCTAAGGCCCTTTCAAGTCATCCTGGAGAGAAGGTTAAACTAGCTGAATACCCTGCTGTTAAGGCCGTAGCTAGGTCGCACTTTGTAGTGGATCCATTCCAGGTTGGAGAGGAGAAGCTGGAGATAGCGAAAGTAGTCAACCAAGAAGCCCTCCAGGTAAAGGGAGTTGTCTCCGCGATAACGAGGATGGGGTTCCAGAGGGATAAGAGGATAATAGTCAACAGTGAGGGACTAGAAGTTACAGTGGATGTAGTGTTCTCCGGCCTATTACAAGCATCAGTGGCTAAGAGTGAGAAGGGGCTCGAGTATGCTAGTGACTACGACTCGAGAGTCGCAGGCTTCGAATACATCCGTGACACGGACTGGGTTGAGATGGCCAGAGAGGTCTCACGCCTCGCAGTAACTGCTTCGAAGGCCGAAGTGCCAAAGGGAGGCTCATACGACGTTATACTGGAACCGAGAATGGTCGGCCTCCTCCTACACGAGGCCTTTGGCCATGCAAGCGAGGGGGACCTAGTCACTACCGGGGCTAGTATACTAGAGGGGCTTAAAGGTCGTAAAGTGGCGTCGGAGCTAGTAACCATTATTGATGATGGCCTTGTAAGCGGCGGGTACTACGTTCCATACGACGATGAGGGAGTCGAGAAAAAGAAGGTATACGTCGTAGATAAGGGTATACTAAACAACTACCTAACCGACAGGGCCTCCGCGGCGAAGCTAGGCCAGCAGCCAACGGGGAACGGCAGGGTAATGTCCTTCCAGAACCCTGTTATCGTGCGTCAAACAAACTATTACATGGAACCGGGAGACTACAGGATCGAAGAAATCCTAGAGGACGTGGACTACGGCATCTACGCTACATCGAAGGGCGCTAAAGGCGGGCAGGTGGACCCGGGTATGGGCACATTCACGTTTAGCGCGGGAGTATCTTGGCTAGTGGAAAAGGGGAAGATAACCAAGCCCCTCCGAGGCGTAAACCTCTCCGGCCAAATACTAGACGTTCTCTCGAAGATAGACGCGGTTGGAAGGGACTTCGAAGTCGAGACAAGCGTTTTTGGAGGATGCGGGAAATCCGGGCAACTCGTCCGTGTCGGCACTGGAGGCCCTCACGTTAGGGTTAGAGGCTTGAGTGTTGGCGGGAGGTGACCGTGGATGACGCTAGTCTTGGACCCGGAAAAGATAATCTCCCAGGCGGAACGCTTAGGGGCTAGCGAGGCCGAAGTATACATTGTAAAGTCGAGGGAGTACTCGGTCAAGGCTCAGAGAGATGCTATAACAGAGGCCGAAGTCCATGAAACCCTGAAGCTAGGAGTGAGAGTAGCAGTATCTAAGAGGATCGGGGGCGCCGGAGGCATAATTGCAACTATGGACGACGTCGAAAGCATCATCGGAAAAGCTATCTCCATAGCCAAGACAGCTCCTCCCGACGAGAAATGGCCTGGCTTCAACCCGAGGATAGGAGTAGCCCCAGTTAAACCGGAGATCTATGATGAAACTACGGCTGGCATCGACACCGGGTTCCTCATAGGCTTACTGGTAAAGCAGCTTGGCATTGTAAGGGAAGCAGAGAACGTGCACGTCGCAGAGGCTGGTATCGGGGTAGACGTGTCTGAGACCATCTACGCTAATAGCCATGGAGGCCCTGTTAGCGAGAAAGCAACTCTATTCTCCTATGGCTACGAGCTGAAGAGAGGGGGAGAAGAGAAGGGCACATACTACGACTACATAGTTAAGACAAGGCTTGAAGAGGATAAAGTGTACTCACTGACGAGGAAGGGTGTGGAGAAGGTAATAGACGCCTCTAGAGCTGAGGCCATAGGCTCCTTTAACGGAGACATAATACTAGGCCAGGAGGAGGCTGCAAGCATAGTTGCAATAATGCTCGCCCCCGCAGTATCAGCGGAGCAAGTTCAGAAGGGGAGGAGCCCGCTGAGAGGAAAGCTAGGCGAAGATATACTATCCAGGGCTATAACGGTGGTAGACGACCCCTTCCTATCATGGGAGCCGGGATCGTCCGCCTTTGACGACGAGGGTCATCCGACAATGAAGAAGAATATATTCGAGAGTGGAGTACTCAAAACCTACCTGTACGACTACTATACTGCTAGCGTTGAGGGGAAGGAGTCAACGGGGAACGCTGACAGAAGGGCTCCATGGTCGAAGCCTTCCCCGGGGCCGACTAATCTTGTGGTCGAAGTAGAGGATTCTAAGTCATCGATAGATGAGTTAATAGCTGGTATCGAGAAAGGAGTACTAGTTGAGAGAACTATTGGCTCGTGGATGTCCAATCCTATAAGCGGCCAGGTAAACATGACCATATCATTCGGCTATCTCGTAGAGAAGGGCAGCATTGCTAAGCCGGTTAAGGGCCTAGTCGTCGCCGATGACTTCTATGAGGCATTGAAGGATAGGTTCCTAGGAGCCGGAGGACAGCGGGAGTGTTTCAGTGGCGTGTGCACTCCAAGCATAGCATGGACGGGTATTAGATTCGCCGGCAAGGACTAGTGAAGACGACTTCACCGTCAACATATACGACCCCGCCGCCCCTCCTTTTCAAAGACTCTAAGATCCTCTTCACCCTCCTCCTATAACCCGTATAAGCAGGCCTCCTCTTACTAGTGGCTAGGCCGGTCAACCCGGGCATGGTAATGGCTACAATAGTAACTGAAACCCCCGCACTCGAGCAGAGCTCCGCCGCTAACCGGGCCAAGTCTCCAGCCAGCTCCCCGGCCTCCACTCCAGGTAACTCTAGGACAGCCTCCTCCGTCCCCCTCTCCCAATTCAGCCCGTAAATGATTACAGCCTGCCATTTGCGGGCGAAGCCCTCGATAAGGCTCGAGAGGAGGCCTGTCGCCTGGTTGGGCCGATACCTGCTCCATCCCTTATCTTCAACGACCTCGCCGAAGTCGTCTAGATCGATCATTACGATCGAACCTGGGACAGCCGGGGTGGCGGTCCGAGTGAGACTAGGCTCTTCACCCGTCCAAGCGTCGTCGGCTGTTCGCCTCTTCACACCGCCACCCGGTATAGTCTCCGTCTTGTCGCGGAGGGTTATTTTATAGTGGCACGCGTGGCGTGGCCTACTTATACACGGTATCTTAAGCGGGCTTAAATATTGGATGCCGTTGCTTTATAAGCGGTGCGTATTGTTGGAGGAGAAATCGTTTAAAGAAAACTTTCCTAAGCCGGAATCGAAAATCGAAAACATTGTTGCAACTGTAATCCTCGACCAGAACCTCGACTTGAACCTAATAGAGACCAGGATCCCCGACGTTGACTATAATCCAGACACTTTTCCCGGCCTGGTCTATAGGCTTAAACAGCCAAAGGTTACGGCCCTAATCTTCAAGAGCGGTAAGATGGTTGTGACTGGCGCAAAGAGCATATCAGAGCTAGTGCTAGCGGTTAAGAAGATCATTAAGAGTCTCAGGGACGCAGGCATCGAGATTGTGGGGAAGCCCAAGCTACAGATACAGAATATAGTGGCGAGCGCGAACCTACACGTCTACATAGACCTGGACAAGGCCGCTTTTGTCCTCGAGAGAAGCATGTACGAGCCAGAGCAGTTCCCCGGCTTAATCTATAGGATGAGCGACCCCAAAGTGGTACTCCTCATATTCAGCAGTGGAAAAATGGTCATTACCGGGGCCAAGAAGGAGGAGGACGTAAAGAGGGCTGTCGAGAACATCTATAAGACGCTCAAGGAGACTGGCTGCATCCTAGGGCCAGCATAGACCCTCCCGGGGTAGAGGCACGGGCGCACGCCTATATCATCCTCTAATCCTCTCATATAACTTGGGGATACCGGGGCTCCGATGATGCCCTTGGCCGGGAATACTAGAGGGAGCCTATCCCTTATGTGACCCCGGTGAAGAGCAGGGCTGAGCGCCGAGGAGCCCCCACACTACTAGCCCGTGTAGGATGCTAGCTGAGCATTAACTCCTCTACTAAGCCGAGGCTCACGAGGGGCATCATGTCCCCGTCGCTGTCAATGACTACTGGTAAAGCCTCCTCTGGGATCCCGGATTCTCTTATGATGGGGCTGAGGTATCCTGACCTATCCGTTGACACAATGTTCCCTACCTGGTATACGCCGGCTGGGGGTAGGATTAACACGTGGGATCCGTTTTCAAGGGGCATCTCTAGGAAGAGGGGGAACTTGGCCCTTCCCCCGCCGACTGAGACTTGCAGGGCTGGGTGCTCGTGGCCCATTACTAGGAGCTCGAAGTCCTCCTCTATCTTCTTATGCCCGTGGGCTACTAGCACTCCTTTACCAGCGTCGTAGGCTTCCTCGAGCATTTCGATGCCCAAGGGGGCTAGTACGGCCTTAGCATAGTTGTCATGGTTACCCCTAACAACTATAACTTCCCTGAAGCCTAGCTCTAGAGCCTTCCGGACGAGCTTAGCTATCTCGATCCTCTCCTGCCGTGTTAGCTTCTGGAAGCAGTGCTTGAGGTCTCCATTGATTACTAGCCTGCTACCGGGCTTGAGGGTGGCGAGTCTTTCGAGGAGGCCTATAGTTTTCCGGAGCTGGAGCCGGGGCAAGTATACGCCTGTTCCCGCCATTACTTCCTCGTATCCAAGGTGTATATCGGATATTACGAAGGAGTCGTCATGCTCTATGTATACAGCTGGCACTCCCCTGACTAGCAGAACCCCCTTCTCGCCAGACACCCCTATCTGTTCGAAATGCCCCGGCAGTAGACGGCCACCCAGGGTAATACCCTGTAGAGTGGAGGCTATAATGTTAGGGTAGGAGCCCCGTTGGAGGGTTTGTGGCGGGCCCGCCGGGATTTGAACCCGGGACCTACGGGTGTCCCCTCCGGGTAGAGGCCAGGACACCCTCCACCACGCTAAGAGCCCGCCGCTCTACCAGGCTGAGCTACGGGCCCACTCCTCCCGACTCCCTCAACTTGCACACGGCGGGATTTAAGGGTTTCACCCGCCACGGTAAAGGCGTGCAATAGCGATCCCCGCAACTACCAGCCCAGCTAGGACTACTATTAGGAGTGTTACGGGTATCCCGGAGGGTGGACTGGGAGAGGTTCCATTCACAAGTACTCTTCCAACGCTGATACCTGATGGAACAGGAGACGGGGGTGCACGGGCACTGGCCAGAAGGGTGGCAAGCGATTTAAAGTCAACGTCACGCAGGGTTGGAGCATTCCAGTGCCCCGCTAGGGAGAACCTCACGGAGTAAGCCGAGGGTTCCAGTGGTCCCCCAGCTATCTCGGATGGTTTAGAGACCCATTTCACCTTTTTTAGGATTTGTAATGGTGGGGGTCCCCTAAATGTCACCCCATAGCCAATACCCTTCTGGTAGAGTACGAGGTAGACTAGATAGTAGCCGCTTCTAACCTGGCTGGAAGGAGCCTCGATGCTCGCCTCTAATACTCCCTTGCTGGAGTTTAAAGGCTCCAGTTCCCTAAATGTTCCCGGGATTGACTTAAGGTCTGGGCCGAGCAGGGCAGCTACTGCTCTTGTAACCCCGCCGAGCCCCGTCCTAAGAGTTATGTCTACCGTAAGCCTGAGGGTCCCTCCTTTAAGCTGGGAGACCATGTTTAAGCCTTCGCCAGCGATCTCCCCGAGTATCCCGCTAGGAGGTGTGAGGGATGCTGACGGGTAGACTATCGAGTAGAGCAAGAGACCGCCTCCAGAGCGCTCAATTAGAATAGGGGCTTCTCCCCGCGAGACGACAACCCCGTCGCTAATTCCTCTACTATCTACTACTGGCGCGTCACCGGGCTCCCTAGTGACTATTACGTCGAAGTCTCCGTCGCCGTCGGTGTCAGCGAGGAGTATACTGCTGGGGACCCCCGAGGGGAGCGCTACAATGTAGTGGCCCCCGCTCACCCCTTGGTTGCTGAGAGGGGTCATGCCAGGCCTAGGCCACTCCGAAGCGATAGAGGGGTAGAGGGGTGCAACTCCCACTCCCCCACAGCCTTCCACCCGGTAGTATACGATGCCCTTAACACCCGGTATCGCTACGGCGGTGAATATCCTAGAGGCCTCGTAGACAGTGTAATTGCCATTAAGCTCCACAACCATAGCGGTCACACTACAATTACCGCCTATCAGTGAAGCAGTCACCGAGGACAGCGAGATAACAGGAGTATAACTCATGTTTGCAGGCACCAGCTCGGTGGCCCACGAGTCCCTCCCAGAGGCATCATAGAGGACGCCGACAATACTAGTGTTAGCAACGACTAGAGTGGCATTCCTCGGTTTAACCACTCTCAGGATTTCACCGGGCTTGACCGTGAAGAGGGACCCCCCAACGAGTACCCGGGCGGTCCTGTTACCGTCTGGGGCGATAAGTAGGACCCCCTCTAGCGGAGGAGCCAGGAGCTTCGTCCCCGGTAGTGGTATGGAATAGGATAGGACTCCGTGCCCAGGAACCTGGGCGTATACCATGCCCCAAACCTTGCTGGTAGACAATAGCGGTACCAAGGTATCATTGCCGCCAGTAACCTCTAGCCTTACAAGGTCTAGGGCTCCGTGGAGAGAAGCCTGCCCAATCCTCTCCTCCTCGCTTGGAGCCCCGTTAAAGTCTATGTCATTGTAGAGGGTGAAGCCTGGGGGTCCCCCCACTATTATGGTAGCACCCTCTTGGGAAGCGGGGGCTGGGATGGGTACAATGAGCCTCTCATAGTGTACCGGTTGCGGTATTGGAGGAGAGGGCGAGGGCTCCGGCTGGGAAGCGGCTATCGTGGGAAGAGATGCTAGGGCTAGGATTACTAGGAGGACTGCTATGCCTTTCAATGCTTCATACCCCTAAGGGCTAGTCGTTTGGCTATCCGGAATTTACCATTATAATTCTTATAATTTATAGTATTATTACATACACTCTCGACGATGTTTCTATCATCAACATCGCTGGGCAGGGGGACCCCCAGGTGGCACATTGCCAGGCTACCCACCAGGTGGTTAGGCACCTCTAGGGGAAGGCTATCCCAGTTTATCGAGTCATCCTCCATCCTATGGAGCAGGATGCCCCACTGGTCGTGGGTCGCGAAGTTCGTTCTCGTGTAGATGACGCCGACAATCCTCGGAGGGCCTAGAGTATAGCCGGACTCATGATCCCCCAGCACTACCACGTCGGGGCCCCTCCCAACATAGGGTCCATTATAGACCTCCTCGCGGAGCCAGACTCGGAGGCCCTTATAGCGGCGGAGGATCCTTGCGACCTCTAACGGGTCAGCATTATTCGTATAGACTCCGTAAGCAGTGGCAAATGGCATGAATGCCTTACTGCGCCAATAGTCTATCGAGTAGCCGGGCTTAATGTAAATCTTTTTACCTGTCTTAGACCCGTAGAAACGCAGTATACGTAAGGCTATCCTCCTGGCAATCCCCTCCAAGCGCATCTTTGCGAGAAGCTTGTATAGGGTCATCGGAACTCTTACCTTTCTAGCCTCCTCGCCTCTCGCCTCTAGTACATCTTGCATGTGGAGGTGCTCGGTCTCCTCCTTACTCGGCACAGCATAGCCCTCCCGGTATAATATGTCATTAACGTTGACCCTTACCTTGAACTCGCGGAAGCCGTGGTCACTCACTATCATAAGGTTTCCATAATTATCGTAGAGGAGGCGGGCCAGTTTGTCTATCTTATCCCATAGACTAGCGTGTATGGAAGGAGCCTGGAATAGCTTCGTGTCCTTGTGGAGGACAACGTCGGGATAGTCAAGGGTTATCCAAGTCAATGGCGGAGGGTCCTTTAAGTGGTCCTCGAGGAGCGCCCTTACACCCTCGACATATGCTTCGAGGAACTCTAAATCATACTTCGGGGGCCACTCTCTGGGGAAATACTTCTCGTGGAGCCCCTTAGGCCTAGAGAGGGGGCGGGGAGTAAAGAAGAGGTTCGAGACGATAACAGCCTTAGAGGCTGGTAGAAGCGGGAAATCGGGTATGGGGTTTACTACGAGGCTCTTCAACCCTTCATAGCTGAGAATCTCGTGGATCCTCGGGTGCTCTAGCTGGGCAGCGGTGTTGAAGAAGGCTTTCTTCTCCCGGCGGTCGAAGGAGAGGAAGCTGAAGATCCCATGTTTCCCGGGATTGACCCCGCTCATCATTGAGGGCCAGGAGGCTGGGGTTACTGGTGGTATACAACTGAGCCTCTTCCCGGCTTCGATCATCTTGTCATTAAAGATGAATGGGGCGACTCCTGCCTCGCGGACTCTATCTAGTAGCCAGTATGGGAAAGCGTCTAGGCCTAGTACGGCCAGCCTGCGGTCAGTCATCCCTTATTGTTCCCCGGGGTTTATTCAACGAAGGGATTCGAGTATTTGAGTACGACCTCCGCCACTTCCGGCCTCATCATGTACTCGGGAGGCCTCTCTCCCCTCCTCAGCATCTCCCTTATCCGGGTACCGCTTATCTTAATCCTATATTCTGGCGGGTGCGGGCAAGTCTTCTCCGTAGCCATGCCGCCGCACTTCTTGCAGTAGAAGGCCTCCCGTATGAATAGGGGTGTTATGCCGAGGTCGGGGAACTCGTTGAAGAGGTCCCACGCCTCGTATGGCCCATAGTAGTCTCCGACGCCCGCGTGGTCCCTGCCAACTATGAAGTGTGTGGCGCCGAAGTTCTTCCTAACTATAGCGTGGTGCACCGCCTCCCTGGGACCCGCATAGTGCATGTTCATTCGCAGGCCAGCGAGGACCACCACGTTCTTGGGGAAGTAGTTGGCTATTAGGGCCTTATACGCCTCTATTATCACCTCGTCCTTATAGTCTCCCTTCTTCTTCCACCCCAAGAGTGGGTGGACTAGGAGGCCGTCCGTGAATGTGAGAGCAGCTTTCTGGACGAACTCATGGCCCCGGTGCGGCACGTTTCTGGTCTGGAATGCGGCGATAGTCTTCCAGCCCCTCTCCCGGAACAGCACCCTGGTCTCCCTGGGCCAGAGGGTTACCTCTTCGAAGGGGTTGGGGGGCTCGCCTACTAGGTCTATTCGGCCGCCCACCAGTAACTCCTTCCTCGCGAGCGTCTTGGCGACCCCGGGATGGTTAACGTCCACGGTCTTGTAGACCAGTTGCGCGTGCCTCTTCTTATCCCAGCCATAGATTTCCTCAACCCTCATAAGAGCTATGGGTTCTCCATTGTAGAATAGTGCTATATCATCGCCCTCCGAGACCCCCGCTATCTCAGCCGGGTCCACGTCTAGGACTATCGGTATAGTCCACGGGGTGTCGTCGTGTAGCCTCATGTCTTCGAGAACGCTAATGTAGTCCTCTTGAATAAGGAATCCCTCGAGGGGGCTGAAGGCTCCGTAAGCTATATCTAAGAGGTCGATCGCCCTCTCCAGGCCAACGTCTAGCCTTGGAACCTCTCTGGCCTCCTCGAGGAGAGCCTCCCTCCTCCGCCCCGTTGCTACTCTATATACCAGCCTGCCACCGTGGGGTCTGCTGACCATCCGCTTGCACCCCCGGGTTAGATGTATCCGAGCTTCCTCAGCTTCTCGATAATCCTCTCCTTGTCCTCCTCTGTGAAGGGCTCCTCCTGGCTGGCTTGCTCGTGCTCTGCTACAACCTCCCTGAGAACGTAGGTCACGTACTGGCTAACACTGGTGAATCCGGTACCCTCGATTAGCTTCTTGATCCTATTATAGAGGGTGACCGGGATGGAGACAGTCGTATACTTCCCCTTCTTCTCTGCCAATAGGGCTGCACCGGTATGATTGACCGGGCATAGGGCTTAATTAAATGTAATTAGGAGACCCCTAGATGTATCCGAGATCCTTGAGCCTTTCCTTAATCTTCTCCTCATCCTCCTTCGAGAGGGGCTCTCCTTCTCCCAGCCCGCTTGAAGCCTCCTCTATGAGGAACTCTATGAGGGCCTCCACGCTATCGAACCCGCTCTCCTCTGCGAGCTTCTTAGCCTTCTCATACGCCTCCTTAGAGATCTCTATGCTAACCTTCTCCTCCGCCACTAGTCATCCCTCGCATACTACTGGTAGTTTGCCGAGGATTGTTTTAAGCCTTGAATAGAGCAGGTCCACTGACTCCTCGACGCTAGCCTTGTCCGTGTCTATCACAAGCCAGGGATTCTCCGGGGGCTCGTAGGGATCATCGATGCCAGTCATGTGCTTGATCTCCCCGGCTAGAGCCTTCTTATAGAGGCCCTTAGGATCCCTCCTGATAACGGTCTCCAAGCTAGCCTTCACGTATATCTCGAGGAAGGGCGCCTCCTCCTCCACGATCTCCCTTACCATCCTCCTGGCATCCCTGTAGGGGGAGACGAAGCTGGCCAGAACCACTACCCCGTTCCTGGCGAGGAGCCTGGTTATCCAGGCAATCCTCCGGAGATGGTTCATCCTCTCCTCTCTAGTGAACCCAGAGCCGACGCTAACCGTCTTCCGGGCCCAGTCACCGTCGATGAGCTCAACCCGGTAGCCCTCAGCGCGAAGCCTCTCGGCAACCCTACCCGCTATGGTAGTCTTACCGCTACCAGGGAGGCCCGTGAGCCATGCAACCAATCCCTTCTCCAGGCACTTCAACCCGTGATCTCCTCCGAAGCGCCGCGTATAATCATCAGGGGGTATAGTGAGGTTAATGGGGGTTGAGGGTCCCTCAGGGGCTCCGGTTGCGTAGTAGGAATGCTAGGGCCGGGTACAGTATCTTATAGACGTCCTCAACCTTGTTGACGGCGTGGCCCATGTCTGGGGCTATGTAGGCTTCGAAGCTCTTACCCTTCTCTAATGCCTTCTCCATGAACCTTAGAACTGGTTTTAGCGGGGTGCGCGAGTCGTTCTGGGGGTGAACTATCATTAGGGGGTCCCTCAGGTTATCCACGTAGCTTATAGGGCTCCTCTCCCCTAAGAGATCCATCTTCCCGGCGAAGAGCATCGCGATGAAGCTCTTGAAGGCGGCGTCGCTGAGCTCGTACATCTCCTTCCAGTCGACCACGCTAGCCCCAGCTACACCAGCCTTATAGAAGCCGGGTTTGCGTGTGAGGGCGCACATGGTCATGTAGCCCCCGTAGCTGTAGCCCATAATGTAGAGGTTAGAGGCGAGCCCGCTCTCCAGAGCCCACTTTGAAGCGGCAACAATATCCTCTAGCTCGCCGCCGCAGGGGTCCCCGACTATCCGGAGCCTCCACTCCTCGCCATAGCCAGTGCTACCCCTATAGTTCGGCATTACAACGTTGAATCCCGCCAAGGCTAGGCTGGCGGCGAAGACATCCCAAATGTCCGCAGTCTCGGCGAAGGGTCCACCATGCACTAGCGTGATGGTCGGCCCTGGCCTGCCGGCCCTGGAGCTTTCAACAAAGAAGGTGGGCACCTTAGAACCGTCATAGCTCTCCACTAGCTCGAAGCCTACAGTGGAGATAGCCTCCTCCACGAAGTCTGGGACCTCACCAGCTAGTACTTTCGAACCATCTAGGCCCACTATGCTCGGGGGAGTCTTTAGGCTAGTATAGGTCGTGACCAGCCTGCC
>Ga0256831_1000763_pt1 | contig 17075 bp, 17 predicted proteins | sample 132544metaG_FD_189087 | JGI IMG/M metagenome (GOLD analysis project Ga0256831, IMG submission 189087) | Hydrothermal vent microbial communities from Lau Basin, Pacific Ocean - 132-544 | ecosystem: Environmental > Aquatic > Marine > Hydrothermal vents | place: Pacific Ocean: Lau Basin | collected...
AGCCATCTGTATTGACATTAGAGATATTGTGACTGGCGGTTGCTAACTGCCGCTGGGCAGTTAATAAACCGGAGGTACCAATACCAAAAATACTGCCTGCCATGATGAGTTACCTTTTCCTTAGACTACTTGTTTTTAATAGCGTCCATTTAATTATTTTTTAGAGCCTGTAGATCCTAGGCTGATTTTGCTTGTTTCTGAATGGCCTCAGTAGTTAACACCCTTAAGACTTTATCCGAATAAGCGGGATCGGTTGCATAACCTGCTTGATGTATACTTTTTATATAGCTCTTATCATGCAAGAATTGATCCATAGTTTCCTTATTTTTATTGACACTAGGTACTGCAGAACGGTACCTAGGAGAATTTTTAATTAAGTTAACATAATCATCAAAACTTTGAGCAAATGAATCATAGGCTTTAAAGAGACTTTTCCGCTGTATGGATTTATTCATTCCAGAAGAAAACTCAGCAGATATTTTTGCTACCGTATTCCCTTGCCAGTTACTCGTCGCCTTAATATTAAACAAGTTAAAACTACTCTTATCACCCTGAGCAATAATATGCTTGCCCCAGCCTGTTTCCAATGCTGCTTGAGATAAAATAATCTCTGTTGATACGCCCAATTTTTTAGCTGCTTGTTCAGCCATAGGTCTTAGCTTTTCAGCAAACTCTTCAGGTGAGCTAAAATCAGCATAAATGGTTTTTAATGGCTTCATAGCAGGTGCAGTCATTTCTATAAGTTGCTCAGTAGTAGGGCTTTTTATTAACAGACTAGATTGAGACTCAGTAGGATCAATAGTATTTTTAGAAATTACTTTTGTATGATCCTCAAGATGTTCAAAAGAACGTCTCAAAGGCATAGTTAAGTCTCTAGAAGCTCTATTAGGTATCTCTTTTGATGTCTCTATAGTATGGTCTTGTGTCTGATAGCGCATTTGCTCGGCAATGGCTTTAGCAAAACCAATACCCTGACCTTTTGATAATTCCAAGCCTAATTGCTGATCATACATATCATGATAACTATCCATTGCCTGACTTTTAAAAATAGGATCTTCCATGCCTGTTTTGCGTAAATTTTTTAGCATTGTCGTAATCATCAAAGCTTCAAACTGCCTAGCCGCTTCTGGAATAGCAGCTTGTGAATCGGTTCTCGCTGAAGATTTAAGTTTTTGCAGATTACTGAGATCAGTGTACACATCCGATGAAAGAGAAGATAGACTGGAAAGGCTATGTAAACTCACTCTGATACTCCTTAAATAATAATCAACTCAGCATTTAAAGAACCCGCTGCTTTGAGTGCTTCAAGTATGGCAACTAATTCACCCGGACTGGCACCAATATTATTAATGGCACGCACCACTTCATCCAAAGTCACCCCAAGGTTAAATAAAAAAGCACCTTTATTTGTTGCTGCTATATTCACATCAGACTGAGGCGTTACCACAGTATTGCCATTAGAAAAGGCAGGTGGCTGACTAATATTAGGGTCATTAGTTATGGTCACTGTAAGATTGCCATGAGAGACTGCCGCAGGCTGTACAATTACATTTTGTCCAATAACCACAGTACCTGTTCTGGCATTAACAACAATTTTAGCTGCCGCAGTACCTGGTAAAAAGGTGAGGTTTTCTAAGATAGAAAGATAAGATACTTTTTGTGATAAATTTTTAGGCGCACTAACCCGTACCGATGTTGCATCAATGGCACTGGCTGTACCCAAGCCCATGGTATCATTAATCGTCTGTGCTAAACGGTGTGCTGTGGTAAAGTCAGGGCGATGTAAATTTAAGGTAATCGAATCACCACCAATAAAAGATGTAAGCACTTCCCGCTCAACCGTTGCACCATTTGGAATACGTCCCCCTGTAGGGATATTAACCGTTACAGAAGAACCATCTTCACCTCCAGCATTTAGTCCAACCACCACTAAATTACCCTGAGCAACGGCATAAATTTGCCCATCCGCACCTTTTAAAGGAGCCATTAATAAGGTGCCACCTCGTAAATTTTTAGAATTGCCAATCGAGGATACATTAACATCAATTTTTTGTCCTGGCTTAGTAAAAGCAGGTAGTTCTGCACTTAAAGAAACTGCTGCCACATTTTTTATGGGTAGTTTGGCACCTGCTGGTAAACTGATCCCCAATTGCTCTAACATATTACGCATGCTACTGTCAGTAAAAGAAGCACTAGAATCACCCGAACCATCCAAGCCAACCACTAAACCATAACCAACCAATTGATTACTACGAATACCTGCAACGGTTGCAATATCTTTAATACGCTCGGCAAAAACAGTATTTGCTACACTTAAAAATAATAGACACCATAATAATTGTTTCATAACTACCACCAAATTCTATATTAAAAGGGCCAAACATCGCTCATAAAGAAGCGTGTACCCCAGCCTGCCTTATTCGAATCATGTGTTAGACCAACACCACTATACACAATTTGTGCGTTAGCCACTTTAGATGATGAAATTTTATTATCCAGACCCACATCACGGCCACGGATCATACCAGAGAGTTGGATGTACTCATCACCCTGATTAATCGTCACCAGTTTTTCACCTTGAACAATTAAATTACCATTAGGCAATACCTCAATAACCGTCACACCAATATTACCTGATAGACTGTTTTTCTGCTCACTTTTACCCTTTGATTTAAAATCATTGGTTGAAGATAGGCTGGTATTCAAACCTTGAAATAAACCAACATCCGATTGGGCATTACCTGTGGTAGCATTCGTGCTAACCGATTTACCAAATAAAGTTGGATTGGAAAGAGCCAAACTGGTTCCCTTATTATCTTCAGTTTTTGTTTCTTTCTTACCCGTGGTTTTTTCATCAAAGACAACGGTTAAAATATCACCCACACGATGTGCTTTTACTGTCTCAAATAAATTAATATTATTACTGGTTAAATAGATCGAACCCGTATTTTGGGGCTTAACTGTAACCGTTGCCGGACGTACTGGAGCAAATTTAGGGTCATGTTCCAAACGCTGAGTCGCACAACCAGAGAGCACCCAAAGAAGTAACATTAAGCAGAGTAATCGAAGTCCAATCATGATTTTATTCTCCAAAAGCTTATACATTCTGCGTAATATACTGCAACATTTGATCCGCTGTTGATAATGACTTTGAGTTCATTTCAAATGTCCGCTGTGTTTCAATTAAGTTAACCAGTTCTTCTACGGTATTCACATTAGAACTTTCTAAAGAGCCTTGTAGCAAACCACCCCGATTATCTTCACCTGGGTTACCTGTGGTCGGTGCACCACTGGCTACACTCTCTAAAAACTGATTGCTACCAATAGCCATTAAGCCGGCAGGATTCACAAAAGAAGCCGTTGTAATGGTACCCACTTGGGTGGGTGCAGCATTACCCGGCTCCAACGCAGAAACGGTACCATCAAAGCCAATCGTTACGGATAAGGTTTGTTGTGGCAGAGTAATTTGTGGCTCTAATAACATGCCATCAGAGGTCACAATACGACCTTGCTCATCCACTTGAAATGAGCCATCACGGGTATAGGCAATGTCACCATTGGGTCGTGTGATTTGAAAAAAACCATCACCTTGTATAGCCAAATCCAAAGAATTTTCAGTGTTAATAATATTACCTTGAACATGCACTTGCTGTGATGCTGAAATTTTGACTCCTGTACCTAACATCAAGCCTGATGGCAGAGTGCTATCTTGAGTCGCCTGTGCACCGGGTTGTCTGATATTTTGATAGATTAAATCTTCAAATACAGCTCGCCCCTTTTTAAAGCCGGTCGTGCTGGCATTGGCTAAATTATTAGACACCACTTGCAAACGTGTTTGCTGTGCATCTAAACCTGTTTTTGCTACCCATAATGCTGGATTCATACGATTCCCCTATTAGCCTTGCATTCTCATTAATTGTGTACTGGACTGATCCATTTCTTCTGCTTTTTTCATTAACTTGACCTGCATTTCATATTGTCGAGCCAGACTGATCATATCCACCATTTCTGAAATTGCATTGACATTTGAGCTTTCTATCATGCCGGTAGAGACTGAGACAGACTCATCTAATTCAGCCGGCTGACCATTTTTTTGCACTAATAAACCTGATTCACTTTTTTGCATCGTAGTCAAATCGGGCTTCACCAACTTTAATCGGCCAATAACCGCAGTGGCATTATTTTCAGCACCAATAGGAACAATAGTAATAGAACCATCACTGCTAATATCTACTTTCTGAGCAGGAGGAATACTGACCGGCCCACCATCACCTAAAACCAATAAGCCAGAACCCGTGGTTAATAAGCCCGTTTCCGTTATTTTAAAATCACCTGCACGGGTATAGCTTTCTGTACCATTTTTATCCAGTACCGCAAAAAAACCCTCACCATTAATTGCTACATCCATCGGGTTTCCAGTAGAAATCATAGCACCCGACTTAAAATCCGTGGCCGGATTTTCTGTCATTGAATACACACGAGAAGGCATTCCAGAGCCAAAAACCGGCTGGCTACGTGCGGCAGCAAAATCAGCTCGAAAGCCGGTAGTACTCGCATTAGCAAGGTTATTCATATGCAATTGTTGATTGAGCATATTTTCTTTTGCCCCAGACATCGCAATAAAAACAAAATTATCCATTGTTCTACTCGCCTCTAAATGCATCTATTAATCAATACGCATCAAAAAATTGACACTCTATTATTTGTATTATCTCTATGTATAATACATGCATTATTTAAGCCAAAAACTTATTAATTGAGTTAAATAATAGTGATACATAACGACTGGTAGTTTTGTAGTAGTATGCTAAGCTTAGCAGAGGAAGCTCTATTAGTCGTTAGAAATCATTTAGAATAATCAGCAAAATCACATCAATCATTAGGAACAATACATGCAAAACAACAATCAAATAGCAGATAAAACAAAAAGAAATTTACTATTAGGAGGGGCAGCGTTAAGTGCAACATTAGCAGCAGGTAATAGCTTTGCAGGGGCTTCAGAACACACCCACCATCACATGAAAAACAAATATTCAGATGTTATTGAAGCAACCACTCATTGTGTAAAATCTGGAGATGCTTGCCTTGCTCATTGTATTGAACTTGTTAAGATGAATGACACATCCATCGCTGGTTGTTTGGCATCTGTTACTGATATGCTACCTATGTGTACAGCAATGTCTAAGCTTGCAGCCAATCAATCTGACTTTACTGTCGATTTGGCAAAAATATGCATTTCAGTGTGTGAAGCATGTGAAAAAGAGTGTCGCAAGCATGAGAAAAAACATGAAGCATGCCGTAACTGCGCTGAGTCCTGTGCTGCCTGCATTAAAGAATGCAAAAAGATAGTCGCTTAATTTCTAAGGTATAAAATAAGCAACAGCCAAAGCAGTGTACCTGTTCTGGTTTTTGCTTATATTTTATTTGTCCCACCAAAACAAACAATAACTCGTAGCCCTCCTAGTGCCGAAGAACATTCCAGTTGAATACTCGCTGAGTATAATTTAACAATATCATAGACAATAGCCAATCCCAAACCATGTCCTTCAACAGACTCATCAAGACGAACACCTCGATGAGCCAATGAATGTAGTTGTTCAGCTTTAATCCCTGCCCCATCATCCTCAATAGACAATTCAACCCTATTGCCCTCTTTCATTGTCATCGTGATATTTATGGTCGTTTTTGCCCATTTACCAGCATTATCGAGTAAATTACCGATAAGCTCTAACATATCTTCTCTGTCACCAAAGGGAGTTAGCTGCTCATCCAATATAAGATTAATCTGTAACTTACGCTGAGTGTGCATTTGTTGTATCACTTGAACTAAATCAGGTAATTCCCTAGCTGGTTCAAAGCGTTGGCTACTGCCACCACGCCCTGCTAAACGAGCACGTTTCAGCTCTCGGTCAATTAATTGATTAATACGCTCTAATTGTAGCTGTACTTTTGCATTGACATTGCTTGTCGCCTGAGTATCTATTATTTCCAGAGGTTCTATTGATATATATTGATAAAGAAGATTTAAAGGGGATTTTAATGCATGAGATAAATTACCGAGGGCATTTCTAGAACGTTCTAAACGCTTTTCCAATAATAATAATAAGTGATTAACCTCATGTACCAAAGGTAGTATTTCACTAGGCACATCTTCTGGTAATTTAACAATTTCACCATCTTCAAGATGTTGAATATCAGAGCATATTATTTCTAAACGGCGAAAAGATAAGCGAATAATAAGCCCCTGTATAAACAATAAGAGCACTAGTCCCATAAAAGAAAGAATTAAAAAATAGGTTATAAATTCTTGTTTGCTTTGGTTAATAAGGGTTAAATCTTCAGCCAGTACAATATTTAAGTCCATACCTTTTTTATTAAAAGCCGCATTGATTTGCAAAAGTTCTTGATGATTAGGTCCCTCAGTTAATTGAACCTTCGTATCTCCTGTATTTATCGTCTCTAAGGTCAAGCTTTGATCCCATAAAGAACGAGAGTATATGGTTTTATGCCCTTGCACAATAATCATAAAATAATGCCCTGAATAGGGTTTCTGATAAACCAAAGGCATTCTATTTTGCTGCAAATGAATGCTATTGTTAGTGATTTCTAAGGCAGCAAGCAAACTTTCAATATCATGTTCCATACGTGTCAAGACAAAATTTTCTGTCATATCACGCATGGATTTTTGTCCTAAATAGCCAAAAAGTACAAAGAGCACCAATAGGCTTAAAGACAAACCAATGTGCAAGCGATATTCTAAAGATCGCATGACGGTTGTTTCTGAAAGATATATCCCTGCCCTCGACGAGTCACAATACGCTTATTACCTAAAATATCTCGCAGACGCCGTATATACACCTCGATTAGATTGCTATCTTTGTCAAAATTTTGATCATAAATATGCTCCACCAAACGAGTTTTAGATAACACTTTGTCAGAATTCAACATAAAATAGCGTAGCAGACGAAATTCTGTTCCTGTTAACTGCACCGCCGTACCCTCTGCGATAGTCAAATACTGTGTTTCTTCATCCAGTTTAAGATCACCACAATTAAGAAACTGCCCTGATTGCTCATGCGTACGCCGTAGTAAGGCTTGCACTCGCATCGTCAATTCTTCTATATGAAAAGGCTTACCCAAATAGTCATCTGCTCCGGCTTTAAAACCATCAATGCGTTCATGCCATGCATCTCGCGCCGTTAATATAATCACCGGAACATGATTATTTTTATCACGCCAATGGCTGAGGACATCAATACCAGAACGCTTTGGCAAACCGATATCCAGTATAACCAGATCATAGTCCTCTTCATCTCCCATAAACTCACCATCAATGCCATCATAGGCTAAATCCATGGCAAAGCCCTTATGAGTAAAATGTTCATGTAAGGTTTTTGCCAGCTCTTGATCATCTTCGATTAATAATAAACGCATGGCTTAATCTGTTTCTTCTGAGATAGATTCTTCATCCAGATGCAAGACTTCAGAAGTCAATGCATCCACTTCTAATTCCAAAACTCGACCTTGAGGATCAATGTACTCAATTTCATATAAGTAATCACTATTATCTGGGTGATCTTTGTTTTCTTTTAGTTCAACTTCCAACAGACGATTAATACCATAATGTTCTAACTGTTGTAGAATATGTTCAAGGGAACATATTTTACCCGCTGTTTTAAGTGCTTTAAGTTCCATTAGATGATAATCATTGTCTGCTAAAAGCACTACCGGCCAAAATACCATCCCCAATAGCAAAAACGCAGCTTTATAATTCATCACAGCTGTATAATTCATCATAGTTACTTGACCAACTACTCTTTAAAATCTAATAAAGGATAGAGTTGAGCTGTAAAATCAGCTTCTGCTAAGACCTTTTTTACATGTTGATAAATAGTAGGGGCTTCCTCTGTGTTCGTATTTAATTCAATCACTCGCCTTTGTTTAAAACCAGAAACTTGTTCACTGATTTCATCCAAAGATTGAGTATGGGCATTAATAGCAAAACCCATAAATTCTAGTTCTCTGCTTGAATAAGTCAATAAACAATCCGTCATTTCATCATAGAGATCCGTATCAAAGATGAGTCTTAATATACAGTTTTGCATCAGGCTTTCCTCTCCAATTAGGAATATTTTCCAAACCGCTTAAAGATAATAGGTAAAATTAATAGGGTTAACAGGGTTGAACTGATCAAACCACCAATCACCACAATAGCCAATGGACGTTGTATTTCAGAACCAGGGCCACTGGCAAAGACTAGGGGCACCAAACCCAGAGCTGCAATAGAAGCGGTCATTAACACAGGTCTAAGACGTCTCAAGGCACCTTCTATAACCACTTCTCCAAGGCTGAGTCCCTTTGCTAAGAGCTGGTTAAAATAGGTGATCATCACCACGCCATTAAGCACAGCAATACCAAGCAAAGCAATAAAACCAACGGATGCAGGCACAGATAAATATTCATTGGTCAGCCATAAAGCGACAATACCACCGATCAATGCAAAAGGGACATTGACAAGCACCATCAACGCTTGAGGAATAGAACCAAATGTACTAAATAAAATCAAAAAGATCAGTACCAATGCCACTGGCACCACAATGGATAATTTTTCTGCCGCCCGTTGCTGGTTCTCAAATTTGCCACCCCATTCAAAATAATAACCGGCTGGGATATTAAGAGTCCGTGCTTTTTCCTTGGCTTCTTCTACAAAGCTCACTAGATCACGTCCGACAACATTGGCCACAACAACAGAAAACCGTTTACTTTGTTCTCGCTTAATGGAAACAGGTCCCTCCGTAGAACGTGCATGCACTAATTGGCTGAGCATTACAGTCTCAACACCTTGTGGCGTGCTAATCGTAATAGGCTGTTGTAACATTTCTAAATCAGATGCTTTATAAGACTCAGGGGCTCTTAATATCAAAGGAATTCGACGAATGCCTTCATAAATAATGCCAGCTTCAAGACCATTAATTTGTGCTCTAAGAATGTCTTCAACTTGATCCACACTTAAGCCCAGACGCCCAGCCATATCACGGTTCACTTTAAGCTGTAAATAACGTAGCCCTTCATTCATCTGAGTGTTCACATCTTGAGCACTGGGTATCATGTTTACCATCGCCACCATTTTTTTAGCCACCTGATTTAATTCTTCTGAATTATCACCAAAGATCTTAATGGCTAAATCACCTCGTGCTCCAGTGAGCATTTCATCCACACGCATTTGAATTGGTTGAGTAAAGGCATAATTAATACCTGGGAAACGACTATCCAGTACCGCCCTAATAGCATCTAACAATTCTTCTTTGCTTTGCATACGCCATTGTTCCACAGGTTTAAGCATTAGGAAATTATCGGTATCATTCAGCCCCATGGGATCCATACCAATTTCATCAGAGCCAACACGACCCACCATACGGACAACTTCTGGTACCTCTGCCATAATCGCTTTTTGAATATAACGATCCATTTGACTCGATTCTCGCAAGCTAATGGAAGGTGATTTTTCAATTTGCATCACAATATAGCCCTCATCCATTTGTGGAATAAAGGTTTTGCCTACTTGAGTGTAGATAACGCCTGCTCCCAGCAAAGTAATAAAAGCCCCCATGACAATGGTTTTATCATATTTCAGACTCCATTTAAGAACAGGCTGATAGAGGGCGAGTAATTGTCGAATTAGCCAAGGTTCCTTATGAGATGGTTTGCCCAAAATAAACGAAGCTAAAGTTGGTATTATCGTTAATGAAAGCACCAACGAGCTACCTAAGGCAAAAATAATTGTCATTGCTACCGGTACAAATAACTTACCTTCTAAGCCCTCTAAAGTCAGTAAGGGTAGAAAAACGGTCATAATAATTAAGATACCTGAGATAACGGGCACAGATACCTCTTTTAATGCCCGAAAAATAATGTGCATTTTAGGCAGTTGCCCCTGTGATTTCTGGGCATCTTTTTCTTGGTGAGAAACAATATTTTCAATGACCACAACAGCCGCATCCACAAGCATACCAACGGCAATAGCCAACCCTCCTAATGACATTAAATTAGCTGATAAGCCATACCAACGCATTAAAATAAAGGTCATTAATGCAGACAGGGGTAAAATTAATGCCACGCTAATAGAGGCACGAAGATCACCTAAAAAAAGTAATAAAACAAATAGGACCAAAATAACAGCTTCAATTAATGATTTAGAGACACCATAAATTGCTGTATTGACCAAATCACTACGATTATAAAAAACAGATACTGATACATCTTTGGGGAAAGCAGACTGTAATTCACGCAAACGTTGTTCAATACCGTCAATAACATCACGAGCATTGGCTCCTTTTAGTGCCATAACAAGACCTTCTACTGCTTCTGCTTGACCATCTTGGGTCACTGCACCATTACGATACAGAGCATCAATTTCAACTCGAGCCAAATCTTTGATACTAATTGCCACATTATTTTTATAATCAACAATAATTTGTTCAATATCAGCAATACTGGTTAAATTACCCTCCGTACGTACCAATAACACTTCTTCGCCTTGATTAAGCCGACCGGCACCATCATTTTTGTTATTTTCACGTAGGGCATTAATAAGTTGTTCAATGCTCACGTGATAGGTTTTTAATTTTTGATAATCAGGCTTAACCACAAAGGTACGAGCAAAACCACCTAGGACATTAACATCAGCCACACCAGAAACAGAACGTAAAGCAGGACGAATAACCCAGTCCAGTAGATCACGTTTTTCCATATTGTTGAGGCTATCCCCTTCTATGGTAAACATAAAAACATCACTCAGTGGCGTCGATAATGGCGCCATACCACCAGTTACACCATTGGGCAAATCCATATTATTGAGTCGCTCAGACACTAATTGACGTGCCCAGTAGATATCAGTGCCTTCATTAAAATCCAAAGTAATATCAGCAATACCATATTTAGCCAAAGAACGTAGTATTTTCTGCTGAGGCAAACCCAATAGTTCCAGTTCTAATGGTGCGATAATACGTTGCTCAACTTCCGAGGGAGTCATACCCGGTGCTTTAAAAATAATTTTTACCTGCGCAGGTGAAACATCAGGAAAGGCATCAATGGGAATTTTTCCAAAGGCTTGCCAACCTCCGGCTAAAATGGCAAAAACAATTAATATGACTAAGGTTCTTTGAATAAGAAAAAACTGTAATATTCTCGCTAACATAGAGTCTCTCCTTATTCTAGTGCATCATTATTCATAGCATCTAAGGCTGCTTTAATTGCCGTTGTGCCCTGAATATAAACACTCATTGAACTAAGTTGTTGCACTTTTGGAATAAAATACAAAGTTTTTTTAGTTATATTTACGACACTGATCGGCAATATATCAATAGCATTATCCTTATGCAAAAAGACCACCGATTGTCCCTCATATTGACTGATGGCATTGGCCGAAACCTGATAAACATTCTCTTTATTGGAGGTTAAAAAGCGGATCTTAAACAATTGCCCCGAACGCAGTTTATTATCCTTATTTTCAACCTGAATATGAACATCAACCGATTGCGTCATAGGATCAACCATCAAGTCAATATGATGAATTTTCCCTTGTTTTTTCATACCCACAATATCAACCTGTTGGTTATTTTTCAGTTCATTCACCATTGTTACGGGCACTCTGACAATAAGGATCATTGGATTTGTTTCGCCCAAAGAAATAAGATTTTGATTTTTTGCTACTCGTTCACCTAAACGAGCTTGTAAATCAAATAGTTGACCATTCATAGGTGCTTTAATTTGTAAAATGGCTGCTTGCAATTTATGTTGTTTTTCCATGAGCTTAATGCCTTCATCCGTCATCCCCATTAAGGTCAGAGTCTGCTTGATCTGAATTTTTTTCAAATTCAGTTTTTTAACCTCAGATAATGCTTGCTGCAGTTTTTTTGTTGATGAAATACCACTTTGATTTAATTTTCTTGCCCGTACTAGATTTTGTTTTTTAATACCAAGACTTGATAAATTTGTTAAAAAATTCTCTTGCATTTTAAGCAATTCCGGACTTTCAATTTCTGCAATAATCGCCCCCTTTTCCACCAAACCATGAACATAATTGAGTTTGATAATTTGCCCTGATAACGGGCTAGAAATACTACGTATTGTTTTTAAGGGTAGGCTCGCCTGAGCTGAATATATTGCACTGGGTACTTGACTCACCTGTTGTGCTGCTACGATTTTCATACCCATAGCCACTTGTTGCTCTGTATTCAGAAGCAATTTTTTTTGTGCTTGTCCAGCAAATGAGGATAAACTGCTCACAGCCAAAGCAATGGCTAGAACACACTGCTTATAATTGTGCTTAAACATTATTTTGGTACTCCTGGAATATGGCCCGATACTTGATTCAAATGTGCTACTGCTTGTTTTGAACGTACCATTGCTAACTGATAATTAAGTTTTGCATCTGCTGTTTGTTGCTGCACTCGTAGTAGATTTTGAATATCTGTTTCCCCTAGCTGATAGGCTTGCTCTGACATAGCCTGTGCTTTTTTACTAATATCATATTGTTGTTTAGAAAAATGAATATTCTGTTTCGCTGCCGCTAATTTTTGCTGTGCCTGAAAAATACTCTGTTCGAGCTGAATTTTCACTTTATCCAATAATGCCTGCTGCTCATATACACGGCGTTTTTCCTGTGCCATACGCGATGAAAAACCTGGGTTAATCCCTAAAGGAATGGCTACCTCAAACATAAGTGAGGTATTTTTAGTGGTTCGATCTTCATTATTTTGTACCCCCAAAAACAAACGAGGGTTCTCTCTTTTAGAGGAACGTGTTTTTTGTAACATCGCCTGTGTAATGAGCATATTCGCTTTCTGATAAACTATTTTGGGATGTTCTTCCATAGGCAAGGGAGACAAACGACGTTCACTAATATCTTCTGGTAACTCTTGAGTGTGGGTCCAACGTTGAAATTGATTCTGAGCAATACTTAAATCACTTTGTTTGTGTAAGACATTATTTTGCTGCTCTAAAACACGTTTTTTAGCCAATAAAAAATCAATTTCGGGACTTTCTCCAGCAGCTACCTTCTGACGCACTTTATTCAATAATGCATGACTTTTTTGCAAAGCTGAGCGGGCAGCAGTCACCTCAATCTGGCTACTTTTATAGGCCCATACTAATTCTCTTAATTGCTCAGCAGCCAACCATTTTAAATACACTTGTTGTGCGCTCAATTCATTAGCATAACTAAGACTAATCTGTTTTTGAGCCTGTTTTTGAGCACGAAACCAGAGAGGAAAATCAACACCTAATTGCCAATTTTTATAGTTTTCATTATCCATCAGAGCATCATTTTCATGATGGACAATCACATCAATATCACCGGCTATCCAACTATCAGAAAATGCCTGATGAGCAACACTTATTTCATTAATAGCCTGAGTAACATGTTGCTCAGGTTGTTCATTAAAGATAGTATCCAACAAATGAATAAAGTCTTCAGAGACAGCAAAGCTACGATTAGAGAATAAAAAAAACACCAAGAAAATGCTTATTACTTGTTTAAAAAATAGGGGGATGTTCAACATATTGTATTTTACCTCAATTCTAAGATTGAGGAGATTGTATGCAACAAAACTGAAATGAAACTGAATATTATGCTAATATTTCAACTATAAAATGATGACAAAATAAAGGTGAATAAGCATGTACAAGGGCACTTGTCTCTGTGGTACCATCAAATTTAAAATTATAGGTCAGATTGAGGATATTATTTATTGCCATTGCTCCGAATGTCGCAAGGCTCAGGGAAGCGCCTTTGCTACTAATGCTAATATTGCCGTAAGCGATTTTGTTTTCCTATCCGGTGAACAAAATTTAACACGCTACCAAGTAAATAAGGATCAGAGTAAATTTTTTTGTACCACCTGTGGTTCACCGATTATGAGCAAAAAGAAATCCAAACCTAATCAAATTCGTATTCGCTTAGGCACAATTCAGGACGATATTAAGGAAAGGCCTATGGCTCATATTTTTACCCAATCAAAGGCTAATTGGGAAACAATCTGTGGTCATTTACCCCAATATAAAACTCATAAGCCTATTGAGAAAATAGGTGCTAAACAATTAAAGCTTTGATAATATAATAGTATCTTCCATTGCTCTTTATTATGGAACCATTTCCCCCCTCAGGAATAAGCATTAACAAGGAGTCATTATGCAGTGTCCATCATGTAAGCAAGATAAACTCAAGCCCATTAAATTAGAGCCTAACCTAGCGGCATTAACCTGCAATCACTGTCATGGCGTACAGATCAATTTACTATCCTATCGCACATGGGTTGAAAATAATCCAGAAGCAGTTACGCAGGATAAGCAAACCACAACGCTCATAGAGAGCGATATTAGTGACTCTAAGCAGGCATTATTATGCCCAAAATGTAGCAAGCTTATGACTAAATATACCATCTCAGGTGAGCATAACAATCGAGTTGATTTATGTGCCTTCTGTGATGAAGCATGGCTTGATCAAGGCGAATGGCAACTACTTAAGCAACTAGAAATAAACCATAAACTCACCTCTGTTTTCACGGATCCTTGGCAAAAAAATATTCGCAAAGAAAAAGAAGAGAAAAATTATGAGCAACGTATTAAAGATAAATTTAAGGATGATTATAGCAAGCTAATAGAAGTAAAAAACTGGATTACTCATCATGAATATTCTACTGATATCATGAATTTTATTAACCGTAAATAGCTTATTATTGATGGCATGAATAAAGGCATTATATAGACGATTCCAAGATATTTTCTACTACAAAAATATCCTGATTGTCTTTGAGGACAAGCAATCACTACTGGGTCTATCTCGACTATTAATAACGAATAGTAACAAAGCTCTTCAGTTGCCCCATGCTGCTTTACCAAGGGCATACCGAAATGAGCACATCAAAAACGCTTAGCATATGAGCTTTTATTAGGCCTATTTATCAGAAAAACTGCCAGAATTGCCACGACCAGCCCACTATTTTCAATGAGATAGGGGTTAATTATCAATAATTGAGTTCCACATCAAGCGAGAAGACATTTCAAAGTGTTCTTCTAATTCATGTGTTTTAGGGCGAACCAGCTGTTTGGTTAAATTTAATGTTGAAGAGCCGGGGACTTTATAAAATTCTTCCAATTTAGCAAGGCACTTAGCTTTTAAGTCTTCTTTAGTAGCCAGTTCACTGACTAGACACAAACTTTCTGCCTCTTCAGCTAAAATGGTTTTACCACTCATTAAAACCTGCAATGTTTTTGTTGCCCCTAATTGGCGACTCATAAACAAAGAAACCGCTCCAGCTGGAACGATTCCTAATTCTAAGCTAGGAAATTCAATACTTAAACACTTAGTTGCCACTCGGTGGTCACAGGCTAAAAAGTAACCAAAGGAATCAATAGCAACCTGCCCATGAATACCCACCACACTCGGTTTGGAAAATTCATTAATGGCTAAAGTTAAGCGTTTAACGGCATTACCATAACGTGTCACACCCATTTCTTTTTGCACATAGCCGGGTTTGTCTTGTATTGATTTAATAAACGCTTTGGTCATAGAGACACGTTCATATTCAGCAGCATGCATGGTCAGCACCCCTTTTATATCGGGGTCAACTTCAATCGCATTGAGACACTCAAGCAATTCATGCATTTTTGTGGCATTCATTGCCATAATGAAGGATTCTGATTTGAAAAAAATAACGGCTGTTTGTCCTTCATAGGTACATGAAAAAACATCACTATCATAATTGCTATAATCATTCATAAATCAAGCTCACTTTTACTCTTATTCTTCATATTATTTGATCGTGCCTCTAATGAGTGCTTCCTGCACAGAAAGAGGCTTCAAGGTATTGGATCAAGCCAAGGCTTATTTTGACTCAAGCAAGGAATTTTCACAAGGTTAAACATTTATTTAATACTAGCAAATGCTTTTACCAAGCTGTTTTTTCAATTTCTAGGTACATACTATTAATATGCTTACCAAAATTACTTTCAAAACCTTCCCATGACTGATAATCAGCAAATTGGGAAAGCACTTTTTCTTTGATTTCAAAGTCTTGCATATCATCATCAAAACCAGCTTGAACAACTTTCTTAACGTTTACTAAATAATTTAAAAATGGCTCAATTGCTGTATTTGCTTTACCTGTCTGACCATGCCCTGGTACATAAACCTTCATATTAAGTCCTTTGGCATAATTAAGCACTTTAATATTGCCAAGCATACTAGCACTACCATCAAAGCGTCCCATACGCTTATAAAAGCTATTATCACCTAAGAAAAGCGTCTTGCTCTGTACATGTTCTATCATTATATCGGTATTCGTATGTGCTGGTATCATAGAATGAATGCGAAAATGTTGTCCATCCACATCAATAATATCAGCCTGATTAACTGCAAACTTAGGGGCAACCACTTTGGTTCCTTTGGTTTTACCTTCTGTCAGACTTTCCATACGCTCGACCCAGATAATACCTTGCTGGTCATTAGCCTGCTTGATCATATCTGGGTGGCCATAAATTTTTACCTCAGGATAACGCTCTTTAATCGCTTGATTGGCTAACCAATGATCACCATGTATATGGGTATTAAATACCGCAAGAATGGGCTTATCTGAAATCTTTTTTATTTCTTTGAGTACCTGCTGACCGACTTGATAAGCGGATCCGGGATCAATCACAATCAAACCATGATCAGCAACAATAATCCCAGGATTATTCATAAAACCATGATTGGCTACATTAGGTTCTGACAAGGGGCCATGCATGACATAAACATGGTCATTAACCTGTTCAAATTGAAAATTACCCTCTTCTCCTAAATCCCAAGCATAAATGGGAGCCATTATTATCATGGCAAAAGTTACTAATACAGCTATTTTTACAGCAATGTGTTTTATCATTAATATTACCTATTATGTATTTCCCCTCCACCGTTAGTTAAAGATACAGCATTTTTACAAAAAGACAATCGACTTTATTCAGGAAAAGGATTTATTTAAGATTATTGATGATAATTCTTGAGTGTTTTAGTATAGTATTAATTCTATTTGATT
>Ga0256831_1000764_pt1 | contig 17074 bp, 23 predicted proteins | sample 132544metaG_FD_189087 | JGI IMG/M metagenome (GOLD analysis project Ga0256831, IMG submission 189087) | Hydrothermal vent microbial communities from Lau Basin, Pacific Ocean - 132-544 | ecosystem: Environmental > Aquatic > Marine > Hydrothermal vents | place: Pacific Ocean: Lau Basin | collected...
CCTCAATCTGGAGCCTTTCCCTCAAAGAGAGCTGAGGGTTGACCTTTACTCTTGCAAGTCCGCAGGGAGTTTCAAGCAGTAAGAAAAGGGCAGCTGCTCCCTCTTCTACCGCTCTCCTTGCATACTCAATCAGGAAGGGAAAGACAGGAACGTCCTTTGTCTTCCTGGGAATGTAGCAGACCCACTTTCCGGCCTGATCCTTTACTGCATACCCTTGGGGTTTATCTGAAATCTTTACTGCATAGTCCCTGAGGACGAAAGAGACGCACTTTCCCTTTGGCTTTGAGAGAACTTCGTTTCCATGGTAGCAGCACTTTGGAGTCAGCCTCACGCAGGAGAACTTCAGGGGCTTTCTCTTTTCGGCCTTCTTGGGTTTCTCTTTTCTATCCTCCTGTTTCCTTTTCAGCAGGGAACCGAGGTCAATCTTCAGCTTCACGGCCTTCTCCTTAGTAGGAGTAGATGGCTATGATGTATTCAGACAGGGACACGTTTCTGTCCCTTCCCTTAAAGAGCTCTCCGGCGACGGGAACGTCCATGAGTCCCGGAACTCCGCTCTGGCTGTTTGACAGCTTGTAGTTCTTAATACCGGTTATTACCTCAAAGTGGTGTTTTGGAACGATAGTGGTCAGGGAGATTTCGGTTCTTCCTATCCTTTCGGGGTTGACGTAGGTGTTCCCGTCAAAGGTATAGGTCTGGAAGGACTTTATGAACCTGTTGACTACGTTAACGTCAAATTCGGTGGAATTTTTCCTCTTGAGAGGCGTGATGTAGAGCTGAATTCCCAAGGGGAGCTCTTTAAATACGGGAATGTGGGTAACGAGCTTTGTGTCTGCCTGCGTCTGAGTTTCCACGCTCTCAAGGAACCTGAACGTTTCTCCCGGAACGACGGCAACCGTCTCTCCGGAGAGAGTTCTGACGTAGTTGTCGTATATGGTTTTGACCTTGCCGTATTGGGAGAGGAGTTTTACCAGGTAGTTGAACGGGTTGGTGTTTCCTAACTTGAAGTATCCCGAAAGGTCAAAGGCGTAGCTGGTTCCCGATGTGTTTGTTATCTTGAGGTTCTGGCTTCCGAAGACTGCGCTCCAGTCAACTCCAGACTGGAACTTCTCGTTGTAGGTTACCTCGTAGATGGCCACTCTGAACTGGACCTGCTGCGAGACGGCCTTGATGAGGGAGTTGATAACTCTCTCAACCTTCCTGATGTTCTCCGGAGTGTCGGTAACTGTAACTATCCTGGCCGTCTTGTTGATAAAGTAGGTTCCTCTCTTTGAAACGATGTTCTTTATGTTGTTTTCCAGTTCCTTCCAGAAGTCGGTCTGAATGGTTATTGTTTTCTGGTTTTCACCGGCTCCTGTTCCGGCAGAAGAACCTCCGGAGGAAGAAGTTGTTGAGCTCTCTCCTCCTGTAGTTGAGGACGTTTCGCCAGCTGAGAACGTAAAGTTTATCTCCTTTGGAATGTAAGGGATGTGGAAGACTCTTGTGACGAGAGAGGAAACTTCTATTTCTTTGGAATCAGGATCTATGGTGAAAGAGTATCCCAGAGGAGTCAGGATTACCTTTAAGGCCTTGTCAAGAGGCATGTCCTTGACTGCCACGTAAACCTTTCTTGAAAGGTCAACGTCCTTGTCGGGAACTACCGTGTAGTCGGTCTGGGAGTTTATCTCGTTGAAAACTGTAAAGAGGGGAACTCCCTGTAGGTTGAGGGTTATCTTCGGCCCTGATATTTTGAGCCTCTGCTTCTCTAACTTCCTTTCCACTTCCCTTGCGTATTCGTTTGAGTCTGCGTTAACAACTCTAAGAACGTTGTCTGAGTAGTCAAACCTGTAGTGAGTAGTTTTCTCTATGGCTCTTAGGAGACCGTAGAGGGAACCACTGTAGTTTTTAATAGTTATCGGGAACTGACTGTCAAATCCCGTCAGGTCGCAGGCTATCTTCTTGGCCTTGCAGATGCCCTTGAGGACGACAGACAGGGGAACGCTGTTAAAGTCGGCCTTTATCCTGATTTTCTTCAGAGGAGCCAGGGAGTCCTTCGGCAGGGTGACCTCTCCGAATGAGAACTGAGGCTTGGGAGTTATTTTCGGTTCCTTTACCCTGTTTAGCCCCGTGACTCCCCCGCAGGAAGATGAAGATAGAACTACTCCGACTGTAAGAAGGGAAATCAGCTTCCTCATTTCTCCTCCCAGGTTCCAACCACGTAGTAGCGGTTATTTATCCTGACGACGTACTTGAATGCCTTTTTAAGGAGCTTCGGGTCAGGGTTTCCGGAGATGACGGCTCCGAAGAACTTTCCCCTGTCCAGAACCCTGTCAACGTTGAATCCGTAGATTCTGGAGTAAACAGGTTCTCCTGCTCCGTGCTGGAGCTGGTAAACGATTTCCCGGTAGATGGAATCCGGCCTGGAGGCGGGCTGTCGGGAGGGGAGAGGAGATGTCCTTTCCTGCGGCTTTTTATTCCTGCCGGCAGGAATAATCCTGTAGGAACCCTTCTCCTTCACAATCTCATACCCGTCAATCCGGCCTACTACTTCTGCTCCGAATACTACCGACGACAGCACAAGGAGAACTGCGGCGGTCAGAATACCTCTTTTCATTTCCAACCTCCTCATCGGTAATTATAGGGAAATTTGGCTTGTTTTCCCTATAATTAGATTGAAATCTCTCTCCGGAGCAGGAAGATGAGAGCTTTACTCGTTCTGATAGCGGTTCTGAGTCTTTCAGTTCAGGCGCGTGCTCTTGAGCTCTCTCCCAAGGACTACCTGAAGCTGTCTCTCCAGAAGCTCAAGGAGGCAAGGCTCTACGCCGAAAAGAGCAGAGAGGCGGGAGGAGTGAAGGGATTCAACTACCAGCTCTACATAGGATACCTTGACAGGACGATAGAGAATCTTGAGAAACTTCTCAGGGAAAAGGACAGGGAATACGACGAATACTACAGAATAAGGATAGACTCAGACCTTCTCCTCAAAGACCTCGGAGGAAGAAAATGAGAAACTTCCTTGCGGCTCTGATTCTTTTCTCGGCGGTTCCGGCTGCCGTTTTTGCCTCTGCTCCTGTTGAGACTGTTCTTCTTTCGGAGAATCAGGTTCTCTCCGTCAAGGCAGAGTTCAACAGGCCTGTAACTGTCAAGTTCCCGTATCCCGTTAAATACGTCGTTCCGACAGACTCCAGCACGGACGTAAAGGCCGGAAACGACTTTGTCATCTTCAAGGTAGTTGACAGTTCGGTCAAGCACACTGTTCTCTCTGTAGTTCTTGACAGGAGCGGAAAGCCGTTTGTTGTTCCCGTTGAGATAGACGTCGTTAAGGAGAGAGCTCCCCTTAAAGTGGTTGTCAGGGACAGGGGAGCTCTCCTTGAAAGGGTCAGGAAAGTTGCCGAAGAAAAAGTGAAGCTGGTCGAGAGAAAGGCTGCCAGCACTCCCGTAACAGACCTTACAGCCGCAATGATAAGGAACACTGAATTTCCAAAGCTCTCCGTTTCCGTTCCCGGCTACACGGTAGTTGACTACACGAGAAGCGGCGGAGTCCTGCTGAAGGACTTTTCAAGGAACAACCTCCTTGAGGCAAGACTCCTCTACGAATACAGGAGCCCGGTAAGAACGGGCGTCGTTATAGAGCTCATAAACAGGAGCGAGTATCCCCTGCAGATAAGCGAGGAGGACTTTGCGGGAGACGGAGTTCTGGCCGTTTCCCTCTCAAGGAGAAGGCTTGCTCCGAGGCCCTACACGGCAACGGAAAAGCTCTCCGGAGACTACAGGGCTTACCTCTACTTGGTGATAAGAGGGAACAGATGGCAGAGGTAGAGAAGAAGAAAAAGGTAGGAAAGCTCACCTATGCTGTAGTCGGGATTCTGGGAATAACTGTTCTCAGCGCAGCCGGGTTCATGCTTTACGGGGTGATGACCAGCGCAAAGAAAGAGACCTCAAAAAGGGTTTCTGCCCAGCAGGTTAATCCCGCTTACGTTCCTCCGGAGAAGGTGGCTCAGGCCATTCCTCAGCCCAAGAAGCCAGAAAAAGCAAAGGCCGAGATTCCGCCGCCTCCGGTTCAGGAGAAAGAAAAGAAGGGAAAAAAGGAGAGAAAGAACGTCCCTGCCGGCAGGAAGAAAGAGACCTGGAACATTCCCGTTCCTCCCCCTTCCGGCCAGCTCCAGGTTCTCCCTAAACCTGAGAAACCGGCTCTTAAAAATCCTTTCGCTCTGGGCTTTCCGAAACCGTCACGCTCAAGTACGGGACTCTTCCAGAGAAAACCTGAAAAAGAGAGAAAGCTCGCCGAGAGAATGAAAGTAATCACTCCGCGGCTAATTGTTAGTCCGGTCAGGAAAACTGCTCCGGCTGTATCAAAGACAAAAGCCGAACAGCCCAAAGAGAGGTTCACTACGGTCGTGGCCGCAGGAGAGTTTGTTCCGGGCATTCTATCTCAGGGAATAAAGGCTCCCATCGGATACAAGGTTCCCGTCAGGATAAAGCTTACCGGAGCCGCCCAGGGAGTAGGAAACCACTCCTTTGACCTTTCGTCTTGCGTGGTTCTCGGAGCAGGCAAGGGAATAGATACCGGAGACTCTGCTCGCATAGAGGTGGAGGTCCTCAAGCTCTCCTGTCAGTGGCCCGACGGGGAGCTCCACACGGTTCCGGTGACCGGCTACCTCGTTGACGGCCTTGACGGGAAGCTCCACCTGGCTGCAAAGCTCACCGTCAACACGGGCAAGGTTGCCCTTGCCTCGTTCCTCCAGGGGGCAGCTTTGGGGGCTGCCGAAGCTGCAAAGAAGGCTCAGGAGATAACTCAGACCACCGCCTTAAATCAGAATACCTCAGTTTCCTCAACGTACGTTAAGAATGAACGCAAGTACGTTCTCTGGGGAGGTGTTGCTGGAGCTTTCTCTGCTACGGAGCAAATGCTGAAGCAGAGAATTGCAAAGATGATGTCCGTTGAAACTGCCGACAGGGAAGGAGGAGGCAGGGTTTACGTCGTCTTTACTCAGGACGTTCGGGTACCTGAAAAGTGGCTCGGAAAGAGCAAGAACGGTTCAAACTACCAGTTCAAGGGGCTGGAGCAATGGTAAAAAAACTGGTTTTGACAGCCGGACTGGCGGCATTCCTTTTCTCGTGCGGAGGTTCCCAGGTTAGACCCGTGGTCAATCCTCTCGCGGCAGAAGTGAGAGCTCAGCAGGAGAGGCAGATCAAGCAGGTTGATTCGTCCGTCGGAAGGCCTCAGTGGAATTCCACTCCGAGGGTAGTTTACGCAAAGCCAGTCTGGATACCGCCTGTAATCAGGAGAATTTACATACCGCCTCACGAAGCTCCCGACGGAAGTCTGGTGGCCGGCTACTACGTGTGGAAAATCGTCGTTCCCGGCAGGTGGAGAAAACCGGGAGAAAACGTTGGGGCCATACCTCTGAAGACGGAAGTCCTCACTCCGGAGAAAAAGTCTCAGCAGGTAAGACCTCAGGACGCAGAGGCAATTCTCAACTTCTTAAAGACGGTTAAGGAGAAGCTGAGATGAGAAAGCTCCTTGTAGCAGTTCTTGCAGTGTCCCTGTCCCAACCTGCTCTTGCCAGAGAGACAGTTACGGTAAGACAGCTTGGAGAGGCCGTTCACTACCTTATAGAACTCTACCAGAGACAGTCAAAGGAAATAGAGGAGCTGAAAAAGGAGAACGAAAAGCTGAAGAAAGAGGTCAGCGATCTAAAGAAAAAGTTCGTTCTTCTCAAAATGGAGCAGAACCTAATCAGGGAACAGCAGGAAGCCCGAACTTCCTCTTTCCAAACTTCAGCGCCGGAGAAAGAAATGACCGTTCCCGTTGTTGAGGTAGTTCCCGGAAGTACTCCCAATCCCTATCCCTGGATAACCTTTAAACGGAGAGACGTTGAGTGTTCCCTCCCTGAGAGAAACAGCAGGGGCTACATCTACTACAACATTCTGGTAACGAAAAGCAGGGAAAAAGCCGTTAACATCGCCAGAAACGTGGCAAGAGCGGGAATATGTTCCGTCGTGAGGAGAATAACAAAACCGGAAGAAAAACCTGCTCTGTACAGGGTCGTTGTGATTCCTGACAGGGAAGGTCTCTGGAAGAAGAAACTCCAGCAGTTGGGGCTGAAGTGGGTTCCCTACGTCAGGGACCTTGACCTTACAAGGAGCTCCGGAGGAAAGCTATGAAAAAGTTAATGATAGCCGTCGCGGCACTCTCCCTTTCTCTGTTTTCCTGCGGGCAGGAGAAAGTCGTTTACAAGCCTCTAACTCCTGCCCAGACTGCAAGGCTTCTTGCCGCTCAGGGAATAGACCCGTGCAGGGTTCTTCCCTGCTCCTTTTCCGGGAGAGAGGTCGTTGAGGTGATAAAAGTTCCCGCCCAGGACAAGGGAGACTTTATCATCTACCCTCATAAGGAGGCCGTTGTCGTTAAACCCATAGACGCTCTCCCTCCCGACGAGAAAGTCCTGGAGGGAAGATGCAGGCGGTAAAGAAAGAGGGAAACGTCTTCGTTGTTGACTTCGGGGAGCTCTGTAAGAACTGGCTCCCTGCCGAAAAGATAAAAGAGCAGGAATCGGAAACCTTTGAAAGTCCTGTTATAAAAGGTTTCTACGAAAAGAAAAGGAAGTTCTTTGAGGAACTGGGACTTGAGGAACCCTTCAGGGCCGTTCTTGAGTTCCTTGACCAGCACAGGAACTCCGTTTTCAACCGGAGGGACAGGGAGATTTCCCTCGTTGACCACTCGCTCAGGACTGCTGAGTTTGCCTTTGCGCTCAGCGGTTCCCTCATGCCGGAAGAAAGGGCGGTTGTAGTTCTTTCGGCACTTTCCCACGACCTCGGAAAGGCCGTGGTTGAGAAGTCCCGGATGAGGGAGCACCCTGAACACTCCTTTGAGATTCTCAACAGAATAGGCCTTTATAACGGAGAGTGGGACAGAGTTCTGAAAGAGGCTGACCCTCTTGAGGTTTCAAGAGTCAGGAACCTCAACGCAGTCTGCTACCTTGCAAGGTACCACCACTCTGCCGACGTTCCGGCGGTTGACGCCTACACGGCAGACAGCCTGCCTCTACTGAAAAAGCTCTTTCCCTACCTAAAGAGGGCAGACTCGGCTGCGGCCGTGTTTGAGCTCGGAGAGGCAAGGAGTGAGGCGGAAGCCCTCCAGAGAGTTCTCTCGGAAACCAGGCAGTTTGCCAGAAAACTTGAGAAAAAAGCAGATGAGATAGAGGCCGAAAGACAGGCAGAAAATTCTGCAGAGGAAAAGCTCTCTCTCTTTTTGCAGCAGGTAGCAAGGGGAATAAACCAGCCCGCTGACGGAAGAACCGCCAGCAAGGTTTACGGCTACACTATGAGAGAGGTTCCCCTCGTGGCTCTCGTGAGGAGAAAGGCTGAGGAGCTGGCCAAGGGAATCTTAGGAATAGTTCCGGAAGACCTGGAAAAGGTGCTCTCTCCTTTTTCCCTTGAGGACGGAAAGGTTCTGAGACCCTGCATAGTCAGATCCTATCCTTCTGCTCCCGGAAAGAGGGAGATGTTCTACGTCCTCAACTGGGATAAGGTTTCCTCTTTCCTCAGAGAAAAGGGAGAGAAGCCCGTTCCCTTTTCTCAGCTTAACAAGAGGAGGAAAACGACCGTAGTCGTTCTGGCGCAAGGATGAACAGGTGGATTCTGGACAAGCTGGAATCGCTGATAACCAGCGGGAACATAGAGGCTGCTATCAGGGAGCTGGAAAAAGTAGAGTTTCAGTTTGAACTCCCCAGCCAGAGAAGATATTGGGCGGCGTTGAAAGCATCTCTCGTAACGGCAGAAACCCTTGAAGGATATAGACGACAGTACTTTATGGAGATAGCAATAAACAGTATTAAGAGGTTGAAGCAGTGGACATTTTCGCAATAAACAACTGGGACGCCTGGATATACGCATACGGAGCAAACCTTATAAATCTTCTCTACTCGTCCGTTGTATGGAAGGCGATGGTAATAATATTTACGGTATTTGCCTTCCTGAAGATTGCCTTTTCCCTGAAAGACTCCTCCAACATCATAAAGGATTTGTTCCTCAAAGTGGGTGCCGTAGCTGTCTTCTCTGTCCTTACTCTCTGGCCGGTTACGGCAACTCTCAACATTTACAAAATAACGAAAGCAGAGGCTTACACGAACGTTTTTAAGTGGATAATTCCGGTAGGTTCCGGAGACGAGCTGAAGGCCAACCTGTATCTATCTGCTGACGTAGAGCTCCCTACCGTTCTGGTAGGGGCCGGCTATGTTTTGGGGTATCTCCAGTTCTGGACGATGTGGCTGGTTGACAAAGCAGGAACGACCCTCGGAATAAACTCCGTGAGCTCTGCTGCGTTCATGAACGTCGGAAAGTTAGGAGTCCTTGAAGAGGAGATAAGGGGCGGCCTGGACTCCGTAATCTCAAGCCTTAAAGATAAAGGAATGTGGACTCCTGATGTTCAGAGGGAATATGCAGAGGTCAACCAAGACCTTCAGGACTTTTTTGCAAAGAACTGCGTTGACCCGGGAGTAGTAGAAGGTGCCTGGAGTTCTACGGTAAACGGCGACCCCGTCTCAATAGATTTCTTTAAAGACCACATTAACCCGAACCTGACTCTCTCAGATCAGAACGAATGTAAAGAGATTATTTCGCGAGTGGAGACGAACATAAGCGACCTCTGTCAGAAGTGGAGCTCTGCAAACGACGGAGCTCCGGAAGGGATATGTAGAACCATGGTAAGTGTTTCAACGTGGGATAAAGTCAAAATGTTCTTCTCTTCGGTTAAAGAGAAAGTGTCCAACATCAGTATAAAGAAAATACTTTCGGGCGGGCTCGGCTTTCTCTTGGATCTTGCGAAAAACCTTATCATCGGTGTTGGAATGGCTTTCGGAGCATTCGCCAACGTGTTCCTCTTAGGCGGTATAGCAATGGCTGCTCCGGTAGCCCTGGGAATAATCAACTTCTTTATTTTCTTTCTATCCCCCCTATTTTTCCTTACTCAATTGGTTCTGGGAAGATTTGTTGAATCAACAATTAGAGTTCTTCTTGAAATGTTATGGGCAAGGTTGCTCTACGCCGTTTTCGTTTTAGCATATGCTCTTTCAACAGCTCTTCAGTGGCCTGCCTGGAAGCTTTTACTGGGAGGAACAGCCGGGTTATCCGGAAGAGTAGCCATTGAGTTATTGGCAAAAAAAATTGCTAGTAAACTTATAATCGGAGGGGGATACGCTCTGATGGCTATGTCACTGATACATATAGCATTAACTTTGATAGTTGCCCTAACGGTTCTCTTTGTGGGAGCAAAGCTCTTGAGAACCTTGATATTCGGAGAGGCCCTCTATCTTGCAGATCTGTTAACAGGAGGAAGACATAGCATAACAAAAGGGCCTCCAAGGCCATGATTGCTGCTACTGCCATCTGCTGGCGTCACCTTTTGAGGGAAGAATGTCGGTAAGTCCATAGGTATTGATTTCTCTAAAGTTGTCTATAAGCTCCTGCTCGGCCTTATTGGGAGTAAAGAGTTCCACAAGAAAAGCAACTGCTGCCATTGTAACGTAAAGCAAGACATACAACACCTTTCCTGTTATCTTTAAACTCTTGAAAACAATGCCCCTCATGGCTAACCTCCAAAACTGTAGTTCAATTTCTGAACTTATGGCGAAGTTTTATGAATTGTCAACTTTCCTTGCAAGCGCCCTTTTCAATCTCAACTCTATCAGTGGTTTAGCTTTGAATAGGAAAGGAATATCTTTCGCTGTTTCTGAGAACTTACTTCCTATAGAGACAGAGTTTTTTTCAAACTCAAAGACGTCAATAATATCCAGCTTTATAGGTTCACCATTTTTATCTGTGAAGATTATGATAAACAGGGGAATTTCCTCTCTAACTAACAGAGAAATATAAGGTTTTACTATCGGGGAGTGATCAAAGAACTCACATTCTTCAATCTCTCGTATATCTACTTCATTCTTTCCTACAGATGTTCTTTTTATCTCAACAATACCTATGACTTTGTCGTTCAGTTTTATTAGAGCATCAGGGCGGTATTTCCCTATTTTTTCCTCAATAACTTCCAGGTCTGGAAAAATTTCTTTAAGCACTTGGCGAGATTGTTCTAAAACCTCCTTTTCTGATAAAACATCATTCTGAGAAGCCAAATACTTCTCAAGGGCTTCAAGGAACAATTGAGATACGCTGCGTCCCTCTTTCTCTAACCTCTTTTTCGCTTCTTCGTAAATTTCCCTTTTGTTGTCTGGGAGGTAAAGTCCAACTCTCATGGCTTGCTTCTACTGTTTCCCCGGGGCTCCCGGCCCTTCAAACAGGGCCTCCATGTACCCCTTAACAGGATTAGATGGAGTAGTCGTCAGGTTTTTCATCAACGCAGCATACCTTTCCCTTGCGCTCTGCTGGAGCGCAAGGATTCCGTCCCTTGCAGGTTTTCCGAAAGTCCTTGCAAACTGTTCGTAGTCCTGCTGAATCTGTTTTATAAGAGCCTCCTGTGCAAGGATTCCTCCCTTACCGCTCCTTTCTGCTTCCTGCTGTAGGGTCTTCTGAATGGCGGAAAGGAGAGCCTGAAGGTCTATCATAGCAGCGTAAGTAGCAAGCTGTTTTATATAGGCAGCTGCAGCCTGCGGAGAGAACTGAGCTACCTCGTAGAAGAACTCATAAGGTATCTGGTATCCTCCCGTGTTCTTCTTTGCCTCTGAGAGGTCAAGCCAGCCGTTCACCACCTTAACCTTTGACAGGTCTATTTCTCCTCCAAGTGTTATCCACGGCCAGTAGTCCCTGTAGTATTCCTCTGCGTTCAGCTGGCCGTTGTGAACTTTCTCTGCTATTTCAGCATACTTTCTGTAGTAAAGAGTATATAGTCCCAGAGCAAGGTCTCCCAGACTCCAGGCAGGGTTGTAGTAGTCGGTCGTCAGGGAACTCCCGTTGGCAGTAAAAACCACCGTTCCCACAACAGCCTTTATGAGGTCTGCCGTATCCTTGTTCTTTACAACCTCGTCAACTACGTCAACCTGGTCCTTCCCGAATACTGCACGGAGAGCTCTCCCCGGAGCAGAACAGACGTCCGGGTCTCCTATCGTTGACATGCAGAGGGCAGATAATCCTCCGGGAGTAGCGTTCTTTTCGGCCTCAGCCTGCGCCTTCTTGTAAAGTGCACAGGCGTCAAAGTTGTACTTCAGAGCCAGCTCCGCCATGGAGTTGAGCTTGGCAAGGACAGAATAGAGTGTCGGAGAAGCCTTGGCAAGGAAATACTGAGCGGCCCCCAGAAGGAGAGTTTTTTTGTTGCTAACTACCTGGTCGGCAATGTTTTTTACGTTATCCCACACAGCTCCGTAATTGGTAGTAAATCCAAGGGCATCACAGGACACCTGGAAGTTCGCTCCGACTTTCAAGTCTGCAAGTTTTTTATTAACCGAACCCGCCGGCGGAGCTTTGTACTCAAAGCCTTCAACTCCGGTAATAGGGTCAGCCTTAGCACTACTTACTGCCAGAACTGTTAGAATTACCAGCCATTTCCTCATCTCTTTTCTCCTTCAGAAAGTTAAGGAGCTCCAAAACCCTTGAACCTTCCCAGACACCTACTACCTCTCCCTGAGGAGTAAGAAGAACCGCAGTGGGAAGACCTGCGTTCTCAAGTCCGAGCTCGCTTATCAATCTAGGAGTGGCCGAGAGGACCTGCGAAACTCCTACTCCGGCCATCATAGCCCTTCCGAGCTCAAGATTCCCTACAACGAAAGCCTTTACGGGAAGGTTAAAACCTTCTTTCCAAAGACCTTCAAATAGCAAGGGAGTATATCTTCTGCAGGCAGGACAGGTAGGACTGAAAAGGTAGTAGAGCTCATACTCTTTGCTGACCTTCCTCGCGTACTGAACCTGCATTGCCCTGATGAGGCTCTCTGCCTTTGCAAGCCTGCTGGTGTATTCCTCATAGGCTCTCCAGTACTTTTTCACGTTTTCGGGAGTCGGGTTCTCAAGGAGCTTCACTATTGGAGCAGGAACGTCTTTAGGAAGAAAAGCCTTCCAGAGGTCGTTTTTTTTCTTCTCTCTTTTCTCTCTCTTTGGTGGGCGGGACTGTTCCTCGGTCTGAGGTACTGGAGAAGGCATGTTCCCCCAGAGGCCGTAAGTAAATTCTTCTCCCGGGGATTCCTGAGAGAGTAGAAGAATGAAAGCGCAAAAAAGTCCCAAAAACCTCAAGACCATCTCCCGTCAGTTTAATCAGCATTTCCCTATAATTATAGGGAACAGCCCGGTCGGAGGCACCAGTTGAGGAACTTGGTCTTTGCATTTCTTTTAATCATCAGCATTACGTCCAGTTCTTCGCTTGCCTGTGATTCCTGTTCAATGGGCGAGCAGATTAAAGAACTTCCCCCTACCTGCCTGTCAGAGGTTGAGCTCATCGTTGAAAACTCTGTTGCCTATCCTCCGAATCCGGAAAACCTCAAGAAAGTTCTTCCCTTCGTCAGGCAGGCCAACAGGGCAGCCTACAGGTGTTCCCACTACGACATAGCAGTAGGAAAAGACCTCACAGTAATCGTTGACAGGGACACGGGAACCATTTATCTAACCCGTTACATCTTTCAGCCAGAGGAGAGGTAATGCAGGAAGAAGAAGCACGGAGACTTGCCTACGAGGAAGAATACGAAACGAGAAAACCCAGGGACAAGAACGAAAAGCGGTTCCTGAGAATAATCGCCTACTTTGACGAGCTCCTCTTTAAGGAAAGCCTCCTGGGGGAGCCTGTAAGAGAAGGCGACAAGTCGGCAACTCTTCCTTTCAAGTTCAGACTCCAGGGAGAGGGAATATTTGTAGCTCTCTTTTTTCACGTTGTCTCACTTGCACTTTACGTTCTCTTTCTGATGATTGCCTTCTGGGCCATCTACGATCCGCAGAGCTCCGCCGTTAACAGAGAGCTTTTTTCAAGCTCCTATTACAGGCTATTGGTTGCCGTAATGGAAGGATTGATTCTTTCTGCCGTTCCCCTGATGATGATTTCAAGGTATATCATCTACCCGGAGGGCTACCTTTTCGTGAGAGTTCACAACTTCCTGATAGGATACTGGACTGCAATCATTGTTCTCCTAGTTATTGACCTGTTCAAGGTTATTCTGTCTTCTCTTAAGGGATTCTCTTTTGCGGCTGTTCTGATGCCGAAGATTTACCATCTGATAGACGCGCACCCTAAGGGATTTCTTGCGGCGGTTCTTTTAACGGCAGTAGCAGGGATAGTGATAGGAATTATGCTGATGCTTGCCACAAGGAAGGACTATCTCAACGCTATAGGACTTGTGGTCTTCACGGTGGGAGCAATTTTCGCAACCCTTGCAGCTCTACTGTTTAAATACGGCTATTCTCCTACAAATGCCAAGTGGCTCATCTACTATCTTGCTAACTTTCTCCTTGAGGCCTTCTCAGAAAAGCTCAGCCTGCTGGCGCTCCTGATTCCGCTTGCCACGTATTTCCTGTTCAGGAGGAAAGTAAGGGAGCTCCGCAGGAAGATGTATGAGATGCCTTACAGTTAATTTCAAAAGGGCCGGCCGGAGCCGACCCGTGAAAATTACTTTTTCTTCTTCTTGAGAACCTTCTCTGTAGCCTCTTTAAGCTCCTTTCCGGGCTTGAAGGCCGGAACCAGCTTCGCCGGAACCTTGACGGTTTCTCCGGTCTTGGGATTCCTGGCAACTCTTGGAGCCCTCTCCTTCATGAGGAAAGTTCCGAAACCCCTGATTTCAACTTTCTCTCCTTTTTTGAGAGCCTCCTCAACTACTTCAAGAAGGGCGTTGAGGGCAGCTTCCGTGATTTTCTTCGTGAGGCCGCTCTTTTCGGCCATTGCAGATACAAGTTCCGTCTTTGTCATTTCTCACCTCCCGCTGGTAGTTTTCCTATTGATAAGTAGAACCTGTCTCCTTTCTGGTAGATAAAAGTCGGCGTGGCCACTATGCCGTTTTTGATAAGGGTGGAAGTTATCTCCTTTACGAGCGGGGCAAATTCCTGCCGGCAGGAATTGAACTGCTCTTCATACTCCTGCCAATTCCCCTTAAACTTTCCAAATACCTCTCTGAGAACCTCATCTGGCCTTTCTTTCTTCCACCCCTCCAGAATACAGGCTAGTGCCTTAACAGACTTTTCTCCGTGAACTGCAAAAGGAATGAAGTGGATTTCATAGTGCTTCGCAAGTTCAGGATACTCTTTCTCAATTCCTTTTATACAGAAAGGACAGTAAGCATCAAATATCACATATAGACGGGGAGCTCCCTTCTTCCCTGCAACGTTGTTTATGCCCGCTTTCCTCATTTTTCTCTCTACATCCCGAAGAAAAGAAACATCTATTGGAACTTTCTCTGCTCTAACTTTTAATACCGGAACAAGTCTTCCGTCCTTGAGTTCAAAGGCCTGAAGAAAGTAATAGTTCCCGAACCTGTAGGCGGGAACGGTTAGCCTCTCGTGCCTGACTTTATCTGTAAAGGTCATCTCGTAAACGGTGAGCTTACCTGTTTCTTCCTTCACCCGTTTAAGTTCTGCGGGCTGGCCGTTGGGAAGCTTTACTAACAGTTTTTCCGTCTGTCCGGCCTGAGAGCAGGAAGTAAAGAGAAGGACAGCTATCGCTAAATATTTCCTCATGGTGCTCTCCTAAAACTTTCCCTAATTATAGGGAAATGGCAGCGTTTTGCCGTGTGAACTATATTTCCTGCTGAGGAAAGGAGAGGGTGACGGTTCCCTCTCCTTTCTACTCTTCCTCCAGGAGTAAGAAAGCCAGGATGAAAGAGCATAGAATTAATGCCGCAGAAATCCCCGACTGCAAGAGCTGGTAGATTGACACTGCAAGTTGCAGTATCAAAGCTATCTGTTGTCTCTTATTGGGAAGCCTCGGGCTTCCCGCTTTGTTTCTCTTCTTTCTTCTCATATCAGAGACCTCCTAATAAAGGGTTTCTCTATTGAGAAAGAAATAGGAAAAATGGAACAGGTTGATCCCTATCAGGTGATAGGACTATTTGGAAGGAATTGACAGCCAAAGTCTTGAACTAAATAAATGGGGACGGGAAGGTATTAAAGCTTCCTCTATCTCATAAACTTACGCTATGGAACCTTCTCCTTTATTTGATCGTTGTTCTTGTTCTTTATTATAGAAACAGATTTCCAGAAAACAACTCTACTGGTGGATTGTTTTCTTCGCTATCCTCTCCACCAGAGGAATGCTCCTCCTGGCAAATTCCCTCTCAAACTCCGAAAGCAGGCTGCTTACCACTTCTTTGAGATCCTTCTCGGATTTTTCAGGAAAGTTCTCCTTGAGAATCTCTTTAACTCTTTCTTCAAACGTTAACCCTTTCAAGGCACCTCTCCAGAATGCAGTTTTTCGGCAGTTTTCTCTGACCTTTCTCGGCCAGTCTTCTACAAGGGAGAAAGGGGAGCTCCACTCCCTCTGCAAGGAACTCCCTGCTCCAGCTCCAGACAAGTAGCTAGATATTACCTCCCAGGCCCCTTTCTCTTACTTGACCTCCTCCTATTACTCGACGAGGACGGCTTTAGCCTTGGCTGGGGAGCAATTGCAGATTTTTCAGACACTTGAATCTTGTAGTGGACTTTGATTTCTCCGTCATCTCCTCTACAAATTCCAATGACCTCAAATTTTGGAACAATAATACTTAATACAGACAATTTTGATCCAGCTGGTTGCATTACATCTTCCTGATTTCCAAAAGTCACCTTCAAAATGAAATTCTCAGCCTGTTTTCTGCTACCGAACTCGTTAAGCAGTTTCCCTTCTCTATAAACGAGAAAAATCTGAGGAGAACATGAATCTGATAGAGGAATTTCCTGCCAATTAGAGCTGTTATGACTCCTGTAAAAGGCCTTTAAAGCTTTCCAGTCAAATTTCACTTGATTTTTAGTCATTACCATCTCCCAATTCAGTTCTGTAAAGATAAGAAACGCAAGTTCCACAGATTTCAAAACCTTGATTTTGCAGAAATGCAGCAAGAATGCGGGCAGTATTCTTAGACAGACATCTGAAGTTAGATACTTGACAACTGACTACATCACCTTCGGAACAAACATCGTAGAGATTAACGGATAGATTAACAGGGCTCAATCCTTCAACATCGCTAAGTTGAACCTTTCTTCCCGAATTACTAATAGAAGAACAGATACTCTCAGGTTGTTCAACACAACCAGCATTTGATTTCTTTGCTAAAAACAGATGAATCTCTTTTGTGTCCTTATGTCTGTAAAAAGTGATGTAGGGATATTCCTCTTCTTTTTTTACCTGCTCAGTTAATCTCCTTAACTGAACTATCAATCTTCCCGTAGGTTTTAGTTGCCTTTCAGACATTTTCACCTCCTTACTCAATAAGTTCCAAAAGTTCTTTAATCCTTTCCTCTCCGATCTTCTGCTTCAGCTCCTCCAATACAGGTTTGAGCTCTAGGAGCTTAACCTTCTTCCTGCATTCCTTGAGTTCCTTCTCCCTGTCAGAGAGTTCCTTTTCCCTCTCCTTGAGTTCCCTCTCTGTCCTGAACTTTTCGCTTTCTATCTCTTTCAGCTTCTCCTCACAGAGTTCCTTTTCCTTTTTCAGGACGGCCAGCTTTTCTCTGAGGTCGGCTACTTCGGAGAGAGCTTTCTCATATTTCTCAAGAGGAACCCCTTGGTTGACCACCTGAGTTTTGGCCTCAGCAGAAGGCTTTTCTAAAATCTCCTCTGCGAAATACTTGAGGAGAGATATAAAGTCCTCCTCATCGTTCAGGACAAAGACTTTCCCTAATCCCTCCTCCTCCTTGACCTCAAGGCCGTATTTCTCCTTGAGAGCTCCACGATTGGCGTCGTTATAGACCTTCTGCTTGGGAGCTCCGTATTTCTGTCCTACCTTTGCAACTGCTATGAGAGGGAATAGACAACTCATTGCCGAACCTCCTTGCTGGATTTTTGTTCTAAAAATCGTTCTTTAGCTCTTACAGTCAGTTTCCAGGCTCCTCTGAGAGCTCCTGCGTAGAGGAGCAGAAAGCAGGCAAGGAACGTGTAGAGGAACCTGTGTTCAGTGAAAGTTTGCTCTGAAAACCGAGTTGGAATTGCCAAAAGCAGGGAAAAAAGAGCAGTTAGCAGAAAAGCAACCTCAAAGAGCCGAAACCATAAAAG
>Ga0256831_1000765_pt1 | contig 17065 bp, 16 predicted proteins | sample 132544metaG_FD_189087 | JGI IMG/M metagenome (GOLD analysis project Ga0256831, IMG submission 189087) | Hydrothermal vent microbial communities from Lau Basin, Pacific Ocean - 132-544 | ecosystem: Environmental > Aquatic > Marine > Hydrothermal vents | place: Pacific Ocean: Lau Basin | collected...
ATTCTTTGCTCATTATCTTATCCTAACTTAATCTATTTATTTAAACTATTATTCTAAGTTTATGCTTTTAATGCAGAAACAACAGCATCACCCATAGCCGAAGTGCCTACTTTTATATCACCTTCAGTATAAATATCGGCGGTTCTAAGGTTCTGATTAAGCACAGTATCAACTGCATTTTCAATTTTAACAGCCAGTTCTTCAGCACCTAGAGAATAACGCAACATCATAGCAACAGATAAAATAGTGGCTAATGGGTTGGCAATATCCTGACCAGCAATATCTGGCGCTGAACCATGTATTGGCTCATACATGCCTTTTTGATTCTTATCCATAGACGCTGAAGGTAACATGCCAATAGAGCCGGTTAACATCGCTGCGCAGTCCGATAAAATATCACCAAACATATTGGTTGTTACCATCACATCAAATTGCTTAGGTGCACGAACCAATTGCATGGCTGCATTATCAACATACATATGACTGAGTTCTACTTCTGGGTATTGCTGAGCCACTCGAATCATCACTTCACGCCAGAGTTCCGTACACTCAAGAACATTCGCCTTATCTACAGAGCACAGTCGTTTATCTCGTTTCATGGCGGTTTCAAAGGCCACATGAGCAATACGTTCTACTTCGGACTCTTTATAGATAAGTGTATTAAACCCTTGTTTTTCATTGCTTTCAAGTACTCTAACCCCTCTGGGCTGACCAAAATAAATCCCCCCAGTTAATTCTCGAACAATCATAATATCAAGGCCTGAAACCACTTCTTCTTTTAATGTTGAAGCATGCGCTAATTGGGGGTATAAAATAGCTGGACGCAAATTAGCAAATAATTCTAATTCAGAGCGTAAGCCTAATAAGCCTTTTTCTGGTCGTACAGCAATATCTAAAGATTCCCATTTATAACCACCAACAGCACCCAAGAGTACCGCATCCGCTTCTTTAGCCAAATTTAAGGTTGCCTCTGGCAAAGGACTGCCACTGTCATCATAAGCTGAACCGCCCACTAAGGCATATTCCATCTCAACATTAAGGTCAAAATCCTTTTTAAGGCATTCAAGAACCTTGACTGCTTGCTCAACAATTTCAACACCGATACCGTCACCGGGTAATACTGCTATTTTTTTACTCATATTATTCTCAAATTAGTTTGCTAAATGTGACTAAAAAAGCCAAGGGGTAATTGCTTTTTGCTTTTCTTCATAGGCCTTAATATCATCACTATGTTCCAGTGTTAGGCCAATTTCATCCAGCCCTTCAAGTAAACAATGACGACGAAATTGATCCAGCTCAAATGATAACTCAGATGTCTTATTATAATGGATTTTCTGCTCTTGCAAATCCACCGTCAATTGCCCACCTTCATTGGCTTCGATAAAGTCAAATAAGTCATTGACTTGTGCTTCTGGCAAGACAATCGGTAATAAGCCATTTTTAAAACAATTGTTATAGAAGATATCAGCAAAACTGGGCGCAATAATAACCCGAATACCAAAATCTTCCAATGCCCAAGGGGCATGTTCACGAGAGGAGCCACAACCAAAGTTATCTCTGGCTAATAGTATTTTGGCATTGGCATAACGTGCTTGGTTTAAAACAAAGTCAGGGTTAATTTGACGAGTTGAATTATCCATACCCGGCTCACCATGATCCAAATAACGCCACTCATCAAATAAGTTCGGGCCAAAACCACTACGTTGGATGGACTTTAAAAATTGCTTTGGGATAATCGCATCGGTGTCAACATTAACCCGATCCAAAGGCACAGCAATGGCTGTTATTTCAGTAAATTTTTCCATTCGTTTATTCCTCTAAAAAAACAGCTTAACGTGCATCTATGCGTGTAAAATGCCCTGCAATTGCAGCGGCAGTAGCCATCGCAGGGCTGACTAAATGCGTTCTTCCCCCCTGTCCTTGACGCCCTTCAAAATTGCGATTGGAGGTGGATGCACAACGCTCTTGAGGCTCAAGACGATCAGCATTCATCGCTAAGCACATAGAGCAACCCGGTTCACGCCATTGAAAACCAGCCGCCAGTAAAATTTTATCTAGGCCTTCTTTTTCTGCTTGTGCTTTAATCAAACCAGAACCGGGCACAACTAATGCTTGCTTAATGTTTTTAGCCACTTGCTTACCTTTAGCAATGTGTGCAGCAGCCCGAATATCTTCAATTCTTGAATTGGTGCAAGAGCCAATAAAAACAACATCTACGGGAATCTCATTAATCGCTTGTCCAGCCTTAAGTCCCATATAATCCAAAGCAGCTTGCATGCCTTCTTTTTTAACAACATCATTTTCTTGTTCAGGGTCAGGAATAAGCGCGTCAATAGAAATTGTCATTTCCGGTGAAGTCCCCCAAGTTACTTGAGGTTGGATATCACTCGCATCCAAGGTAATGATTTTATCAAAATAAGCCCCATCATCACTTTTAAAGTCACGCCAATAATCTACGGCACTCGGCCATTGTGCCTCTGTAGGCGCATACGGTCTACCTTTAACAAAATCAATCGTTGTTTGATCAACAGCAATCATACCGGCACGAGCACCTGCTTCAATCGCCATATTCGAGAGGGTCATACGCCCCTCCATAGAAAGGGAACGAATAGCATCGCCAGCAAATTCAATGGCATAACCCGTGCCACCAGCAGTACCAATTTTACCAATAATTGCCAAGATAATATCCTTGGCTGTTACTCCATCATTTAACTTACCATTGACATCAACACGCATATTTTTTGATTTTTTCTGAATCAAACATTGTGTTGCTAATACATGCTCTACTTCTGAAGTACCAATGCCAAAGGCTAATGCGCCAAAAGCACCATGAGTTGAGGTATGAGAATCACCACACACTAGAGTCATAGCGGGCAAGGTTGCTCCTTGCTCGGGACTGATAACATGAACAATACCTTGACGAATATCGCCCATTTTAAATTCCGTAATACCAAATAAGTCGCAATTCTCATCCAAAGTATCAACTTGTAATTTAGAAACAGGATCAATAATACCTTGTTCTCGATTCGCTGTAGGCACATTGTGATCAGGGGTTGCTAAATTGGCCGATAATTTCCAAGGTTGGCGTTCAGCAAGGCGCAAGCCTTCAAACGCTTGTGGTGAAGTGACTTCATGAATTAATTGCCGATCAATATAAAGCAATGACGTACCATCATCATTTTCACGCACTACATGACTATCCCATAACTTATCATATAAGGTTTTCGCCATAATCATTCTCTCCTGAAAATTGCTTATTGTGCTTGTTATTCAAGTTGCTTTAATAATATCCTTTAACTTAAAATAACTCAAATTCAATTTATTAATATTTTGCATAACTTTTAGTTATAATATAATTGTATAGGATAATAATTGATTTAGGAGCTTAACTTGGATATCACTGCTATTAATACCTTTTTATTGATTGCCAAAAAGCAGTCTTTTTCACTGGCCGCCGAAAGTTTGTATTTAAGCCAACCAGCCATTAGCAAGCGCATCGCTGCATTAGAGTCAGAACTTAATTGTAAACTATTTGATCGCCTGAAAAAAAAGAGCATTCTAACCGAAGCAGGACGTTTATTTTTACCTAGAGCAGAAAGCATAATAGAAGAGCTGAAACGCTGTAAAAATGATTTGGCCGATATGGGTAGCACAGTATCGGGTGAATTGCTTATTGCCACTAGCCATCACATCGGTTTGCACTATCTACCACCTATATTAAAACAGTATGTGAGTCAATATCCTCATGTTGATCTCAAACTTAATTTTATGGAATCAGAGGCTGCCTGTCAGGCCGTTGAACACGCTGAAATTGAGTTGGCTATTATTACCCTGCCTCTTAAGCCATCATCAACACTTGATTTACTAGCAATATGGCAAGACCCTTTGGCATTTGTGGTGCATAACCATCATCCATTACTGAAGGAGTTACCCATAACAAATACCCAGCCGCCCCATTATCAATTAAGCCCTAAACATTTGCAGCAATTAACACACTACCCTGCCATACTTTCTGAAAAAGGTACGTATACCCGTGAATTGTTGGATGCTTATTTTATGGACTCTGAAATGAAAATACAGGTAAAACTATCCAATAATTTTTTAGAAACGATAAAAATGATGGTCAGCGTTGGGTTAGGGTGGAGTATTTTACCACAAACATTGGTTGATGAGACACTCACCGAGTTATACATACCCAGTTTTCATGCTAAGCGTTCCCTTGGTATTGTCAGCCATAAAAGTAGGACTCTTTCCCTAGCTGCTCAAAAAATGGTCTCTCTCATTACTCAGTCTTCATCAAGAGTAGTTTAAGTAAAATGGTTAAAACAGTAAATTAACGAGTCTTTTTAATAAAAATGTCATATTAAATGCGTAAAATGATATTTCATTTTGTAAAATTGGGCGTAGACTCAATAAAAAGGTGATTTCAATCACATAAAAAAGATCAAAGAAACAGACATTAGTTTGTCAGCAATCTAATGGGGGAGTTTTATCATGAAGACATTCGTTAATTATGCAATCTTGATTGCGTTATTATTAGCCAGCACAGCCATTTTAGCCTCTGAGGAAATACCTCAGGAGATCTATTCAGAAGATGTAATTAGTACTTTTGTAGATTCAGAAGAATGGCATTTCTATCGTATTGACATTGACACACCGGCAAAGTTAACTGTAAAACTTCGTAAAATTGATAATAATGCAGATTTGTATGTATTACGCTCTAAAAAACCATCAAAAGATGAATTCTTATGTGCACCTAAGAGAGAGGGGCAATCTATTGAAACTTGTCGTCTCACAGCAAATGAAGCAGGCATTTGGTATATTGGTGTTCACAGTAAACAAGGCAGTCACTATCAATTAGGTGTAAAAGCCAAAGATATGAGCCTAATATCACAGGCTAGCCTCAATTTTAATTAATTACCTTCAGCCAAAATAATGAGCACCCGTCATTTTACGTAATAATAGAAAGCTTACAATCATTTGTACTGTTTCTTAGTATTAAAAAGATTTATCAGGAAATAGTTCTCCATAAAGGGGGATTTCCTGATTTCTTTTCCAGCATATCCAAGTATTCTTCATGCATTTTTAGTTCTTCCTGCGTTGCATATTGAATCAGCGTACTTTGTCGATTTTTATCTAATGCTCGAATTTCTTCTGTATTAGCTCCCTCTTCTGAGGCATCATCCAAGACCAAGCCAATTTGCCCACCGGTCATTGCTAGATATACATCTGCTAGAATTTCAGAATCAAGCAACGCTCCGTGTAATTGTCGATTGCTATTATCAATAAAATAACGCCGACACAAGGCATCAAGATTATTTTTCTGCCCAGGATGCATATCTCTTGCCAGCTTGAGTGAGTCGACTATCTGACACTGTTGATCAATAGGTTTAATTGACTGACCCAGTTTTTTCTCTAATAAGACAATTTCATTGTTTAAAAAGCCAACATCAAAGGGCGCATTATGAATAATAAGTTGGGCACCCTTCACAAAGGTTAAAAATTCCTCATAAATATCAGCAAAAAAAGGCTTATCCTCAAGGAATTCATTACTGATGCCGTGAACTTCAAAGGCTCCCTGATCAACTTTTTTACTTTCAGGATTAATATACTGATGAAAGGTATTACCCGTTAGCTTGCGATCAATCAGCTCAACACAGCCAATTTCAATAATTCGGTGTCCTTGTGAAGGCTCTAAACCCGTTGTCTCGGTATCCAAAACAATTTGACGACTTGCCACGTTCTATAAACTCCTAAAATAATGATATAAATTGTTACCACTTAACTCTTGGGTAAACTTACAACCACAATAGTAAGTTTAATTGTAACTGTTCAGCTGACTTAAAAATGATGTCAGAGTGGTCTGGTCTGACAGCTTGTATTGTCGGGGTTTATGAAAACATGGATGTTTTCATAAAGTGCCACATGGATGTGCTTGAACATCCCTGATAATACAAGCTGTTAGACCAGATACGGCAATTACACTAAATAATTACGTTTAATTTAAGATGATACTTTAGTTTTACTTTGCCAGCTCATCAGAAATCACAAAGACTCGATGCCCTTATTGGCTAACTCATCGGCTCGTTCATTTTCAATATGACCGGAATGCCCTTTTACCCACTCCCAAGTAATATTGTGTTGCTCTACCAAAGTATCTAATTGTTGCCAGAGATCCTTATTTTTAACGGGTTTTTTATTGGCTGTTTTCCAGTCCCTTTTTTTCCAATTTGAAATCCATTGGCTGATCCCCTGACGTAAGTATTGTGAATCGGTCGTTAAAACCACATCACAAGGGCGAGATAACTGCTTCAAGGCTTCTATGGCTGCGGTCATTTCCATGCGATTGTTGGTTGTATTAGCTTCACCACCAAAAAATTCTTTTTCAGTATCTGCATATTTTAGTAATGCACCCCAACCACCTGGACCGGGATTACCTTTGCAGGCACCATCCGTGTAGATATAAACAGTATTATTCAATGATTATTTTCCTTTATTTTTATATTTCAAAATACATCGTGCTGGTTCTGGACTATCCGCACTAATAATGGGCTTAGGGAACTTCCAACGTTGCCGGATAGGTGTTAGGGTAGAGACTCGCTTGGTTGCTAATAAGACATAAGCACCCGCAGGCAATATACTTGAAAAATGCCCTACTCGTTCCATAAAATCTAAGCGTGTTAATAGGGCTGAACGGCTCAAAGGGGGGCGATAAAAATGTTCCACAATGCATTCCACATCAAAACCAAGTAAACTCAGCCAGTCCCGCAGTCGACGCTGACTAATTAATTGCCCACAGGATGGTAAGGGTGCTTGGTAGGCATTGCTATCAATCGCAATATGGCTCTTAATTTCCCAGTATTTATGCCACATACCCCATAAACTATAAGGATTAAAACCTAAAAAAATTGCCTTACCTTCGGCCACCAATACCCGTTCAACTTCTCTGAGAATTTGGTGCGCTTGCGTTTCAAACTCTAAGGTGTGAGGCAAAATTAAGGCATCAATGGACTGATTCTGTAAGGCTAATTGAGAAAATTCACCGACAATACAAGCGTTATTATCATCCCCTTCAGTAAGAATAGACTCAACAAGGCATTGCTGTGATGTTCTGGATAGACCCAATAGCCCACCGCGATCAAGACGGCCTAATTGCACCAAATTATAACCAAAAACACGCTCAAGCAGTGTATCTAATTGCTGTTTCTCACTCTCTAGCAAGGCTTGTCCCAAGTCACTGAGATACCAATGTTTTACTTGATGCCAATGAGCAGACTCAGCCAATGCAGATGCCTGTTCAACTTGCTTTGGCTTATTAGTCCTCCCTTTTTTAGTACCAAAGGGCTTGAATATATTATTAAATTTATCCATATTTTTATTCGTTTATGTCATAATACTTGGCTATGAATAAAGAAAACACCCATTCTCAATCGCTTATGCAAGTCACTTCTGTAACGGCTTTTGATGATAATTATATCTGGTTTATTCATGGTTTACCTGAAAATCAGGCTCAAAAACACATTATTATTGTTGATCCCGGTGAAGCTAAGCCCGTTATTGAGGCCATAGAAGAACATAAGTATATTCCCGAAGCAATCTTTCTTACCCATCATCATGGTGATCATACCGGTGGTGTTGGCCAATTATTAGAACATTATCACATACCCGTTTATGGCCCTAAAAATGAAGCAATTGCCAGCGTGACACAAGCACTCAGCAATAAAGACACGCTGAGTTTTGCAAGCATGGGGCTAAATTTTAGTATATTGGATGTCCCAGGGCATACTATTGGACACATAGCCTACCTTGGTCAGCAGTGCTTATTTATTGGTGATACCCTCTTTACGGGGGGATGCGGACGTATTTTTGAAGGCACAAGCGAACAAATGCACCATTCTTTAGCACAATTACTGGCACTTGATAAACAGACTCAGGTTTATTGTGCTCATGAGTACACATTAGAGAATCTTAAATTTGCTCTTATTGCCGACCCTGATAACTCACAATTAAGAAAAAGGATGAAGGATACACAACAATTACGTGATAAGCAATGTGCTACTGTACCATCCAGCCTTGCTTTAGAATTACAAACCAATCCTTTTTTACGTTTTAATGACCCGGCTATTAAAGCAGCCGCTGAACAGTTTGCCCAAAAAGCATTAAACTCACCTGCTGAGGTTTTTAAAACCATTCGTTACTGGAAAGATACGCTTGATTAAAGCCTATTATTAATGACTTTCGATCAATAACTTAACTATTAATACTCTACTCTTATGTTTACTTTTATGTTCAAAAATATCATGTTAAAACAAACTTTAGCACTTGTTTTATTATTATCTTTATCAATCAGTGGTTGTAGTACAACACAAAATCTTACGACCACAGATTCAGATAATAAGTCGCCACAAGGACAAGACAATAGTGAGCATAATTTTCTTAGCGATATTCTGAAAAAACTGCAAGGCGAAGATAAAGATGACGATCTTGAAGGCAATTTAGCTATTGATGCCGATCCCGTTATCAAGTCCACCCAAGAAGTATTGGAGTCAAAAACACAAAATGTTCCACCAACCACATCTATGCCTATAGAGAATGAAAAAGAGAGTGAAAGTAGCCCTATTGTTTTTAACAATGTCTGGCAACGCATCCCTGCTATGTATCAATTAGCTACCTTTGATAACAATCGAATTGATCAGCAAGAAAAATGGTTTTTAAAGCATAAAAAACACATTAATACCATTTCTCAACGAGCCAAACCCTATTTGTATTTTATTACCGAAGAAGTAAATAAACGCAATATGCCCGGTGAAATTGCTTTGTTACCTATTATTGAGAGTAGCTTTAATCCGTATGCTTATTCTCGCATGAAAGCCTCTGGCTTGTGGCAATTTGTACCGGCAACAGGAAAGCATTTTGGTTTAAAGCAAAACTGGTGGTATGACGGCCGTAGAGATATTTATTTGTCTACTTTGGCAGCACTGACTTATCTTGAACAATTAAACAAATATTATGAAGGTGACTGGCTCTTATCTTTGGCAGCCTATAATGCTGGCTCTGGAACCATAAATCGAGCCATAAAGAAAAATCTAAAACAGGGCAAAGCAATTGATTATTGGTCCTTGCCCTTGCCTAAAGAAACTAAAAAATATGTGCCTAAATTACTGGCTATTGCTCGAATTATCAAAAATCATCAACAGCATGAGATCAGTTTAGCTGAAATTAAAAATCAGCCCACATTAACATTAGTTAATACCCAGTCACAAATTCAACTTTCTGTAGCAGCTAAACTATTAGGCATTAGTTTGGATAAAATTCGGGCTTACAATCCAGCATTTAAACAATGGGCAACTGATCCCAATGGCCCTCATCATTTAATGGTTCCCATTGAACAGAGCTTACAATTTACGACAAAACTGGCCTCTTTAGATCCCCAAAAACGAGTACAGTGGCAAAGACATAAAATACGCTCTGGTGAAAGCCTCAGTGTTATTGCCCGCCATTATCGAGTATCCATCAAAGCATTAAAATCGGCGAACAACTTAACAAGCTATCGCATTCGTGCGGGTAAATACTTGATGATCCCATCCGGTGATGGGCATATCAATCAATCTTATGTGAGTCATGTCCAACAAAAGAAAAAATACACACATTCTAAACAGAGCAAACGTATTTACACCGTTCGCAAAGGCGATTCTTTTTGGAAAATTGCCCGTAAGTTTAATATCTCTCATAAAACACTGGCCGCATTAAACCATTTATCTTCAGGTGATACCTTATCAATTGGACAAAAGCTGATCATTAACCATACAAACAATAGCCACCTTGTTCAATCAATCAGTAAAAACAGCGTGCAAACCATACACTATGAGGTCATATCCGGAGACTCCTTGTACTCAATATCAAAACAATTTAATGTCTCAGTTACTGAGTTAAAACGTTGGAACCACTCAAGTTTAAAAAAATATCTTAAGCCTGGGCAAGTACTTAAAGTCTTAATTAACAACAAACCCAGTTAATTATGTCCTATACATTTACTATTTTTACTGAAGAAACTCCTAACACAGTAAGCAATGCTCATTCCTATGATATTTATCAAGGACAAACACTACTAAAAAATTTTATGATCCATCAACTCGCTCATCATGCACAATGTGGTGGCAAGGCGATATGTGGTACTTGTCGCATTAAGATATTATCTGGTGGAAAATTTTGCAGTCCACCGATGAGTGCAGAGAAAAGTCGCTTGACAAAAGAAGAACTTAGTGAAGGTTGGCGCTTATCCTGCCAGATTTATTGCTTAAACGACATTCATATTTATTTGCCTACTCACGATCAATCGTAAACTATTTGTGTTTCTATACTCATTTGAATATACTCCACCTATGCAGAAATTATCAGATCACTATCCATCTTATCAGCGTATTTTTCTTTATCTTTTTATTAGCTTAGTTATTATTTTTTCCAGCGCTTGCTCTTCTATTATCTCCTCAACGGTATCATCAACAGCCAGTAAAATGGCCAGTAATTTATCTTATACCATTTTAAATTCTGATGATCCAAAAACAGTCGCTGATGGCGCACCTGCTTATTTATTATTAATGGATAGTTTTTTAATTGATGGCTCAGATAATCCCCAATTATTGCAATCAGCAGCTAGCCTTTATAATGCTTATGCTGGTATCTTTGTCAGCCAAGAAATCCGCGCACAACGCATGTCCAGCAAGGCGCTTTCGTATGCAGAGCAAGCCTTATGCTTATCCAATAAGACTTTTTGTCAACTACGTGATATGGATTTTAGACACTTTAGCGAAAAGGCTAACTTAATTAACAAAGAGAATATCAATGACTGGTATATTTTTGGTTCCGTCTGGGCAGGATGGATTAAAGCTAATAGTGGCAGTATGCTTGCCATTGCTCAATTACCTCAAGTCACACTGATTATGGAAAAGGTATTGCAAATAGATGAACACTGGCAAAATGATGAAGCCCACCTTTATCTAGGTGTGTTAAACACATTATTGCCCCCTGCTTTAGGTGGCAAGCCTGAACAAGGGCGTTTTCATTTTGAAAAAGTCATTGCTTATTCACAAGGTAAAAATTTAATGGCAAAGGTATTGTTTGCTGAAAAATACGCTCGTTTAGTTTTTGATCAGCCATTGCATGATAGACTTTTAAAAGAAGTGATTGAGGCTGATCCTTATGTGGAAAACATGACACTGATGAATGTGCTTGCTCAAGAAAAAGCACAGCAATTACTTGACTCTTCTGTTGAGTATTTTTAGCTCAACAAAACAACCATCAACTTAATTTTATTTTATGCTTGGATGCCTTATGTATAAATTTATAGTACACACTTCTCTTATCCTATTAGTCTCTTTTCTGACTCTTTCTAGCGTACAGGCTCGAACATTTAAAATCGCCTCGTTATCACCCGAAGGCTCCGACTGGATGCAAAAAATGCGTGCAGGAGCAAAAGAAATACAAGAAAAAACCAATGGACGGGTTAAGTTTAAATTTTATCCCGGTGGTGTCATGGGGGATGATCAAGCCGTATTACGTAAAATAAAAATAGGCCAATTACACGGTGGCGCATTAGCAGGTGGCAGTTTAATTAAAGCTAATCCTAACTATTCTATTTACGCCTTATTACTGACCTATAAAGATCAGGGTGAAATTAATCATATCCGAAAAACCATTGATCCTATTATAAAAAAGGGCTTTGAAAAAGGAGGAGTTATTATACTGGGCATGGCAGAGTCCGGCTTTGTTTATTCCATGTCCTCAAAACAAGCAACGCCAAATGTACACTTACTAAGACAACAAAAAGTATGGGCGCCCAGTAACGATAAAACAGGTCAAGAGACCTTACGTTCATTTGGTGTTACTGCCATTCCCCTACCCTATGGCGATGTCCTAGCCGCACTACAAACCGGCTTAATTGATACCGTGGCGATGTCGCCTATTGGGGCAATTGCCTTACAATGGTATACCCAAATTAAATACATTACCGATATGCCATTATTGTACTCGTTTGGTACCTTATCCATGAGTAAAAAAGCATTCAAAAAAATCAAACCCGATGATCAAAAAATTGTTCGTAGTGTTATGAATAAAATATTTATTAAAATTGATGAAAGCAATAGAAAAAATAATAAAGAAGCTTTAGCCGTTCTTAAAAAATCAGGTATTGAATTTATTAAACCTTCTGTTCAAGAACAAAAAGAATGGCAGACTTTAGCAGACAAGGCCAATAAACAATTAGTATCCTCTGGAAAATTAGATGCTGAGTTGGTTCATACAGTAAAGCATTTACTCTCTGAATATCGTCAAAGTCACTAGCCTAATTAAATAAAGGTATGGGTATAGAATGATTAATTATTTACGTCTTATACATCAAGGCTTACTAAAGTTTGAATCAGGCTTGCTCGTCAGCACTTTTCTTCTTACACTATTGATTGCTGTTTCACAGATCATATTGAGAAATTTTTTTGATATGGGGATCATCTGGGCTGATACTTTTTTACGGATTACTGTGCTATGGCTAGGTATGATGGGGGCACTTATTGCGAGTCGAAAAAATAATCACATCAATATGAACCTTGGGCAAAAATATTTATCTAAGCAATCACTACGAGTAGTGCAAAGCATAATTCACCTATTTACTGCCAGTATTTGCTTTATTATTATGTGGTATGGTTATTCCTTTGTATTACTAGAATATGAAGAGAGTGATTTGGCCTTTGCAACTATTCCTGTCTGGCTGACAGTAAGCATTATTCCCATTAGCTTCCTGATCATGGCGCTACGCTACTTGAGCTTATCTATCTTAGTTGCCATAGGACAAAGCGTTTTTGATCAGCAGCTTGCTAATCAGTCTGAGTCCCTATAATGCTTTTTATCACTATTTTTATATTACTCTTACTGGCATGGTTTGGTGCCCCTTTATTTACCCTTATCTTATCCGTATCCATCTTAGGCTTTACTTATCAGGAGATTGACCTAACCGTTATCCCTATTGAACTATACCGCCTAACAAATACGCCACTATTACTGGCGCTTCCCCTATTTACCTTCACGGGTTATATTATGGGTGAAAGTAATACCTCAAAGCGTCTTGTACGTCTCTCTAGTGCCTTATTAGGCTACTTACCATCCGAACTGGTTTTAGTAACACTCTTTGCCAGTGCTTTTTTTACTGCCTTCACAGGGGCAACAGGGGTGACAATTGTTGCCTTAGGCGCATTACTATACCCAGCATTAAAAGAGTCCGGTTATTCTGAAAAATTTTCCCTAGGCTTAATCACCACATCAGGAAGTCTTGGTTTATTACTACCACCGTCTTTACCACTAATTCTTTATGTTGTTATTGTTCAGCAGCTTGATCTTGAACAAAGCATCCGTATTGAAGATGTTTTTCTTGCCGGCATATTCCCCACTCTACTAATGATTTTCACCCTATTTTTCTGGAGCATCTGGCAAACAAGCCGAAGCAATAAAAACCAGCAAAACACCCCAATAATGCCTAAACAAGTCTCTAAAGCTTATTCAACAAAAGAGCTACTATCCGCATTACGTGAGTCTATTTGGGAACTTCCTCTACCCTTTATTGTACTTGGAGGAATATTTTCTGGTGTCTTTGCCGTATCCGAAGCAGCAGCGGTGACCGCTCTTTATATTATTATTGTCGAGGTCTTTATTTATCAAGAGGTTCGTTTACAACAACTGCCTAAGATCATCGAAGAATCGATGACGATGATTGGTGGTATTTTGTTAATTCTTGCCTGTGCCTTGGCTATGACGAATTATTTTATTGATGCCGAAATACCTGTATTACTGTTTAACTGGATACAAAACCATGTCACCAGTCAGGTCACCTTTTTATTATTGCTCAATATTTTTCTCCTCTTATTGGGAGCCTTATTAGATATTTTTTCAGCTATTGTTATTATGTCACCACTCATTGTGCCCATCGCCATTAGCTTTGGCGTACATCCAGTACACCTAGGGATTATTTTCCTTGCCAATATGCAATTAGGCTATCTAACGCCTCCAGTAGGAATGAACTTATTTATTGCCAGTTATCGATTTAATAAATCTATTTTTGATGTCTATCGCTCAACCATCGTTATGATGTTGCTTTTATTAGGCTGTGTACTTCTTATTACTTATGTACCGGCCATCAGTTTATTTTTCATTGAGCAGTAACGACGACTCATTCCTTAGTCATGCCTCTTGAATAACAAAAATTTGGCTGTGGGCACTTCTTGGTAACTCATATCACTGATGATAACCATAAATAATTTTATAATTATCGTTTCCATCATCAAATAGCCTACTATCTATGAGCCACTTAGCTACTCTTTCAAGGGAACCGATCCGAGCAAGCACACAAGCAGCATTTTATTTATTATTTCTAAGTGCCCCATTGTTAAATATTTTTCGTTTTGATCTATTGGATGGTCATTTTATCATTTTCGGCTATGAGTGGATGTTTGGTCTGGAATCATCACAGTTTGAATGTTTAGATGACAGTCATATCGTACGCAATATTATAGTCAATTTTTTGCTTCCCTTATTTATTCTTCTTGCCTTATCAGGTGCTATTGTCTGGAAATATGGTCGGATTTATTGTGGCTGGTTATGCCCACATTTTTCGGTAGTCGAAACACTTAACCGACTCATGCTAAAGTATCTAGGTAAAATTACTTTTTGGGAGCATAAAGAGAAGCAAGTTGCCCAAACGTTCTATAAAAAACTCTTATTTTTAAGTATCTGTATTTTCATTGCCTCTATTTGGTCTTTTGTCTTATTAGGCTATGCCTATCCCCCTAGAACCCTAATCATGGAAATATATCAGCTTAAACTACCCTTTGGAGCAATGCTATTTTTATTGCTTATGACTCTAGTCCTAACAATAGATTTCTTTTTTGCACGACACTTATTTTGCCAATATGGCTGTTCATTAGGCATTATGCAGAGCTTTGTCTGGATGGCTAATAGTCGTTCAATGGTTATTAGTTTTGACAAGTCACAGGCACATTTATGTCAGTCTTGTGATAATGCCTGTGATAAGGCTTGTCCCATGCGCTTACCCGTTCGAGGTATTAAACGCTCAAAATTCAGCTGCACACAATGTGGCATTTGTCTTAATGCCTGTGATGAGGCTCAGGCTGAAAACCCTAATGGAAGGATCATTCATTGGGTCACTCAAACACAGGCGATAGAGGTGGATAGACCGGCCGCCTCATTTAACATTAAACGACTTAAAAAATCACGCTAAGCCCACCTATAACACGTCATAGAGATAAGGGTGAATGACGTAAATCTCTTAGTGTTTCTGGTTTATCCGGATTGCCTATCCAAATAGGATGCTTGCTAAATAAGGGGTTAATGATACTTCGACTAGCATCAAATCCAGTAAAATGAATGCCTACTAAATCAGCCCATGTATAAATAAAGTCTGATGTGCTATAAAAACGATTAAGCGTTGCTGATTTATTAATAACACGCATTTTATTATCTTTTTTCCATGAGTCACTTTGCCAAATAATAAAGGGAATACTATACATAGCCTCAGTGGGTGCACTTTCTGTTCGACCCGCAAATAGGTGCTTAGGATCATCATAAACCTCTTCACCATGATCAGAAAAATACACCATAAAACCATTAGATTGACTTTTTTTGAACAAAGCAATAAGCTCTGAAACAACATAATCATTATATAAAACGGCATTATCATATTGGTTGTATTCTTTGAGTTGTTTGCCCTTTAGATACTCGGGTGCATTTTTGGCATCATCAAACAAGGCAAAATCATCTGGATAACGATATTCATATTTACGATGGGTGCCTAATAGATGAACAACAATAAACTTTTTCTTTGCTGGATCACTGAGCACTTTCTTAAAAGGCTTAATAACCGCACCATCATATTGAGCGGCATTTTGAGTTCTATTATTGTTTAAATAAATTTGTTCATCTGCTTGCTTTGAAAAAGTAGTTAATAGGGTATTGCGTTTGGTTTGCGTTTGTTGGTTGGTGATCCAAAATGTTTTATACGCTGCTTGTTTCATCATATTAATGAGTGTTGGCTTGGTTAAATACAATTTAGGATGCTGCTCATCAGCAAAGGTTAATACCTGCTCTAGAGTTTCAATAGTGTACGGTCTTGGTGCATAAACATGGTTAAATATTAATAAATCATCTCTTATCTTATCCAATTTTGGAGTTGTTTTTCTAACATAGCCATACAAACTCATTTTTTGCTTTGTGGTGGACTCTCCTATAACTAGCACCAAGGTATTAGGAATATTGCTGTTTTTAAGGGATAAATTTTCAAGAGGTGCTAAATTCCTATTCTCCAATAGATTTTTTTCTATCTCATGCAACTGTTCTTTGTACTTAGTATAACCGACAATTAAATGCCAAGGTGCTACGGGTTCCATTCTATCCATTTGCGCATGTACAGCCTTATCTAGGCTACTATTATGGACAAACAAATAATTAATCAAAGGCCATGAGACAATAAAAACTAAAATGGACACGGAAATAAACCGAGTCTTAATAGGTAAGACAATGGGCCTTATTTGTCGCCATAAAAGGATTGCAACGATAGTATAAGTCAGCAAACCAAAAATAATCCACCAACTAAAATAAGACTCAAGGTATTCATTGCTTTCCCGAAAGTTTGATTCAAAGATAATAAATAAGACACTTTGGGAGAAATTTTGCCCATACACGGCATAATAGGCTAAAAATACTAGAGAAGTAGCCCAAAGTATCGTACCAATCGTAATGCTAATCAATTTTGTCTGTCGGGGAAAAACAATTAATGGAATCAACCACAAAAAATTCATATAAATATTCTGACGAAAACCATTAAAACCAGATTGTGCAGACAGAAATAAAAAGAGTTGATAAAAACCAGAAAAATAAAAAAAGAATAAAAATGCGAGCCAAAAAGAGCCCCAAGGAAATGATTTATTTTTAGATGATAACAATGCATTTAGCCTTTTTTTCTTAACTAACCTGAGCTCTGGATAACTGAATAAGTAACGTATTGATT
>Ga0256831_1000766_pt1 | contig 17058 bp, 11 predicted proteins | sample 132544metaG_FD_189087 | JGI IMG/M metagenome (GOLD analysis project Ga0256831, IMG submission 189087) | Hydrothermal vent microbial communities from Lau Basin, Pacific Ocean - 132-544 | ecosystem: Environmental > Aquatic > Marine > Hydrothermal vents | place: Pacific Ocean: Lau Basin | collected...
CTTTTTTTTTTTTTTTTGCAATTTATATTGTTTCTAAATAATGTATTGAAATAAAACTACCTTCGAAAAAGCTAATTATCAGATAGTTCTGTTATTATTATCTGTTACGTTACTATATTTAATTCAGATAGATTGCATCCATTTTCAAAGTTATTACTTTTTCATACCTTCGTTTTTATTGAATTTAAACATTAATTATGAATCCTGAAGAAGAGAGGGAACTGTTTCAGGCGATTCGGAAAAGCAACAAAAAAGCATTCGAAAAGCTTTTTCATATCTATTACGGGTATCTCTGTTCTTATGCCTCAAAAATTATTCAAAACGATAATGCAGCCGAGGAAATTGTTCAGGATTTTTTTGTTATGCTCTGGGAAAAGCGGGAGCAGATTAATGTTGAAACTTCGGTTAAAAATTACCTCTTTCGGTCGGTTAAAAACCGAACACTAAACGAACTTAAACACAATAAAATTAAAACTAACTACGCACAATCTATTCTCTCCGAAATTCAGCAAAATACAGATAATGAAAGTAGTTTTTATGAAATTGATTTAGCTGAAAAAATAGAAGAGAGCATTCGGTTGCTGCCCGGAAAACGACGCGAAATTTTTCGTTTAAGTCGCGAAGAGGGGCTGCGATATCGCGAAATTGCAAAACAATTAAATATTTCGGTGAAAACCGTTGAAACACAAATGAGCCTGGCACTCAAATTTTTACGCGAGAAATTAAAAAACTTCAATACTTTTTTTGTGCTGTTTTCTCTTTTTTATAAGAAATAAATTAAGGGTAAACAGATTTTACATTGTCATTTATATACCATGAGCGAAAAAGAGCACATAGAGAATTTCGACCACACGTTGTTAACCAAATATTTAAACAACGAAACTACCCGGGAAGAGAAATTAACCGTTGAACTTTGGTTAAACCAGTCGGTTGAAAACAGAAACAAGATGGAAGAATATTTGAATATGCTTTCGAAAATTGACAACCATTACAAAGCAAAAAGTTTCGACTCGTCCGCTGCATGGAAAAACGTTCAATTAAGAACCGATTCGTCGCAATTACCTGTTTGGCACAAAAAACAGAGAAAGGAGAAGATAGCACAATTTTATAAATATGCTGCAATACTGGTAGTTGCTTTGTTAATCGGGTCGGTTGTCTATTTTGTAGGGTTCGGCAGTAAAATGCCACAAGGTGTTAACATAGTTACCTCGGCCGAAAAACAGGTTTTAACCGATTATGTTTTACCCGACAGCACGGTTGTTACACTAAACAGCAACTCTACAATCAGGTTTCCAAAACAGTTTGCCCAAAATGTGCGCAGCGTTACAATTGTTGGGGAGGCATTTTTTAAAGTGAAACCAAATGCAAAAAAACCGTTTGTTATTCATGCCGGTGGCACACAAGTAAAAGTTTTAGGTACCTCTTTTAATGTGCGTGCTTACCCCGGAGCCGAAACGGTTGAGGTGGTTGTTAAAACAGGAAAAGTTGAGGTAACCGGTAAAAACAGTAAAATCGCGGATACTGCAAATGCTATTTTTCTGGTAAAAGGCGACAAAGGAACTTTTTACAACGAAACCAAATCGCTTGTAAAATCGGTTAATACAAATATCAATTTCCTTGCCTGGAAAACAAACGACATTGTTTTTAACGAAACACCGCTTAACGAAGTTGTTAAGTGTTTAGAAAAAGTCTATCACATCGAAATTCGATTAAACGATGCAGAAATTGAAAAGCTGCCCTTAACAGCACATTTCAATAAAAAACCTATCGGTTTTATTTTAAATGTTATACGACTCACATTTAACTTAGAATTGACAGGCGAAAACGAACACTTTGAATTGTCGGGTCGTAAAAATAAAGAAGCCTTAAAGTCATGAATTAAGCACGCTGCTGAAAAACAAACAGAAAACAACTTTTCACAGAAAGCGGGCTGTAAAATTTTAAATTATGAAACGATTAATTTATAAACTCAGAATAACTTTTGTTTTTGGTGTATTGATACTCATTTCTGTTCCGCAAATAAGTTTTACCCAAGAGAAAAAAACAGAACCACTCGACCAAAACATTAGTATTTACGCCGAAGATGAGCCACTCTCCGACGTAATTAAAAAAATATGCCAGTATGCAAACATCGACTACAATTACAACTCGAAATTGCTTGAGGAGAAAAAAGTGAGTCTGAATATATCGAACAAACCGCTAAAATATGTACTCGATAAATTAATGAAAGATAACTATCTACTGTTCGAGATTGAAGATAATATTTTAGTGGTTCGCGACTATATTCCACTCGAAAAAAGCATTGACTATGAGCAGAATACCGGGCAGTTTTTTGCAAACAATCGTGGTTTTCTTTTCAATAAACAAAAAAAGAAATCGATTACCATAAAGTTTAAATCGGCCAGTAATTTGGTTATAATTCCGGTTACAATAAATAAATCAGATACGCTGAATTTTATTTTAAACACCGGCGTGCAGTACCCGATAATAACCGAATTGCCTTTTGTTAACGAGCTTAATCTGAACTATTTAAAGCCATTGAAGATTACAGGATTAGATGGAGAGAACGAGCTTACCGCATACCGGTCGGGAAACAATACACTCGAAATTCCTGGATTAACAGCCCGAAATCAGGAAGTACAAATGATTATTAATGAAAATTTCCAGATTTCGCACATTTTAGGAATTCCTGTTCATGGTGTAATCGGGTTTAATTTGTTTAAAGATTACATTGTTGAAATTAACTATTCGACCGAAAAAATTACTCTGTATAAACCGGAATATTACAAATATCGCGACCGTAAAAAAGATATAATTTTGCCTCTCTATTTCGAGAATAACAAACCTTTAGTTCATACAAAAATTGTTACCGACGACTTGAAAGATGTGCGCGTAAAACTACTGGTTGACATGGGAACAAGCGATGCAATCTGGCTTTCGGAAAATTCAAGTAAAAATATTACTATTCCGCAAAACCACATTGAAACATTTTTAGGGAAAGGGTTGAATGGCGATTTATATGGAATAAAAGGCCGGATTGATGCCATTTGGGTAGGCCCGATATTTTTACCCAAACCCATTGTTGCCTACCCAAACTCGGAACTGATTAACCGGTTAATTTCGGCAAACGACCGGAACGGAACCATTGGCGCCGAAATTTTACGCCGGTTTTTAGTAACAGTCGACTACAGAAACAAACGCCTTACTTTACGCCCAACGCGGAAAGTTAAAGAGAATTTTAATTACAATATGAGCGGAATGGAGATAGTAAACCCAATGCCGGGAATGCCAATATTTACCATTTCGAACATTCGCGAAAACTCGCCTGCATACCTTGCCGGATTAAAAGTAAACGACCAAATTTTGTGGATTAACAGCAACAGTAATCGTAAAATGGAGTTAAACGATATTAATTTGCTTTTGCAAAGTCGCGAAAATCGTAAAATAAGAGTAAAAGTGTTACGTAACGGCGAAGTTATTAAAACCTCATTTCAACTGAAAAAAGTGTTTTAATGGGAAAAAACACGTTTTTAATACTACTTGCCTTCTTGTTGTTCGGGTTGCCATCTGCAGCCCAACAACAAGATGGTTCTGTATTCGAACGTCGCGTAACCATATACCAGACCAATCAACCGTTAAGCTCTGTATTAGACCAAATTAGCTGGCAGGCAGGAGTCTATTTCTCGTACAATGCAACTATTTTAAATGCCGATAAAAAAACATCTGTTTATGCCGAAAACAAGTCGCTTTTTACTGTACTAAACCAACTTTTTAATCCGGCAAAGTATAAACTTTCGGAACTGAAAAACCAGATAATTATTTCGCAAATTGAGACAAACAAGAGTGTTAAAAACGATACCATTCCCATTAAATACTTTTTCCTCTCCGGTAAAATTACCGATAAAAAGAAGGGCACTCCCATTCGGTATGCAACCATTTCGATAGCACAAAAACCAATTGGAACAATTTCGAACTACGATGGCGACTTTTTATTAAAAGTTCACCCCGAAAATATGTACGATACGGTTGTTATTTCGTGTATGGGATACGGTCAGCTAATTTTGCCTGCATATAAAATTCTCGACGAAGACAATTTTTTGTTGACTCCAATTTCAATTCGAATAAAAGAGGTAAAAGTTACCGCAACAACTCCGCACGAGCTTTTAAAAAATATAAGGGAAAACATTCAAAAAAACTATTCGGGAAATACAGAGTTAATGACCGCATTTTATCGCGAAACCATTCAGCAAGACAGTAAATACATTTCGGTTTCGGAAGCTGTAATGGAGGTGCTAAAAGCACCTTATACGAAGTCGCGTAACGATGTGGTTAAACTTATTAAAGGGCGTAAAAGTCCCGATGTTCAACCTATTCAATGGATTAACTTAAAGCTTCAGGGTGGTCCGTTTTCTATTGTTAAGTTAGACATTGTAAAACGGATGGAACGCTTTATAGAAGAGGAGTTTGAGCCACTGTATGAATATAAAATAAGCGATGAAATCTGGTATAAAAAATATCAGGTTTATGTACTCGAATTTCGCTCTGTTTCTAATCTTGGGTTTCCTAATTTTACCGGGAAGTTATTTGTCGACCGCGAAACATTTGCTATTGTTTTTGCCGAATTTAAGATGAATAAAAATAGTTTGCGTGAAGCAAAAAACACAATGATCAGGAAAAAACCTTCGGGCGTAAAAGCAAAAATTTCTGCTGTAGAATATCGTGTCAGTTATCAGAAATTTATGGGAAAATGGCATTTAGCAACAGCCCGTTCTTCAATTAAAATAAAGGTGAAAAGCAGGCACGATAACATTAATTCGGAGTTTAAAAGTGTTTCCGATTTGCTAATTACAACCATACAGCCAACCCAATTAAAGCGCTTTAAACGCGACGAATCGTTTTCGAGCCGCGATATTTTTGTTGAAATGATTGACAATTACGACGAACAATTCTGGGAAAACTACAACATTATTAAACCCAACGAAAACCTTCGAAACGCTTTTAAAAACCATAAAATGCAATAAAGAATATTCTTAAAGCTGACTACCTCAGCGGCAGAGCCAAGGAGTACCAGCCGGTTGGCGGGCAGGTTCGTCAACTTTGTTTCGGCAAAAAACCAAAAATCGAATATTCTTTATTTCACCCCTTTGTCACTCATTCGTTAATCCTCTTCACCCAGTTCGTCTTTATTCATCTCCGACAAAAGATAGTAGGCGGAATTCATTACAATTTGTGCATTCTTAGGCAGTTCTTCAATAAAACTTACTTCGGTATACCCTTCATCTTTTTTCCCCGGAATAACTTCTCTCATTTTAAAACTTGTTTTGCCCGTATTTTTATCGGTTGAATCGACAATAAAAATAAACGATCTTTCCCCCTCTTTAACTATGGCATCATCGGGTAGAGCATTGGTGAAAATATTGTCGGTGTGCAAATGTCCGGTAACGTACATCCCCGGGATTAAACCGGTAGTTTCCTGATTAATTTTAGCGTGAATATTGATAGCTCTGGAGCTTGAATCGAATTTTTTCCCTATTGCAAAAACGGTTGCCGTAAACTCTTTTCCAATTTGGTTGGCCACAGTAAAATGAATTTTTTGTCCCTTTTTCAGTAAATGAACATCCTTTTCGTAAACCATAAAATCGGCATGAATTGCCGAGTTGTCGGCAATCTCGAAAAGTATTGTTTCTGCATTTACATAGGTTCCCAATTTAATATTCACCTCGTTTACATAGCCGGTTAACGGCGAAACAATTGTAATTGTACTCGAAATATTTCCTTTTTTCACCTCCTCGGGAGAGAGATTTAAAAGCTCTAATCGCGACTTTAACCCTTGATATTTTGCTTTCGAGATGTTGTATTCGGTTTTTGCTTTTTGGTAATCTTTTCCCGAGCCCACTTCGTTTTCGTACAACTCTTTTTGTCGTTTGTATTCCTGTTCAAGAAACTCCTGATTGTTGGCAACCACGGCAAAATCTTCTTGTAATTTAATAAAATCGGGGTGTTCGAGAACTGCCAGCGTCTGTCTCTTTTTTACTTTGTCGCCGGTAAAAACATTAATTTTCTTTACATTTCCACCAACAATTGCCGTAACATCGGCTTTTTTTGCCGGAGCAACTTCCAATTGTCCATTTACTTTAACAACAGTTGTGAGATTTCGTTTCTGAACAGTTCCAAAAGTAAGATGCAACGCCTGTTGCTGTTTTGCCGAGAGTTGTACACTATTGTTTTCCGCAGGTTTTTCCGGCTCTTCGGTTTTGGTTTGTTGCGAACCGTTGTTGCACGACAGTAGCGCTGTTAGTGCAAAAAGTGTGATAAATAAATATGATTTCATTTTTTTTTATTATTTTCCTGTTATGAATTTAATGTTGGCAGCAAGAACCAAAAGTTGTTGTTGTTGAAGTAAATACTGCCGTTTAATATCTATTGCCGCTTCAATGTTTTGTATAAACTGATTGTAATTTATACTTCCCAACCGATAGGCAATATTCGATGCTTTTATTTGTTCGTTTGCCATTGGCAAAGCTTCATTTTTATAATATTCAACCATTTCGGAAAGAGCCCGATATTGGTTTAGCAACTGTTTATATTGGTTATTTATTTCAATGCGTTTTTGAAAAATCTGTTGCCCGGCAATTTCGTAATCGAGCCTCGATGCTTTTGTTTTCCCCGACTGCGAAAAGAACAAAAGTGGCATTGAAATACCTACTTGCCAACCATTAAAATCTGAGACTCCGTCGATTGTTTGAAATTTATAACCCACATCGAATTTGGGAAGTAATGTCGACTTTTCGGCTTTCCAAACCGATTTGGCAACTGCCGATTTATTGGTGTAGAGTTGCAAAACCGGATTGTTGGTTAAACTGTCTTGCAAGGTTGTTGAGATATTTTGTTCTAAACCGTTTTCGTTAATATCGAATGTTTTTGGAAAAAGTAAAAACCGATTGAGTTTTTGCAAAGCAATCGTATAGTTACTTTCTGCCATTTTAATATCTACCTGCAACTGTTTATATTTTGTCGATGCCGAAATGTATTCAATACGAGAAGTTTCGTTGGTGGTGTATTTTAATTTTGCCGCCTTTTCGAAATTTGAATACAAACTATCTAACTGCCGGTATAAAATCTTTTGTTTTTTAGCATAAAGCACTTCGTACCAGGCAATACTAACATCTCTTTCGAGTGTTTGAACAGTAAGTTCTTTTGCCGAAACAGCAAGGTCGGTACGCTTATCTGCCAATTTTATTTTTGCCGGAATTCCTAACAAATCAATATCGTTTTGTTCGAATCCAATTTTATTATGGATTCCCTGCTGTCCGTTTCCAACCTCCTCTTTTCCGGTGTAAACCGAAGTTGTTCCAAGGTTGTACGATGTTGCTTTTAATGCTTTCTGTTTTTCAATATTCAGATCGGCAGCTTTAATTGCCGGAAAATTTGTCTTGGCCATTTCAATTGCCTGTTGCAATGTAAATGTAGTGTCTTGAGCCGATGTATTATTTGCAAATCCAATTCCCAAAAGCACAAAAAGAACAGCAACTGCGGGCTTTAATTTATTCGTTTTTCTCTCTCCTTTTCTATTTTCAACCCATTTATACAAAATAGGCAAAACAATTAAAGTAAGCAGGGTCGATGTTAGCATTCCTCCAATAACAACAGTTGCCAGCGGACGCTGAACTTCGGCTCCTGCCGATGTAGAAATTGCCATGGGTAAAAACCCGAGAATATCGGTTGATGCTGTTAATAAAATTGGGCGAATCCGACGAATCGAACCTTTTATAACAATTTCATTTAATGTGAGTTTACCTTCGGCTTTTAACTCGTTAAACCCACTAATTAAAACCAATCCGTTTAAAACAGCTACACCAAACAACACAATAAACCCTACTCCGGCAGAAATACTTAACGGCATACCGCGCAAATAGAGCGTTACAATTCCACCCACTGCAGCAAACGGAATGGCAACATAAATCATTAACGTTTGTTTTACCGATTTTATGGCAAAAAACACCAGCATAAAAATAAGGAACAGCGCAAGCGGAACTACCAACGACAGGCGTTTTGTTGCACGCTCGAGGTTTTCGAATGCTCCGCCATAACGAATATAGTAACCTACGGGCAGATTGAGTTTTTTGTCGAGTGTTTGCTGAATTTCTGTAACCAGCGATTTTATGTCTCTGTTATCTACATTTATTCCCACATAAGTCCGGCGGTTGGTATTGTCGCGACTTATTTGCATCGGGCCGGGTTGGTAACTAATGTCGGCCACTTCGCTTAAAGGAATTTGTGTGCCATTAGGCAACGAAATAAAAAGGTTTTGCAAGTCGGTTATACTTTTCCGGTGTTGCTCGTCTAACCGAACAACAAGGTCGAACATGCGTTCGCCCTGATAAATTTGCCCTGCAATACCACCGCTAAAAGCAGTTTCGATGGCAATGTTTAAATCGGAAATATTTAAATTGTACTGCCCCATTTTGTTTCTGTTGTACCGAACGGTAATTTGAGGCAACCCTTCAATGGCTTCAGCTTTTACACCGTCAACTCCGTCTATTCCCGACACAAGGCCGGAAATTTCTTTTGCTTTTTCTGCAAGAACATCGAGGTCATCGCCATAAAGTTTAATGGCAATATCTTCTCTCACTCCGGTTAGCAATTCGTTAAAACGCATTTCAATGGGCTGCGTAAACTCGTAATTTATTCCTGAGAAAACGGTCAGTTTTTCTTCAATTGCTTCAATTAACTCCTGTTTTGTTTTCACTTTTGTCCACTGTTCTTTTGGTTTCAGGATAACAAAATTATCGGCAATGTCGAGCGGCATGGGATCCATTGGCAACGTTGCTACTCCAATTCGCGATTGAATACTTTGTACCTCATCGGGAAAATTTTCTAAGACCACTTTTTGAATTCTGTTCGAAACATCTTCCACCTCGGTAAGCGAAGTTCCCGGTTTTAAAAAGGTTTGAAAGGCAAGGTCGCCTTCATCTAACTTAGGAATAAACTCGGCTCCCATTCTGGTAAAAAGAAAACTGCCGGCCAAAACAAGTAAAAGAGCTACAGCAACAATAATCTTCCCATGTTTTAAAACCCGGTTAATAACTGGCGAATAAATATTCTCTATTGCTATAATCGCTTTATCACCAAATGTTTTCTTGTCGGTTTTTGGAGCTCTTAAAAATGTGGCAGCCATCATTGGAATATAGGTAAGCGACAACAACATTACACCAAGAACGGCAAATCCAAACGTAAGTGCCATCGGGATAAACATTTTCCCTTCGACACCCTGCAATGCCAAAACAGGTACAAAAACAATTAAGATTATTAACTGTCCGAAAAACGCAGAGTTCATCATTTTACTCGCCGATTTAAAAGCAAGTTCATTACGTTCGTTTGACGAAAGTTTTTTACCAATAAAGTTCTTTTTGTGCAGGTAGAAAATCATACTTTCAATAATAATTACCGCACCGTCGATTAAAATTCCAAAGTCGAGTGCTCCCAAACTCATCAGGTTTGCCCAAACGCCAAAAATGTGCATCATTATAAAAGCAAAGAGCAGTGCTAAAGGAATAGTTGAGGCCACAATTAACCCACCCCTGAAATTTCCTAAAAACAGAACCAGAATAAAAATTACAATTAACGCTCCCATTCCCAAATTTTCGGCCACTGTTGATGTTGTGCTTTTAATTAACCGACTACGGTCGAGAAATGATTTTATCTCGACACCTTCGGGTAACGACTTCTGTATAAGTGCCATTCGCTCTTTTACTGCGTTAATTACATTATTCGAATTTTCGCCTTTTAACATCATTACAATGCCGCCAACCGCACTCCCTTTTCCATCTTTAATAAAACTTCCGTACCGCACAAAACTTCCGTACCGTACCTGAGCTACATCGCGAATAAAAATTGGGTTGCCATTTATGTTTGAAACAACCGTATTTCTTATATCGTCCAACGAACGCATCAATCCTTCGCCGCGAATAAAATTTGCCTGATGATTTTTCTCGATATAGGCACCTCCTGTATTCTGATTGTTTTTGTTTAACGCATCGAAAACATCGGAGATAGTAATTCCCATACTTCTGAGTTTGTCGGGATTAACAGCTATTTCGTACTGTTTAACTCTTCCTCCAAACGAGTTAACTTCAACTACTCCGGGCAACATTGCCATTTGGCGTTTTACAATCCAGTCTTGCATAGTACGCAGTTGCATATCGTCGTACTTGTCTTCGTAACCGGGTTGAACTTCCAGTGTATATTGGTAAATTTCGCCAAGCCCTGTACTAATCGGAGCCATAAAAGGTTCGCCAAAACCTTTCGGAATTTTCTCTTTAACTTCGGTTAAAGCTTCGCTTACAAGTTGCCGGGGCAGATATGTTCCTGCATTGTCTTTAAAAACAATGGTAACCACCGATAGCCCAAAACGCGAAACACTTCTTATTTCAATCACATCGGGTAGGTTTGCTACGGCAAGTTCAACCTGGTAGGTTACAAATTTTTCAATATCTTCGGTGCCAAGATTTGGTGCTGTTGTAATTACCAGCACCTGGTTGTTTGTAATGTCGGGAACAGCATCGAGCGGAACTTTGGTCATCGAGTAGATTCCACCAATTATTAGAGCCAAAATCATCAATCCCACCAATGCTTTATTTTTTATCGAAAAAGATATAATACGATTTATCATCTTCCTGTTTTTAATTTTTTTATTGAAATTCAACAAACAGTCGAATAGAAATTCGCTGCTGTTTTTTATGAAAAGAGTAGTGCTAAGCAGATATCACTTTCTGAAACAGATGTTTATCCTGCAAAAAAAATCTTGCGATAAAATAAGAAAGTAATTATGCCACAATAAGTTGAGGGGGACCTCTTACAATAAATTTTGTTGAAAAGAAGCATTTGGGTAGAATGCTGTTTTGGGGTAAAAATGGAGGTGTGTTTAAAATATTTTGTGGAAAAGCAATGAATGACAATAAAACGGCAAAAACATTGGGTGTCGCAATTTCTTGTAATCTAACCGACTTATGAACCACCTTTTCGGCAAAAACTATATTCAACGAATGACAATGAAAGTCACTATTACAATTATCTTTTGTTTTATGAGAGTTCGTTTCGCTGGGAATAGTTGCAAAACCAAAATGATGGTGATGAGGGATTGTTGCATGAAGAAATATTACTAACCCGGCAAGTAGTAATAGTATAACTCCAACACTTTTTCTCAATCTTTTCATTTCGTTTTAACTTCCATTTTCTACAATTCTCTGCCTCCGTCGCTTCTCGCTAAATACTTCCTTTAAAACTCACGAGAGAAACGTTTTATTAAAACGCAAATGTAATTAAAAAGTTTATGCAACCGGGTTGCAAACCTATTTTGTCCGCTATCTCTTTCTATACGTATCAGGATTAGTTGCAGCAAACGACCAGTTTTTAAAAAACTGTAATATTCGCTTTTTGTCGTAACTTTTGTCTTTTTCTAAAAAGGCCGAATTTTGCGTATGAATGCGGTTCCCGTTTTCATCGAGAATAACAAAAACCGGAAACCCAAATCGCTGAGGAAAATCTAATTTCTCCATTAACTCTACTTGACGGTTTTTTGTGTCGTAGCTAACTTTAACCACTTCGTAATTGGCTTCGAGATATGTTTTTAATTCGCTATTGTCGTTTACAAAGTTGTGGAATTTAATACACCATGGACACCAATTACCTCCAATCTGAAGAAAAACATGTTTGTGTTCAAGCGCCGCTTTCGACACCGCTTTATTAATATCGGCCTGCGCATTGGCATCGGGATTATAAACCTGAACTTTTTGTGAAAAACCTGTTGTTGCCAAAACAACAAACAAAACAATACCGATTAAAAATTTCATAATATTCTTCTCTGTATTATTTATCTCTCCAAGCCGATTCCATTTTATAAACATCGAGTTTTACAACGCCCAACTCTCCCCCATTGGTGTACAAAATAACCTTATCGTTTTTTTCGTTGGCCACAAAACAGTTCGAAACAACTGCCTGCCCGTCGTTTGCATAAATTTCAAGCGACGTACGGTCGAGTAATATTTCAAGTTTAATATGGTTGTCGATTGGCATAAGTGGTATGTTACTTCCTAAAACATTTAGTGTTCCGCGTTTTACGTTGTATAAAACTTCAATTCCCGCCTCCTTTTTATCGTTCCGCAACATAAATCCAAAATTGTCGGAGGTTTTTATGTCGAAATCGGCTATAATATGGAGACAGTCACCAGTAACTTTCTTTGTTTTATTTTCATTGAGTCCGGGAATTAAATCCTTATTTTCCCATTTGTAATGTTTTCCATGCAGGCTTTTTATCTCGGCAACCGGTGTGCGAATTAATTTATATCCCGAAACGAATTTGGTTAATTTTAACTCATTCGGAAAGCTCATTTGCCCGTTAAAAGGCATATTAGGGAATTCTGCATAGCGCATCCAGGCCAATTGAATTATTCGATTATCGTCGGTATTTTGACATGTTTGAACAGCATAATAATTCCTTCCATAGTCACTTTTCATTCGCGGCGATTCGGCAATAAATTTTTCGCCATCGAAACTACCCAGCAAGTAACTTCCATTGCTGTCAAAAAGAATCCATTTCTTTTCATCGGGACGATTTGTTACCTGAAACTCAACCAAATCGGAGCTCCCCGAAAATCCATGAACATGACTTTTCAACTCCCAGTCAATTAAATTCTCGGAGGTATAAATTGAGATTCCCTGCGAAGTTTTTCTTTCAGACTCTTTGCGATGGAGTAACAAAATCCATCTCTTTGAAGGTGCATACCAAAAAACTTTTGGCCCGGATGCTCCATCGTCTTTATTGGTTTTAATAACCGGATTAACATCGAGTTTCTCCCAGGTAATCCCTCTGTCGGTACTGTATGCAATTTTCTGATTGCATGTTTTGTCGGAGTAAAAAGCCACAAATGTCTTTTCCTCTCCAGTCTGTTTCCCCAAAACATTTTCATTATCAATAATTACCGACCCCGAAAAAATATTACACTTTATTTCTCCTTTCTTCTTTAATCCTGAGCGTAAGGCAACCGGTAAATGCTTCCAATGAACCAGATCGGTACTTACTGCATGGCCCCAACTCAGCGCCTCTTCTTTCAAACTATTTGGATTGTATTGGTAAAACAGGTGGTACTTCCCTTTGTAAAACACCAATCCTGCCGGACTACCCTGCCAGTTCTTTTCGGGCGAGAAATGAAATTGTGGACGATAATTTTCGTTATAATATTTTTTATCCGACTTTAACGAAAGTAGCATAAAAGCAAGTAATACAGAGAGTAATGCTGTTGATAAAAATCTCATAAATATTTTTTAGAATGATTATTAATTGTGCCGAAACTATAAAAATTACTTGGATTTATAAAATCTATATTTTACATTTATCGCTGCAAACCCATAAATAGAAACTGTCATTGAGGCAGAAGTTTTTGATAAATAAGTTTTGTTTGGACGCAAAACAGGAATCGAAAACACTTATTAACAAAATGAAATTGATGCTGAAAGCTCAATTATTATTGTATTGAAACAGGTTGTTACAAACCCGCTGATTCTAATTACAAACCCATAGAATCAGGCTAAGAACTTGTTGAGATAAAAAGAAAGAAGGATTAAATCGCTTTTCGGAGGACGTTTTCATTTTACTGCTTTGGTACATTTTATTTAAGGTTTGAAAATACAAACCCTAATAGTATTGTAATGAAATTGAAATGGACGTTAATTTCATTCCTCTGCATTGTCGCCATTAGCAATGCCGCAGGACAAAAAAAAGTTTTTGAAAATGAAGTAAAGGGAGAATTTCCCGTAAATCTCGCTCTCGACGAAGTACACAAATCATTTACTCCGCCGCCGCAGTCTCTGCAGTTAAAATCGGCCGGGAAGAAAACGTGTGAAATTGTTGTTTCATACATCAATTTTCCGGACGAGGCAAAAGCAGCATTCGAATATGCTGTTTCTATTTACGAAAAGACACTAACATCGACAGTTCCAATCAGAGTTTCAGCCGAATGGAAAGATTTAAAAGGAAACTACTTAGCATTTAGCGGACCGGCATCGTTTCATAAAAATTTTAACGATGCACCCATCTCAAATGTCTTTTATCCGGTTGCTTTGGCCGAAAAATTGTTGGGCAAAAGTATTAACGGCGAAAAAGATGCCGATATTATTTGCGATTTTGACAACAAAAAGCCGTGGTATTTTGGTACCGACGGAAACATGCCAACAACAAAATACGATTTAGTAAGCGTTGTTCTGCACGAACTGGCTCACGGATTTGGAATATCGGGCTTTTTAACCGATGAAGACGGTAAGGGAAAAATTAACAACAAAGGCAACAATCCAAGTATTTACGATTACTTTATTTACAACATTCAAAACCAACAGATTACTGACAAATCGCTATTTTCGAGCCCTTCAGTTCAACTGCATCAACAGTTGGTTTCCGACAAACTTAATGTGAATTGCTCGACAAACTGTAGCATGAATAACACAAAAATTTATGCACCCACAACGTGGAAAAGCGGCGCAAGTATCTATCATTTAAAAAATGCACTAATGAAACCCTCTTTACGTAAAGGAGAGGCCATACACAATCCGGGAAACGATACCTATAATGTATTGTATAAATTAGGTTGGAACATTATTACACACCGGCTTCAAGAGCTGAAAGACTGTGAAAAAATGGCTTGTGAAATACCGGTTTGTACAAAATTCACAACCAATACGCAAGCCGAAAATTCAACGGTACAGGTTGTTTTTTCAACAAGCTACTTCTCCTCAAAAGATTCGGTAACGTTAAAATATAATAAAGCAAGTAAAAGGTTTGAAGGACATATTCCGCTTCAATCGTATGCCGGTAAAGTTCAGTACTATTTTAAATCAACTTTAGCCGATAATACAGTTATTACCCAGCCACGCCAAGCACCCAAAAGAATATTAAATTTTACTATTGGCGCCGATAATTGTTCTCCAACTCTCCAACACAATCCCGAAAAAATTGTTTCGACAACCCATCCCGAGATTAATCTTTCGGCAATTGCAACCGATAATCTGGGAATTAAAAACGTTACTGTTGAATACAAAATAAATAACGTTCTTCAGGACCCAATTCAACTTTCGGCAAAAGCAAACGATGTTTTTAACGGAAAACTAAACTTGCCGGGCAAATTAAACTGTAACGATATTGTTGAGTACCGCATTATAGCCAAAGATAACTCGGCAAAAATGAATAAAACGACTTTGCCAAAAACAGGATTTTATAAAGTTCATCTTTTCGAACCGGAAGCTCCGGTAGAGAGTTATACAACCAATTTTAACTCGACCAACAACGACTTTATTACAACCGATTTTGAGATAACAACACCTGCCGGATTTTCTGACGGCAATTTGCACACAAATCATCCATACCAGCTTTCGAATGTTGAAAACCAGCGTTATAATCTGATTGCTCAACTAAACACACCGGTAATTTTGAAAGAGAACGGACGGATGTCTTTCGACGAAGTTGTGCTGGTTGAACCGGGTGAACCGGGAGTTAATTTTACCGATAAATATTTTTGCGATTTTGTTATTGTTGAAGGAAGTAAAGATAACGGTAAAACCTGGCAGCCTTTTATCGATGGCTACGACTCAAGAGTAAATTCCGAGTGGGAAACAAAATTCTCGAGTACCCTAAAAAGTAGTACTTCGAGTGCATCGGGACAAGAAAATATGTTTTGGGAAAATACAATAGACCTTACCAATAATAAGTTTTTCTCGGCCGGCGACACCGTTATTTTCCGTTTTCGTTTAGCTTCCGATAAATCGGTTTCGGGATGGGGATGGGCAATCGATAATTTGAAAATTCAAAGTATTGGTACCAGTAACAACCCGGTTGCCGAAACAGAAATTGAAATTGAACCAAGTGTTACAATTTATCCAAATCCTTTTTCCGACAAACTATTTGTCGATTGTTCGAAATTAACCAACCCCAAAGAGGTGGTTGTTCAAATTCGAAATTTAACAGGAAAAACGGTTTATCGTGAAACAAAATACGATTCGGAATACAATCCACAGCTCCAAATTAACCTCTCCGGAATAACCTCCGGAATATATATTGCATCGGTAACCGATGCCGATTTAAACACCATTACACAAAAAATCATTAAAAACTAAGAAGATGAAAACATTAATGCTTGTTGCTCTTATGGCAGCTTTTATAGGATTTGTTGTTTCGTTGGTACTGTTTTTTAAACTGTTGGCAGCAAAACGACATAGTTACGCACGAAGTAATACAAAATATTTTGGTGATTGATGTAACAAACCAACTTATTCCACGCTATTCATACTAATGGTAAATATGGATAAAAGTGGTCTAACTTGTATTAGGGTTAAAGGTGCCGGAGTAATTTCCGGCATTTTTTTTCTCACTTCATAATTAGGACTGGTTTAATATTTAAATAGATTTCCAGCGACATTTAAACTTTTTAGTTGCCAGTCAAAGAGATGCTATGATTTTACTTTTGCCCTATCGGGCGGATTTTACTTTTTGGCTTAGTCCAAAAAGTAAACAAAAAGCCCAAGGCTGCGTTCGCTTCACTCGGAAAAGCTACACAATAACGACTAAAAATCCTGAACTCGTCGTACCTCCTCAAACAGCAGGATTTTTTTACGTCGTTATCGCTTGTTTTCCGGCTCACCGACCGAGGCCATCGCCACGAACTAGCTGGAGTCAAACCAAAGAATATAATCTCCTTCAAAAGAAGAGCCGATTCATTAAATTTTAAATTGCCCTATCAACCCAAAAGTTGAAGTGAGCTATTTTTGGGAATCAATTTAAGAAGTTGTAGAAATACACGTTTGAGTTTGTATTATTCGTTCGTAAAAAACCTTATTTTAATAACGGGAACCTTAGTAGCCGTTGTATTACCCATTCAGAAACAACCTTATTCGCGGATCACCTTGAAAAGTAGGTGGATTAAAAAATAATTTCATCTTTGCGGTTTAATTATTTTAAAATAACATGACATTGCAACACAATCAATATAAAGCCTTAGTTGAAGCCCTTCTTCC
>Ga0256831_1000767_pt1 | contig 17055 bp, 9 predicted proteins | sample 132544metaG_FD_189087 | JGI IMG/M metagenome (GOLD analysis project Ga0256831, IMG submission 189087) | Hydrothermal vent microbial communities from Lau Basin, Pacific Ocean - 132-544 | ecosystem: Environmental > Aquatic > Marine > Hydrothermal vents | place: Pacific Ocean: Lau Basin | collected...
CGCGATGAGAATGCAATTTTTTGCTCTTCTTTTTTGTTTGAGGAGTACTGCACCCACCAATAATAACTAGTGCAAAAAACAGAAAGAGAGAGATTGTTTTATTTACCATATTATTATTTTCTAAGACTTTAATTAATTAACTCTTCCCGGAGAGCGGACTTCTTCGCCTTTTACCTTTGTAATGTTGTCGCCCAGTTCTTTTCGGGCGCGGTTGCCAATTTTTTTGAGTTGCTCAACAATTTCGGGATATTCTGCCGAAACATCGGTGGTCTCGGAGATGTCGTTTTTCAGGTTATAGAGTACAATTTTTTTGAGTACACCTTTTGCGTAAGGTCCGGGGAATCCGTCCATTCCCGGTTTTACTCCCACATACGACCGGTAAGTTTGCGGATAGTACATTTTCCAGTCGCCTTTTCTAATGGCACGTAATCCGCCACCATAATAGCACCAGAATTCGTCGCGGGTTGTAACATCTTTCCCCTTTAAAATGGGTAAAAAACTTATTCCGTCAATCTTTTTCTCGGGGAGTTTTGCTCCGGTTATTTCGGCAATAGTGGGTAAAATATCGATGGTAGAGGCTATTTTATCGATGGTTTTTCCGGGAGCAATTTTCCCCGGCCACCACATTACACACGGCTCGCGATGTCCGCCTTCCCACACTGTTCCTTTCCCCTCGCGTAGTGGTTTTGCCGAACCCGCATGATTTCCAAAGTTGAGCCACGGCCCATTGTCGGAAGTGAAAATTACCAATGTATTTTCAGCAATTCCATTTTCTTTCAGAGCTTTTAAAACTTCGCCAACCGACCAGTCTACTTCCATAACCACGTCGCCAAAAAGTCCCTGTTTGCTTTTCCCCTTAAATTTGCTTGAAACAGCAATTGGCACGTGTACCATAGAGTGTGGCAAGTATAAAAAGAACGGATTTTCTTTGTTCCGATTGATAAAATCGACAGCCCGGTTGGTGTACATTGTTGTTAACTCGCCCTGCTCTTCTAATGTCCAAATCTCCCTTACTTTTTTGTTTCCTTCAAGCAATGGTAATGCCGGATATCTGAGTTTTCCAGGCCGGGTAGGATTTTTTTTATCTTTTACCGGAATGCCATCGTAATCAACCGGCCACATATCGTTCGAATAGGGAATTCCAAAGTACTCGTCGAATCCTTGTTGAAGCGGCAAAAACTCTTTATGATGTCCCAAATGCCATTTCCCAAAAATGGCTGTTTTATAGCCCAGTGGTTTAAGCATTTCGGCAATGGTTGTCTCGTCAGGGTTCAGACCTTCTTTTGCATCAGGCATGTAGGCATAGTGTACACTCACACGGTCGCAATAGCAGCCGGTCATTAACGATGCACGCGAAGCGCTGCAAACTCCGGTTGACGAATAAAAACTTGTAAACCGCATTCCTTCGTCGGCCATTTTATCGATGTTTGGAGTTTCATAACCCGTGGCTCCAAAACAGCCCACATCGGCGTACCCCATGTCGTCGATAAAAATAACAACTACGTTCGGAAGTTTTTTTTCTTCAACACTATTTTTACAAGAAACAGAAAACAGAAAAAGGATTAAAATGAAAAGCAGACTTTTATTTTTCATCGTTTTGAAATTTGATTTACTTATCAAAGATAAAATTTTAATCTAAATTGCATTTAAAACCAGAATTTTAGGGCTCACTTCATAATTCGGGTTGGTAAAATATTTAAACAAATTTTTAGTGGCATTCAAACTTTTGTGTTGCAGGTCAAAGGGATGCCATAATGTTACTTTTGCCCTATCGGGCGGATTTTACTTTTTGGCTTAGTCCAAAAAGTAAACAAAAAACCCAAGGCTGCGTTCGCTTCACTCGGAAAAGCTACGCAATAACGACTAAAATTACTGAACTCCCTCCAATACATTGGAGCCTCCTCAAACAACAGTAATTTTTAACGTCGTTATCGCTTGTTTTCCGGCTCACCGACCGAGGCCGTCGCTGCGAACTGGATTTCTGCATACGCTTTTAAGCAAACCTAAAGTATGACCTCCGGCAGGGAGAAATCAGATTCATTAAATTTTTAATTACCTCATCAACCCGAAAGTTGAATTGATCCATTTTTAGACACAAGACATAAACTAGACTGTTTAATATTAACTGCTTGATGTGATTGTGTTTACGTGGATATTTTACCGGGTATCAAAAAAAAATACCATTTCAATAACTATTGAAATGGTATTCTTTTTTTTCCAACGGAATTCCAACGGATTAGGAGATTCCGGGGGGGTAATTATTTACTTAAATCTTTAACTCTTATGTTTCTGAATTTCAGTTTCGAACCGTGACCGAGAAATGCGATGTATCCCTTTTCGCGTTTTAATCCCGGATGATCTTTATGGTCGAGTGTTCCGTTTTTACTGGCCTCTACAATGTCGCCATCTAAAATTACTTCGCCGTTTAATATTATTTTCACTCTCGAACCTTTTACAATAACTTCTTCCGAGTTCCATTCGCCCACCGGTTTTTGGTAACCGCGTTTAGCGGGAATTACACCATAAACCGAACCGTGATATTGGTAATCGTGCAGGTTGGCATAAATGGGAGCCGAGTTGTCTAGAATCTGCAACTCCATTCCAACATAAGCGGCATCGCCTTCAAGAGGAGTCCGAATTCCGAGTCCGTTGTTGGCGCCCGGAGTGAGTTGAAAATCGAAACGGAAAATAAAGTCTTTGTACTCTTTTTCGGTGTAAAGATTTCCGTGGCCACCCATTTCCGGGTCGACGACCAATTCGCCATTTTTCGCATGGTAATCGGTTTTGTTTCCCTGCCAGTTATCTAAATTCTTACCGTTAAACAGCGACTCGAAACCGTCGGCTTTCTCCTCTTCTGTCAATCCAATTTCTTTGGTATTTATTTCGCGAACATAAATATCTCTGAATTGAAGTTGATTTCCGTGTGCCTGCAATTCAATCGTTCCTTCATCAAAAATTGGAATTTCGCGGTTCCAGTAGTTATCCATTTTTACATTGTCGACCACCAACTCGCCATTAAGATAAACGGTTACATTTTCGCCAATCATTGTAATGCGGAATGTGTTCCACTCGTCGATTGGATTGTCGGCAACTTTCAGCGGGTTGCGCACATTGTCTTTGTTGTTATTATACAGTCCACCCGAACCAACTTGTGCACCAACTTCAACACGCGAAGTGTCCCAAATTTGTACCTGTGGAGTTCCTCGTAAATAAATTCCACTATCGCCTTTTTTTGTAATCAGCCAGTCAACAATCATTTCAAAATCTTTGTATTTTTTTGTTGAAACGAGGTTTGCTCCGTGCCCATTAAAAACAATTTTACCGTCTTTTACACTCCAGTTTTCATGCATTTTAATGTTTGCTTCTTTCTGTGCCTGTGCACGTTCCTCCTCGCTTAACTCGGCTATTTTTATTGGGTTGCCATTTAATAGCATACCTTGCCATCCTTCCAGGTTTTTGCCGTTAAACATCGGTACAAAACCTTTCTCTTTTGGCATTTTAGCAAGGTAATTTTCAATATTAATTTTATAATACTGACTGTCGCCACCGGTCATAATCTCCTTTGCTTTATTGAGTAAATCTCTTACAATATCACCCGAAAAACCATTGTTTTTGTTGTTTTGCGGCAGGGCAATTTCCATAATTGATATTGAAGCTGCCTGCTGCAACTCTTTATCATCGAGGAACTGGTTTAGATATACCAGCGAAAGGAATGTTTTGAGGTTTCCAATAGCCTTAATAACACTGTTTTTGTCGTCGGCAGAATTTGCGTAAGCCATTATTTTACGGTACTGCAACAGTTTCTGGTCGTCGGGAATATTTGCCGAATGAACCATTCTTACAAAAGAAGCAAATGCTTTTTGCCGGTACTCGCCGGTTGATGTTTTACAGATTTCGTATAACGATTTCGATGCCGAATAATCTTTCCAGTTTAATAGTGCTTCGAATGCGGCTTCTTTTGTTTCTCCGGTTGATGAATTAAAATAGGCGGTAACTGTTTTCAGTGCATACTCGCCGCCAATTTCGGGGAGAATTGTAAGAATCCGCGCTTTTTTGTCGGTTGTTTCTAAAGTAGTAAATATTTTACCCTCCTTTTTTTGTTCGCTTTCAACTCCTTTTGCAGCGGCAACAACAGCCATCTGTGTTTGTGTTATCTCATTCTCATCTTCAACACGAAGCAGTAAGTCGAGCAGTTCATCGAGGTTGGTTTCGGTAGAAACACTTTTTAGCGCGTTAAATGCGGCAGCTTTTTCGTCGGCATCTATTGAGGAAGTTGCTGCATACACTTTGTCGAAATATTTTGTTCCTGCTTTAGCTGCAATAATATCGATACATGCTGCTTTTGTTTTGCCGGTTGTATTGTCTAATTCAGCAGCAACGGCAGCCAAATGTTTATTGTCGATTAATCGCAACAATGTTGTTTTTGTGGCATCTAAATCGTTTCCGGTTGCCAAATGAGCAATCAGAGCGGGAATTGCGTCGGTACCTTGTAATTCGCCTAATGCCGAAATTGCCTCTTGGCGAACAACTTGAGCTGTTGAGTTTAAATTTTCCTCAATAAAACCGGTGGCAAGTTTGTCGCCACGGCGGCCCAACATCGAAATAATATCCGATTTCACCTCCGGATTTACATCGTCGGCTTTTGCAATCCATGCGCGAGTATCGGCTATACCACCTGTTTTTTCGGCTAAGTTAAGTACCGAATAACGAAACGGTTTATTGTTGTTGTCAACTGCATCTAATAAAAGAGGTGTGGCTTTGTACCCTAAATATTTGGTGTAAATTGCCAATCCGGTTGAGTAGTTGTGCAGTAAGCTTTCAGAAGTGTTGGCTTTGAAAATTTCTTTACAAGCTTTTTCCATCAGCTTAATTTCATTCTCTTCACCCAAGCGGTTGGTATAGATTAAAAATGCCTCGGCAGCATTGGTTGGGTCGTATTTAAAATCGACTTTTTTAGCTGCTTTCAACAGTGTTTTATACGAATCGGGGAGACCGATATTTGCTAATGCAGCGAGTGCTGTTTTGCGCATGTACGCTTCATTATCGTTAACAAAAGGGGTAATTTTATCAACAGCGTGCTGGCATTTTAAAACACCCAAAGCACGAACCAATGTTGCTCTGTTTTTTCCCTCAACCGAAGGTAGGGCTGCCATAATATTTTTGGCAACCATTTTAATTCGCAGTGCCACAAGTGTTTGTGTTGCCGGTTCGCAAAGTTCTTTATCGGTTAGATATTCCGAAACTTCGGGGATACACTTTTTGCTACCTACTAAATTTAACTGGTTTAACAGAAAAGTTTTAACCTCGGTATCGGTTTGATCTTTCAATGCAATTAAAATATTATCCTCGGCAAAAGCTCTCTCTTTATCTTTCCCAAACTGACTTGCATAGCGTGCCAAACTGTTAATGGCAAAACGTACAGCAGTGTCGTCGCCAACTCCGGGAGGAGTTAATTCGGCGGCTACTTTCTGAAATCCCTCTTGCCCCAAACTAACCAATTCTTCCATCGCTTTATCGCGCTGAGTGAGGGTTTTTGTTGGCATCTGCGCCAAAATATCGGCAACTTTCGTATCGAGCGTGCGGTTGTCTTGTGCAAAACTTCCGACGCTAAAAATTGAAAGCATCAGAATTGTTACTATTTGAAATATATTTTTATTCATCTGTTTTGAAATTAGTATTGAGATTTTAGTATTAAGTCTTTTATTGATACGTCATTCCCCGCAAAGCGATTCCTTTGGAAGAACTTGATTTGGAATCTCCTTTTTCTGGCAGAGATGCTGAAATAAATTCAGCATGACGTTCAAATATCTTTTTATTACCCACATTTGTCTCTTTAAATTAAAATTGTTTATCAATAATAAGCTAAATTGTCCACGGTGCCCGCATGGGTTGATTCATCATTAGGTTTGCTCCTTCGTCGTCGATAAATTCTAATTTATCGGGGTCGAAGTGAAGAGTGCGTCCCAGTCGAACAGCTGTAATACCAAGGTTTACAATTGTTGCCGAGCGGAAACCGTTCATTTCGTTCAATGCGAATTTTTTTCGTGTTTTTACCGACTCGGAGAAGACCTTAATTTGTGGTTCCGGCTCGGGTAAAGTTTTAATAAAACTTTGTAAATTAGGGATATCTGATTTGAATCCGCGGTATATTTTTCCGTTTGGTCCTTCGATGTAGGCAGCATCTTTATCGCGGTTTTCACCGTCGAGAATAATCTGACAACCATCGGCGTAGGTATATGTAATACGTCGCCACGAGCCTACAGCATCGTAATGTTGCTGTGGTGCGTCCACTTCAACTTTTATTGGGCTGGTATCGTCTTTCCCCAACATATACTGAACCGGGTCGAGGTAGTGTTGTCCCATATCGCCCAGTCCGCCGCCGTCGTAATCCCAATAACCACGGAATTTCTGGTGAACCCGAAGATGGTTGTAAGGTCTTTTGGGTGCAGGCCCGAGCCACATATCGTAGTCGAGATTTTTAGGAATGGGTTCGGGAGTGAGGTTGTGTTCGCCACTCCAATAAAACTTCCAGTTGTAGCCGGTAATTCCGCTTACAGTAAATTTTAACGGCCAGCCAAGTATTCCGCTGTCTATTACTTTTTTTAGCGGTTTTACGTCGGTTCCCAGTCCGTAGAAAGTCCCTTTAAACCGAAACCATGTATTTAACCGAAACATTCTTCCATGTTCATTAACCGCTTCAACAACTTTTTTGCCTTCGCCAATTGTGCGGGTCATCGGTTTTTCGCACCAAATATCTTTCCCGGCTTTGGCTGCCTCAACAGCCATTAAGCCGTGCCAGTGTGGTGGAGTTGCAATGTGTACAATGTCAATTTCGGGTAATAACAGCAACTCTCTGAAATCGTGAAATTGTTTTACATCGTAATCGATTAAACTTTGTGCTTTTGCTAAATGTTGTGTGTCGACGTCGCAGATGGCAACAACACGCGACCCTTCGTATGGAATGTGTCCGCGTCCCATTCCTCCAACTCCAATAATTGCTTTTGTAAGTTGGTCGGACGGTGCGGTAAAACCATTTCCACCTAAAACATGTCGGGGAACAATTGTAAGTCCTGCTCCGGCAACAAGGGCACTTTTCAGAAATTTCCTTCTGGAAGATTTATTTTTTGAATTCATGATAAATATGTGTTGATTTAAGTAATCAAATTTTTTCACCTCAAAAATAACATTGTTTTTAAAATAAAAGGTAACTTCTCTTAATACAAATTGAAATGATTGATGAAAAATAAAGATTTTGTTTCTGTTTCAGAATGGTTCAATTACCGGTAAATTTTCAGAAACTAAAAAAAAGAGTTCGCTTTTTTAGTTGAAAGGAATTCATTTCCTATCTTTAAAAGCTTTAAATAGATTTGTTCAAAATGAAAAATATTCCGGTTATAACGGTCTCCGGCAAGTCGCTGGCAGAAACTTACGAAACAGCATTAATAAATTTATACGAAAAGGGTACTCGTTTTAAAACCCAGTACGACAAGCCGGGCGACCCGCTGAGTATTGATTGCACGATGAACCTGACTATTGAAGAGCCCGAAACCGACCCGATGATTCATATGGCTTTCCCGGGTGGAATTGATGATTTAAAGGAGTATGTTTTGGAGTTGAAGGGATTTAAAAACCATTGGGTAAAAAATATAAACGATGTAAACGATACGCGCTGGGAATATACTTACCACGGGCGATTAAAAAATTATGGCGTTTGGCAGGAACTTCAAAATGGAGAGTCGGTGGAAGTTGGCCCATTTAAAGTCGACCAGATTGAAAGTGTGATAAATAAGCTTTCGGCACAACCATTTACGCGGCAGGCGCAAATGATTACCTGGATGCCAAATCTCGACAACAGTTGTTACGACCCGCCATGTTTGCAGTCGTTATGGTATCGGATTCTGGAAGACGAAGAGGGAGTCTACTGGCTGAATTGCAACATCCGTTTTCGGAGTAACGATGCGTGGGGGGCAAGTTTTATGAATATGTTCGGATTTATTCAGTTTAATAAAGAGGTAATTGCTGCCGGAGTTGCTGAAAAAACTGGGAAGAGTGTGAAGCTGGGGCGATTAAATTGGCAGGCCGATTCGTACCACATTTACGGGAAAGATATAAAAACTGCAAAAGAGCGCTTGTTCGACCGTGTTGAAACAATGGCATTTGAGGAGCGAACCATGCCGTTTAACGACCCGTTTATCCGCGATATGTACAATGCGGCCGAACCTATGGTTATTCAGAAAATTAAAGAGTTCGACGAAAGACATTAAAACATGAATGAGAATGAATTATACTGCAAATAAAGAGCGTTACAGCTCAATGAAATATAACCGGTGTGGAAAATGGGGACTAAAACTTCCCGCTGTTTCGCTGGGTTTATGGCACAATTTCGGAGGAATTGACAGGTTCGAAAACGGACGTAAAATTTTGCATCGTGTATTCGATTTGGGAATTACTCATTTCGATTTGGCAAATAATTATGGCCCGCCTCCCGGTTCGGCTGAAGAGAATTTCGGGAAAATACTAAAGCAAGATTTTAAAGCTTACCGCGATGAAATGATTATTTCGACCAAAGCCGGTTATTTAATGTGGCCCGGCCCATACGGAGAATGGGGAAGCAGAAAAAATTTGCTGGCCAGTCTCGACCAGAGTTTAACCCGAATGGGATTGGAATATGTCGATATTTTTTATTCGCACCGCCCCGACCCCGACACACCCCTCGAAGAGACAATGATGGCACTCGACAGGGCTGTCCGTTCGGGGAAAGCACTCTATGTTGGCATTTCGAACTACCCCGCCGATAAAGCAAAAGAGGCCTTTCGTATTTTAAAAGAGTTGGGTACTCCGGCCATTATTCACCAACCGAAATATTCGATGTTTGTGCGTTGGGTTGAAGATGAGCTGTTGGACGTTTTAGAGGAAGAAGGTGTTGGTTGTATTCCGTTTTCGCCACTGGCACAGGGTTTATTAACCGATAAATATTTACATGGAGTGTTGGAAGATTCGAGAGCTGCACGCGAAGTATTTTTAAAAAAGGCCGATGTCGACAGGGTAGCCAATAAAATTGTTTTGCTAAACGAAATTGCGCAACAACGCGGACAGTCGCTGGCACAAATGGCTCTTGCCTGGGTTTTAAAAGACCCGCGGATTACTTCCGTTTTAGTTGGCGCCAGCTCGGTACATCAGATTGAAGACAATGTGAACACATTAAAAAATACCCGTTTTACAAACGAAGAATTAAGGCTAATTGAAGAGGTTTTAAGTTGAACTGGTAAAAATTGAAAATAAAAGAAAAAGGATGATTCGGAGAGAACCATCCTTTTTTGTGAATAGAAAGGCCGGTTTAGCAACCAGCCCTTTCTCAATCAACCTAAAACCTAAACCAAAAACCAAACTTATGAATATTGTTGTATCTACTTTATAAACTAATATTTATAACTTCAACAACAGAAAACAAAAAAGGTTTAGATGATTTAAATTTTTTTCTGAGAAAATTACATTTTAGAAGAAAGGACAAAATTCAAGCTGAATATTATCCTTTACCTCATTGTATCGTTGTCTGTTTCATTCCGCCGTTGTGAGCAAAAAAAAGGGGAGAGATTTTTACGATTAAATAAGCGAGTCGCCTTTTTTTATTTTAACGTCGGTAACAAACTGTTTAATTTGCTGCTCGTTCTCTTTTTTACAAATCATTAAAACATCGTTCGATTCGGCAATAATATATCCGTCTAATCCTTGCAATACCGAGATTTTTTCGCCCGAAATATCAACAATGCAATTTTTAATTCCGTAGGTTAAAACATTGTCGCCACTAATTACATTCCCGGCTTGGTCTTTCTTTTTATTTTCGTACAATGCTCCCCAGGTTCCCAAATCGCTCCAGCCAAAATCGGCAGTTAAAACATAAACATTCTTTGCCTTTTCCATCACTCCGTAGTCGATAGAGATTGCCGGACACTCGGAATATGCCTTATTAATAAAATGAATTTCGTCGTTGGTGTTGTAGAGTTTAATTCCTTTTGCAAAAAGTGCTGCCACTTCGGGAAGATGTGTGTCGAATGCCTGAATCATTGACGAGAGCGACCAGATAAAAATTCCTGAATTCCAGAAGAATTCGCCGCTTTCAACAAAAATATTCGCCATCTCTTCGTCGGGTTTTTCCGTAAAGGTTTTTACTTTATATAAATTATTTACTTCGTTAAAGCTGGTTCGTTTTTTTACCTGAATGTATCCGTAACCGGTTTCGGGGCGGTTTGGTTTTATGCCCAGCGTAAGCAATGCATCGTTTTCGGCAACAAACGAAAGTCCGGTTTTTATCTGTTTTACAAACTCCTCTTCTTTCAGAATAATATGGTCGGAAGGAGTTACAATTAAATTTGCATTAGGATTTTTCGATTTAATTTTAAATGCTGCGTAAGCGGCACACGGTGCTGTGTTTCGTCGAAGTGGCTCAAGCAAAACCTGGTCTTCTGTTAACTCGGGGAGTTGTTCAAGAACCAACTCTTTATATTTTATATTGGTTACTACCAAAAAATTTTCTTTCGGAATTAGTGTTGAAAAACGGTCGTATGTTTGTTGCAGAAATGTGCGACCCACCCCCAGAATATCTAAAAATTGCTTTGGTTTATCAACACGGCTCAGTGGCCAAAACCGGCTGCCAATTCCGCCGGCCATAATAATACAGTAGTTATTTTTCATATAATTTGTTCTTGTTGTATTTGAAGTTGTTAAAACAACTTCAATGCTAAAATACCGAAATTATAAATGATTCTAACAGATAAACAGAGAATTTTTTTCGAATACTGTATACAACTTTCAATATCGAAAAGGTTTTGTTTAAGGATTTATAAGTTGTAATTTTAGCTTTTTGTTAGAGAAGTTGTTTTTAAAAAGCTCAGAATGAATTTTTTCTTCGATGTTGGACGATATTTTACAATGCTAAAAAGGGTTTTTGCACGCCCCGAAAGGCACCGGATGTATCTTCGGCAACTATTTCATGAGATTGATACTCTGGGAGTAAACTCGGTGGGGATTGTTATCGTTATCTCTGTTTTTATTGGTGGTATTATGACCATTCAGTTTGCTTATAGTATGGCAAATCCACTTTATCCTTCGGAATTAATTGGGTTGGGTACCCGCGATACGTTAATTCTCGAATTCTCGTCGACAATGCTTGCGCTTATTATGGCCGGAAAAATTGGCTCGAATATTACTTCCGAAATTGGAACGATGCGCGTAACCGAGCAGATTGATTCGCTTGAGATTATGGGCGTGAACTCGGCAAGTTATCTTATTCTGCCAAAACTTTTGGCCGTTGTTTTTATATTTCCATTCCTCTATATTTTAAGTGTTTTTTTCGGAATTTTAGGAGGTTTGGTTACCGGGCCGCTGGTTGGAGTTATTACAATTCCCGAATACATTGAAGGAATTCAGTGGTTGTTTATTCCTTACTACGTTACATTTTCGATAATAAAGATGTTCTTTTTTGGATTTTTGGTTGCTTCGGTGCCCGCCTATTTTGGGTACTATGTAAAAGGTGGTGCCCTTGAGGTGGGAAAAGCAAGCACAAAAGCTGTTGTAAATACTAATATTCTTATTCTGCTTTTCGATTTGATATTAACCCGATTGCTGCTAACATGATAACTGTAAAAGAGATACGTAAAACATTCGAGGAGAATGAAGTTCTTAAAGGCATTAGTGCCGAATTTGGGAATGGGAAAACAAACCTGATAATTGGCAGGAGTGGCTCGGGGAAAACTGTTCTGCTAAAATCGATTTTAGGATTGTTTGATGTCGACAGTGGCGAAGTTTGGTACAACGAGCGCAATTTTACCGAGATGCGTGAGAAAGAGAGAAAGAAACTGAGGCAGGAAATTGGGATGGTTTTTCAGGGCGGTGCACTTTTCGACAGTATTTCGGTTGCAGAAAATGTGCAGTTCCCGTTAGATATGTTTACAAAAATGAGTGCAGCCGAAAAAAATAAACGAGTTGCTTTCTGTCTCGACCATGTAAATATTGCGCAACAAGCATTTCATTTAAACCCCAGCGAAATCAGCGGTGGTATGCAGAAAAGGGTGGCCATTGCACGTGCCATTGCACTGAATCCGAAATATCTTTTTTGCGATGAACCCAACTCGGGGCTCGACCCCGAAACAGCAACAGTTATCGACAAACTGATTCAGAGCCTGACAAAGGAGTTTGGAATGACCACTATTATTAACACCCACGACATGAATTCGGTTATAGAGATTGGCGAGTCGATTCTTTTTATTAGTGAAGGGAAGAAAGAGTGGGTGGGCACCAAAAACGAAATATTAAACTCGAATAACAAAAAGCTAAACGATTTTATTTTTGCCAACAAACTTTATGCTCAGATGCGAAAAGGTAGTTAGCCATTGGCACTATTTTTTGGCGAGAGTGTAATGACCGGAATAATTAACTCTTCCATAGAAATACCGCCGTGCTGAAAAGTATCTCTATAATAATTTGCATAGTAATTATAGTTATTCGGATAGGCAAAAAAATCGGTATTTCCTGCAAAAATATAACTGGTGCTCACATTTCGTGAGGGGAGGAAAACTTTTCGCGGGTCGCGCACTTCAAAAACATTTTTCGATTTGTAATTTAAATTCCGGCCCAGTTTATAACGTAAATTTGTATTTGTTTCGCGGTCGCCAATAACTTTTACCGGATTGTTTACACGTATTGCACCGTGGTCGGTAGTAACAACAACGCGGATATCGTTTTCTGACAATCCTTTCAACAATTCGAGTAACGATGAGTTTTGAAACCAGCTTAGCGTAATTGAGCGATATGCCTTTTCGTTGTTTGCCAGTTCGCGTATCATATCCATTTCGGTGCGTGCGTGCGAAATCATATCAACAAAATTTACAACCATTACCGAAAGGTCGTTTTCTAAAATGTTATTCAGGTTTTCGGCTACCCAACGTTCTTTTTTAACTCCCGAAACTTTTTCGAAATAGAGGCTCTCTTTTCGTCCAAACCGTTTAAGTTGTCTTCTTATTAGCTCCTCCTCGTGTTTATTTTTATGTCCTTCGTTATCGTCGTCTTCCCAAAGTTCGGGGTACAATTTTTCTATTTCCGAAGGCATTAATCCGGCAAACATGGCGTTACGTGCATACATTGTTGCAGCCGGAAGTATTCCGCAATAGAGCTCCTCCGAGTCGATGCGAAAATAGTTGTTAAACACCGAACTTAAGATTCGCCACTGGTCGAAACGGAGATTGTCGATAACCAGAACAAACGTTTTTTTACCGGCATCGAGGTGAGGGAAAACACGCTGTTTAAAAATGTCGGGCGAAAGTAGCGGACGATCGTCGTCGGTGCTTGTAAACCAGTCTGCGTAGTGCTCTTTTACGAACTTAAAAAAAGCTTTATTGGCATCGTCTTTTTGCATAGCAAGAATCTCGTCCATGGTCGAATCTTCCGACTCGCTTAGTTCTATTTCCCAGTGTACCAGTTTTTTATAAATGTCTTTCCATTCGTCGAAAGTCAGCCGGTCGCTAATTTGCATTCCTATTTGCCCAAATTGCATTTGGTATGCCGATGTTGTTTTTTGAGTTACCAGTCTTTTTTGGTCGATATTTTTTTTCAGCGATAGCAGAATCTGTTTCGGATTAACCGGTTTTATTAAATAGTCGGCAATTTTCGACCCCACTGCTTCATCCATTATATTCTCTTCTTCGCTTTTGGTAATCATTACCACCGGAATATTTGGAGAGATTGTTTTTATCTGTGTAAGTGTTTCCAGGCCGGTTAGTCCCGGCATATTTTCATCTAAAAAAATGATGTCGTAAAAGTTATCTTTTACTTTTTCAATGGCATCGGTTCCGTTGTTTGCAATATCTACTTCGTAACCTTTCTCCTCCAAAAAAATTATGTGTGCGCGTAAAAGGTCTATTTCGTCGTCTGTCCAAAGAATTCGTGGTTTATTCATTTAACTGTTTTTAATTGTATTTATAAAACTTGCAAAGCGCAGGATTAGTATTTAGTTAACAAACTTTAACCTGCGAAGTTTTTTAAACAACAGGTTATTTTCCCAAATACACCCGTTTGTAAAAATTCATGTAGTCGAGAATGTTTTTCTCTTTTAAGAATATTTCGAAATTATTTTTCGAAATAAGGAAATTGCGATAGTTTGTTTTTCGAAGTGGAGTATAAAGATTGCGGCTGCTGACTACCTTTTTAAAATAGGGCATTGCTGTCTCCTTGTCGGGGAGGCCGCTAATAATTACTACTTGTCTGATTTCGTCGAGCGGACGTACTTCAACCTTCAATTTAAGGGTTGCATAGTTTGCCAGATTAAATTGCTCGATTCCGTTAATAAATGCAGGCTGGTCGATTCCCAATCGCGAAATAACAAATGTAAAATAGTGCTCGCCGGCAATGTCTTCGTTATACGGACCACTATATTTTTCGGGTTTGTTTGTCGCCTCTTTTGTATCTGTTGCTTTGGCTGCAACTGCTGCCCCTTTTGTTGCCGAGGAAGAGGATGTTGACGTTTTTGTTTGCGTAGTTTTACGTTGAATATAGTTGGTACGGAAAAATCCTAAATAGTCGTCAACTTTGTTTTGTTCTATCAACTTTGTAAGGTTTTCGTCGGTAATCAGGAAATTCCGGTAAGTTGATTGGCCAAGCGGAGCAAAAAGCTTCCGGGTGGTTACCACTTTTCTGAAATACGACATCGATTCGTTTAGTGTAGGTATGCCTTTTACAACCACCAACCTATAATTATCGGTCTCTTTTAGTTGAAGAGCCAGCCCCCAAATTCTGAAATTGTCGCGGTTAAATTGTGCAAAACCTTTTAACAGCGCCCGGGTCGATAAATTTTTATCTTTAATTGCAATTACAAAACTTTGTGTTGTATCTATTTGTGTTGTAAACATTTTATCGGCTCCGGTATTTACCATCACAAATTTACCTCTCTCTTTTAAAATCTCATCTTCTTTTTTTGCACGGGCCATCAACTCTTCAGGCGAAATATCGGGTTCGTTTTCGTTAAAATCGGAACGAATAAAGCGGCTGTAGTTTTTTACAAAGAATTTCAGGTAATCGGTTATCGATTTTTCTTCAAGAACAGTTCGGTAATTTGTTGATGAAATAACGAAGTTTACATATTCAACTCCTTTTAATGTTTTAAAAACGTTTGCTCGTCGTATAATTGCGCGGTGATAAATAATTGCACTCTTTTTATTTTCCATGGCACGCACAATTACAAAAGCCAGTTTGTCGTTTAAAAAGGCCGTTTCAATGTCGAAATCGACTTTTGTATAGTGGTCGATGTTGTAGTTTGCTATATCGAATTTCAGCCGGTTTAAATCAATTTTGCTTTCGCGTGGATATGCAATTACAAAGTAATGCAGCAAATCTTCATCGTAGGTATATTTGCCGCCAAACTCATCGTCTTCGCCTCGTTTCCCGGGGAGTAATTCGTCGTTTTTAATCTCTTCGCTAATGTATCCCAGTTCAACCAATTTTTGATAATCAGCAAGTGAGCTGTCTTGAATTAACGTTAAAATTTCGTTTGCCAGAGGTGTAGTTTCTTTATTGGGGTACTGCGTAATGTAACCTTTTAACAGGCTTTCGAAACTGTGAACATCGGTTTGCGTTCCTTTTGCAACCGTCTCCATAAAATCGATTTTAGGAATGAGTAGGCTGTCGGGAGCCATCTTTTTTATTTGTGGAGCAAGTGCAATTACATTCTTGTATCTGCCTGTTTTATAGCTCTTAAATGCCTCGCTATACAGTTTGTTTAAGCTGTCGGTGCGTGCTGCCATTTCAACAAAAAAGTTTGGATTTAGCAGGTACTGAGCATAGTTGCTCTTTGGAAACTTTGTAATTATCAAATTTCGGTAATAGTCCGATGTCTCTTTGTCTCCCATTAAATCGAATAAATCGTAGAGGTCGAAATAGGCCGAAAGCAGATAGATATTGTTTGGATAACGTTTGTTCAGGTCTTCGTATGCCATTGCCGAACGCGGATAATTTCCGAATTCCGATTTAAATATTTTTCCAATACTGTAAAGTGCATCTCTAATTTTTTCGTTCGAAACCTGCATTAACGAATCAGTTAACGGTAAATCTTGTGTGTAATACTCTTTTTTTAAAGGGTCTTGTTCTCTGATTACAATTTTGCTCGAATCAACAACTTCGGCCAGTTCGTCGGGGCTCTCTATCGACATGGAGTTTTTGTTTAAACGGCGCCAGTTATCTTCGAGTTTTCGTTTCCCCCAAAGTTGCTGGAAAGTAACTTTCCCGTACGATACCGTTTGCGGATTATAAAAATACCAACCGGCACCACCTTGTCGGCGTCCCATTCCCATACGGTTTTGGTTGGCACGGTAGTAACCTGTTCCCTGTGCACTTTGTAACGAGAGGTTTTCCATGTTTCGCTGTCTCTCCTGCTCCTCTTTCATTAAACGTGCAATGAGCGATTCGCGCTCGATTGGAGACATTTTGGCGACCTTTTGTAAACTGTCTTGCCGTTCAACCGTGTGTATATTGTCGACTAGGTTTGTTAGGCTTTTGTACTTGTCCGACAACTCCTGATAATTCGGATAAGTTTCATCGATAATCGTCATTGCACTGTCGTAATATGCCTGTGCATTGCGATATTGTAAATCTTCGAAATAAATATCGGCCAGAGTAATGGCCGAAAGTGCCCGTTGAAATTGATTCTGGAAGCTGTTTGAAACCGATAACCGGTAATTTTCTACCGCTTCGTCGTGGTTGCCCTCTTTAAAGTAGATGTTTCCGAGTGCATAATAAATCTGATCTTTAAAATCGACATTCTTTTTGTCGCGCAGCATTTTGTTCAGCTCTTTTATTAGTTTCTCGGTATCGCCTTCACCCGAAAAAATTCCTGCTGAATTTATTTTTGCATTAAAAGCCATTTTGTATCCGGGATTCATGTGCGTAACCGCTTCAAATGCTTTCGATGCTTCGGCATCTTTCCCCACCTCTTTATACAACTGAGCAACAATATATTGGTTTCTTGCCTTTTTTCTTTTTAGAAAAGTTTTTTTGATGGCAATGTTTAAA
>Ga0256831_1000768_pt1 | contig 17039 bp, 25 predicted proteins | sample 132544metaG_FD_189087 | JGI IMG/M metagenome (GOLD analysis project Ga0256831, IMG submission 189087) | Hydrothermal vent microbial communities from Lau Basin, Pacific Ocean - 132-544 | ecosystem: Environmental > Aquatic > Marine > Hydrothermal vents | place: Pacific Ocean: Lau Basin | collected...
AAATAACGCAGAATATTTCACATAATCTATGTTTTAGGTTCATCTCTATTTTTTTCATGCAGTTTCTCCAAAAAAATAAATAAATATTGAAAGATAACAAAGCAATCAAGAGGGAAAACAAGCACAGCTGTTTTCAGGCCAAACTAACAAGTAACTCTTGTCAGTTCACTTCGTGCCAAGATTGCCGGTAGGCTTGCTTGTTTCCCCTTATTTCAACCGTTAGCCAAGAGGCTCCACGTCAAAGTAATCATGCCTCTCTATCGTCTCTTTCCTCTCGTTGAACGTCGTTTCTTTATACATTTTTGCCGCATCGAGCACGGAATGACACAATTCTTTTACGTCGTCGATATCCTCAAACTGCAAGAGCCTCCAAGCAAGCTCTGTGCTCTCGAAAAAGCACTTTAAGACTTCACTAGGCATTATTTCAATATCGGTGCCGTGCTCAATGCTTGCCATCAATACCCGCAAACACGGGCGGGACAACCTGCCACGGCGAGCGTTCACAAGTTTGCGAATGTGTGAGATGTCCCGCCATTCCAGGTACCATGGCTCATGTGGCAGCACGTTATAAATCATCTCTTCACCGCCTTTTTTATTCCTGCCATGATTGACCGGCCAAACCTGCGGAGTGACACTTCAAACTTGCACAATTCAAACCCGAGAGTTCCCTGGAGTGCATCAAACAACTGATCATTAATTCTTTCGCTTGGGGAAAAATCGTTTACGTCTGCGTATCGTTTCCACGCTTGCAACTCAAGACTTGTCATGTTAATACCTCATGTCTTCGATGCTATACAGTGACAACGACAGCGGAAATCCATTGTCAAGCCTTACAGCCTCAACCGTTGATCCTGATAGCTCTTTGATGCTTACATGACTGTACCAGACACCGAGCATTTTAAGGCTGCAAGATCGACCTGACCGCATGACCCTCTGTATAACCGTTATGGTTTCGTGGATTTTCATTTCATCCCCTCACTTTTTTTGTATAATTGAGCCAACAAGCAGCCCGAGCCGTATCAGACCCGAACAGCCAAACCCTGATATTGATACCAATTTCAGCCTCTAACTTCCGGGCTGTATGTTTCGGGCAGGGCTTCCGTCCCTTTAAAATATCGTTAAACATCTGGGCCGAAATTCCGACGCTTTCCGCAACTTCTTTTTGTAATCCTTGGGCCATTTTTTGCTCTCCGGTGTTATCTTGATATGGTTTAATAATACCCCATATGGTGTACTTTGCAAGTAAAAAAGAAGGGAAACATTAAAAAAATGCGCCCCTGAGAGGAAAAGCCTGTTATCTCATGCCGTTGTGCGACATGGAAAAATGCCCTAAATCTCCTTTTATTCGCTTGGCCCCACCCAGTCTGTCCCAGTAATCGTGAGCGTGAGCCAATATTTTCAGTTCTTCGTCTGGTTTTACGTCCACGATTTTACCAGCCGCCCCAACTTGCTTTGAGAGTATCCTTATATCAACGGCAAGGGACACCTTGTGGACTGAGTTTTTGCGCCCGACCTTGCAGTCCCGGCAGCGCATTAAATGCTTCTGGCGCACCCTGTAGCCGTGCGAATTGAGCCAAAACAATAGGTATCCATGCTTGATGCTAAATTCTTCCTGCTTGTATCCAAGTCCCATTATATTGTCCTGATCTTAAACCAATTAGTATTCACCGGCGAAATGCCAAGATGGTAAGGGGCCATTTCGGTAGATCGTGCATTTTGCAGCGTTATCCCAGCCTGTCTAAAAGTCCTGTGCGCCAGCTCCGAACAAATCCACTTACCACTAATCACCCCACGTTTACGGGTTAGAAACTTGAGGATAAGCGACCAATCATATTTAGCCCCGACCTGCGCCATGACAAAGTTCAGAGCGTCGTTATAATCTTTTTCTGACACGTCAAAAACTGACACGTCAACCACTGTATTTGCCCGATGGTTAACACTTGCAGCCTCGATGAGAGTTGTGGCATGGTTAATCCGACAAACGCCCTTAAAACCCCACGCCTCAACCAGCGTAAAGGTTTTGTCATGGTTTGCAAAGGCAACAGCACTGTGAGACCACGGGGAGCGAGTTACGGCCTCGATAATTCTTGAGGTTGGCCCGATCCCTTGGTACTGTAAAAGATACATTTTCACGGCTTCATACCGTGCCGAAAATAAAAGGCTACGGCTCCTATAAAAAACATGACTGCCGCCGCTATCGCTGTTTTGGCCGTTGTTGTTTTGACCATGCTAAATCCCGCACGAGCACCTTTGACGAACTCTCTGTTTTGGTCGATTGTGTCTGCCTTACTCCTGCATCGTTGCACAAAGGCATGGTCCAAAAAATGGACCTGCGAGTCGATCCACAAGTCTTTACGTTGTTCCTTGACAACCTCCCTGACGGCAGCCTGCACAATCTCAATTATTTCCAGCCGCTCTTGGTCTGTCATTGCCCTATCTTAACGCCTCGTTTTGCCAGTGCCTCCAGCTCATGCACTGATACATTTTTGATTATTGTCCCGCCGCCCTCTATGCCAAGCTCAAGTTTTGCTATCCAAAGATCGTCACCAACAAGAGACTTCCCTTTTTCAAGCAACCCGGCCATTGTTGCCTCCTTGACCGAGTTGTATTTTTTACCCAGGAGAATAGCAAGCTCATAGCGGAGAGGTGGCATTATTTCGCCAGCCCCCACATAAGGACTTTAAAAGCTGCTGGTTTGCCAGGTAGCTGGTCTAGGCATATCACGTTACTTTTTGGCCCCATCCCGCTGTCATTGTAGGCCGCAACAGCAAAGCAGTTTGTACCGTCCGGGGGTAATCCTTGGTGCAGCTCATTGTGTTATTAAGCACTGTAGGGAGGTCGCAGTCAACAGAGCCAGCGGTCAATGATGCTTCCTCGGCACCATATACAATCATATACCACTGCGCTTTTTCGCCGGGATCGTTTGGTGTCCAGCCAAAAGATAGTTGGCCGGCAGAGGCTATTTGAGGCACCATAAAGAGCAAGGCAAACAAGGCGAGTGCCGCCGTGGTTGCTGCTGTTTCGATCTTTTTAATGGCTACAGCCTTTTGTGCATCGATGTGCTTTGACTTGAGTTTGTGCCGGTGAGCTGTATAAATGCCAAGCAATAGCGTAGCATACGGCATTAGAGCTTTGCTCCACTCTGTAGCCTGTGCCACGATATTAGCGAGATATGCGGACAAAGCCTCCGGAGTAAATGGGACTTTACCCAAGCTGGACGCTACCGACAAGACCAGCCCGGCAATCATCATGTTTTTTGCAAGCGCATATTCTGAGCTTTCCGAACCCGGTTTTAATTCTGGTAATTCCATAATAATTTACTCCTGTTAAAAAATGTTGCAATGGTATGCTTGGTAACTTCCACAACTGCAAGTCGCAGATACCCACGCTGTACCGTCTTCGTCAATGTGGTCAATAGGGACGCTTCCACGCTCCCCCGTACACATCCTTGGCTCCGGGCTTGGCAGTACCGGTTCTGGCTGATCGCCTTTTTTGTCGCAGTCGCCAGTCGGACAACCTGCGGCGGTCTGCTGATTGTCCACGGTTACCCCGGCGTTTTCGCCACGAGTTGCGATATTATTTCTAACATCAACTTTAGTGGTTCTGGAAACAGTGTCAACAGTGTTTCCAGAACCTGACACATTGGTGACTTGACTGCTCCCCGCAGAGTCTTGAGCGTGCCTGATAGTTTTATTAACTTCGATCTCCCGGAAAACAATAGGGATACCTTCACTGAGTTTGTCAATCCCATGAATAAAGGCGTCATACCCACTTGTTGGCCGTTTACCAATGGCTTTAAGTGCTGGTGCGATGCTGGACGGAGTATCCCGGATGGTCTGGCTACCGATCACGCCGACAAGTACCATCTCGGCTTTAGAACTAGCGTGTTCCATTGTATACTTGGTAATATCTGCTATCGACGTGGCCTTTGTCTGGTCTGAGGCTGCCGCTGCCCTGGCAACTATCTGTTGGGTTCTGGTGTGGTAATACTGACTGTCACCGAGAGGTATTTGTGTGGTTGTTACCTGATAAGGCTTGCCGTCTTTATTCAACATGACATCCTCGGTTTGTCCAGTCGGTACTTTAAACTGTACGCATCCACTGGCCAGCAACAAAACCAAAAATAAAAGTGGTATCTTCTTCATAATTCCCCCAATAAAAAAAGGGGGCGGCAAGGTTTTTCATTTTTCAAGATGACATTCCATGATCTTTTAAAATACCGCCCCCACTCCACAACGGAGCCTCTTTAACCTGCGCAGTCACGCTCCCAGCCAAGGACAAGATGCCCTGCTTTTTGCGGATCGCAAGTATAACTTATATTTTCAACCTCGTTGACAGGCACGGTCAAGGTGTGGGTGATTGGATCGTACCCTCTTGGATAGACCTTGAGCCGATAACCGACAGGCGGTGTTACTTGATACTGTATCTTGTGATGGTTTGACGTTGCAAGCCCCATTATGCGCACATTGCCATAGTCACAAGCAAGGAGCCGGTTTAGGGTATCATCCCAGATCAGACCATGCACATTGTCAAGCTCGTGCGGCAGGTTAAGAGGGTGCGATCGATTGTCCCACCCCGGCATACCAGTACCCCACTTGACTTGCTTGCTGGCGCGGTCAATGCCAGCAATTGCCCGCATACCCGCACTGTAAACAGCTATTACGTTATCCGGGCAGATGCAGACCGCCTGCGGGTTGACAGCATCGGCGTTGACACCGCTTGGTTTTTTGTAAGTCGCCGCAAAATCAAAAGCCCCCTGATCGTCAACGGTGTAGCCTGCAACCTCTTCCGTGCCGGCGTTGCAAATAAAAATGGTATTTGTAAGCCTGTCTATTGCCATACTGCCAGGCAGCGAGCAACCGCCCCTGGAGGCCCGCCCCTTATTGGCCGTGGTGGTCTCTGCTTTGATAGCTACAAAATGACCGTCTGCACCGTCAAGCTCCAGCAAGTACCCTCCTGCAGTGTTTCCGGCTGTGCCGATACCTGCAGCGCATGATACAAGCAAGTTGCCGTTGGGGAGCCATGCACAGTCACGAGGGTTACGCAACTGGCCATCGGCTGGTAGCCCGATATGCCCGTCTCCAAACGTCCAAAGCACGGCCCCAGTTACATGGTCAAAACACCTGACAAAGTGATAGCCGTAACAGGCAAACGCCAACTTTGTGTTGTCTGCGTTGAGGTCTGCCCCGTAACAACCATAATACCCACCTGGTATGCTTATCTGCCCGGCTGTCCCGTAAGGCAGAAAACCAAGAAAATTGCCAGTTGCGGAGAAATAAGCCGCCTCTGCGCTGTAGTTGATTACGAGGTACTTGTCACCCTCCTTGAGTGCCTTGCAAGGATTGACGCACCCTACGTCTGCGTTTTTTGCAGAGATAAAAACCCCTGCGTTTACCGTGTCCCAATCGGAGGGGGGTGCATGTTCCGTCCATATTCTGGTTGCATCAAGCTCAGATTCAGCCTTGAGCTTTGACCACATTTCGTCCCCAATTCCGGCAAGGGCTGTTTTTGCAGCTTGGTTGTTGTCAATGTCATCTATAAGAGCTTTTATACATCTACTCATTGCCCCGGTCTCCTGTTGTATAGTTGCAAGTCTGCCACGGTTGCCCGTACATCAAAATAAGGGGCATTCCCAGCGTTTCTGTGCTGCATATTTATTTCCCTGCCAAAAAAATCAGGCACCCAATCAAACCCCTGTTCCAAACTAAAAATATTGTCTGCAAGGTCAAGACCTACCGTGTTGTACCAGTGCTCGTATAATGTTTTCCCTGCTATTCCGGATAGGGGGTCTTCGACATCTGGCCAGTTCAAAACCTGCCAGCATGTGTATTTGTTCATCTGGATATGCTTTATTCTCTTTTTGAGCATTTCCAGATTGTTCGAGTTTGCGAAAAAAGACGGCAAGTCAAGTGCGTTTGCATAAAAAGACGTAAAATCATCAGATTTAAAACCGCTACTCAACACATACCCCAAAACACTGGAACTATTACGGCCAAGCCTGCACTGATAATAAAACAGGCTCCTGTACCACTCGGAGGGATGCCGAACCACACCAACATTTTCAAGTTTTTTATACTGCAACGGCAACGACCAAAAAGGCGCATGTTCGCAGGAATACCGATAGGTTAGACCTGCTTTTTCCAACGCCCAGCGCAGGGAAGAACCGCCACAACGGGGCATGTGCAAAACAACCTTGTCGCCAATTACCAACATTTCACCGCTCCCACCTTGATTTTTTCGGAAACTTATTTTGTAAAAACTCTACCACATTTTTCGAAAATCCTCTATCACTATGATTGAGCCACTTATGGCATGGTCTCTGCATGACTGGTTGCCCTTGCTTGTAAATGCCCAGCCTCACACTGCAATCTCTTATTTTTTCCGGCTCGTGTGTGTTGTAATAACTGGTGGCCATTAATGCCCTACCATCAAAAATAGGGTATTGCCTGGCAACCTCACGCATTATACGAGCGTTAAACAAGTACGGGCTGTGTGACTCGTAGTTAAATGTTGAGGCCGATCTGTGTCTTAAAAGATCGTTGGTGTGCCAGAGTAGCTTGCCCCATCGGTTGTACAGCCTGTTTTTTACGTCTCTGAGGTTTTGCACCACACACCCCGCCTTAAACGTGTTTACAGAACAAAAATCAAGGAGATAAATATCATCATTAAACCAGATAAAATCACCGCTGTGCATATTACACAACATTTCCACGTTGCGGCCATTGGTCTGCTCTGTGGTGTCAAGGTGGCTTGTGGTTATCACCTCGGCACCGGTAAGCCATTTTGGGATGTCGCCTATTATAAGGAGATCGACCTCGCCAACGTAATACCGGTCCAGAGCACGGAGCGAGTAGCGCAACTCATCGCCCCATAATCGACTTGTGCGGTTTGGGTAGACAATAAGCATTTAAGACACGTCACCTGAACCTGAACCTGAACCGGAGCCTGAACCTGGATCAAGGTCTTGCACAGGGACCAAAAGGTCAAGATTGACTGTGTTTATTTTGCCAGTCTTGCCTTGCCCAATCTCCCAGCCAATATTCGCAATAACCCCACGATCAAATCCAAAATACGATGGGACAGACACCTTGTCGCCCTTTTCAATGCTCGCCCCTGCTGCCAAAAAAACGTCGAGGCGAAGCACCATCACAGGTGCCGCAAATCTCGCCAGATAGATAGCACAGTATTTGTTTGCCACCGCCAAGGTTGACACCAGTTCGAGCTGGACATCTACCTGACGCTCGCCGTATTTAGCGATTGATCCCGCATTGTTAAGGCTCGTATTATCCGGGGCGGCATCGCTGCACGAGGGCATGGCAAGAGTGCACTTGATACTGTTTCGAAGTGACGATACAGGCTGGTTTTTTATTTTGCGAGACCTTAATTGGTAGCCGTTTAGCCCTATGGCTTTGACAACGCCCATGGTCGGAGTGATCGAAGCGGCATCAAAACGCCACGCATCAATAAATTTAATGGCCCCGCCCTTGTACGACAGCGCACCCAACCCATTAAACAAGACGGTTTTGAGCGCATCACGCATCTTTAGACGGCTATCAAGCAAGCCATTGAGCACGTAACCATTATTTTGATACGTGGTGCCTGCGGCGGCAAATGAGGCCGTATTTACCTGCACGGCTGGTGCTAGATCGTCAAGTAATTTTTTTGCCACGACCGGAGGGGTTGGACTTGCCCCTGTGGTGGCCGTTGCGGTCATGCAAATTTTCCGGGGAGTTACATACTCAATATAATCAGGCTGCGCCACGATTGGGGTTAAGGTGATCATCCACCGCAGACCCACAAAGTCTATGTGTGTGTTAAGCGCAATATTTTCGGTGTGCTCGGTCGCAACATCTATGTAACATTTTGCGTCCTGCAGTTGCGCCCAAGTGCCTACTGGCAACGTCCCGGACAGCGTGCCGGTGTCGTTTTCAATAAGGCTACCAACACCGGCGATCCGCACATCATCGACCCTGTTTCCTGTGCCGCTATCAAGATACAGGCCGATTGACCTTGTTATCTCGCCGTTGTCTTCGGTGGCCGTTGTCACCGTGTAGTCAAGCTCAAGTTTTGCATCCTCAAAACTTCCCTGATCGGCCATGTCAACGCCATAGATCGATCCAAGTGTGCAAGTTGTTGTCTCTTTGGCACCGGCATCAGAGACAGTGTCGTACTTAACAACAACCGACGCTATACCGTTTCTGGCTTCCGCCTCATTAACCGCATCCGTTTCGCCGTCGATCCCTATGTATAAAGTAAAAACTTCGAGGTCTTCGTTCTTAAAGCTACCTGGTATATCATATGTTGTGACCTGCTCACTCCAGGAGGCTGTCCCCGTCGCCCCGTCAACGATTGGGCCTGACTCTAATGTCCCCTCGTGCTCGTGCATTTTCCACACGATAGAACCACCGAAATGTGCATCGTGTCCGTTACACACCCCGTAGGTAATTACAAGTTGGAGATTTGTCAGCAAGCTCGGCCCCGTTGTCGACGCTACCCCTTGTAAAGCGTGGCATGTGCATTGTACAACGTCCCCGTTGCTGCTGGCGACTATTTCGCCGTGCCCCAACGGCGACGGGCAATCAGCACAGTTGACACCTGCGTCGGCAGTTACCGTATATTCAACGTGTGTTGTTGTCGTGCCGACAGACGTGACGTGAGCACTAAAGGGCTGATCGTTGTTGATATTGGGCTGGTCAGAGTAAGATCCCACGGTTGCAAGGTACGGCTCGTAAGTCGAGCCACCGTACAAGGTGCGGGTTTCCTTGTCTTTGACTATAGGGGCTGCGTGTGAGGTCTTTATGTCGGCATAAGGCGGCTCGCCCCCGAAGTCAACATAAACGACCTCCCCGTCAAAGTGGGCGGTGTATGTTGCCGGATTTGCGCCCGGAGACTCGCCGTCATATTTTATTGCGGATAAATTTTGCAGAGGGCCACAGGACACATTGTACCTAAAACCACCAGGTACATTGCCCTGGTACATCACGGCACCACGCTTATGCGGTCTCTGCGGGGGGTTAAGGGCCGCCCTCCCGACTACATGGACAGTGTTCCCGGTTTTCGAATCGTATGAAAATAAATCACTATCGCACCGCAACTGTCCAGCCGACATGAGGGACATGACATCACCGGTAACCCGTATGTCGCCCAGTTGATCAAAGTTAATATCCTCATCCAGGTAAACCATTGTAAGGTTGTCCGGGTCTGGCACTAACTCAACTCCGGCGACCTCTCCGACCACATAGGGCAAGCCTTTTCCTCGGGCCTCCTGGCTGCCTATATAAGCGTCGTTGGCCATGATCTCTGACACCAAATCGACCTTAAAAAGCATCGATAATTCTGAAAGTTCTATCGGATCTTGGCAAACATAACGGCCCATCAGGGCCATGTCAGAGGCCGCAAGGCCATGGTGCCACAGGTATAGCGAGACAGGGGTATTTTCGACCCCGGCATTGATCCAAGAGGTAATAAAACTAACAGAGGTGTTGTCAACGATAAGGGATAAAGATGTTGACCCCGGGGCAAGGTTGCCGTTGTAGGCGATATTGTCAATACTCATGGGACAGGAGACAGTTCCCCACGACTCGACAAAAGGCAGGTAATCATGTGCAAGGCCGTCAACCGTGCCGACTATAGTGTCGCTTAGATAATGCTCAACGCCGCCGATGGTAACGGTTGCAAGTATCACGGGGCTGCAACTGTCATGTCCTATCGCTGTTGCGAGTGCTGCCGGTAAGGTGAGCATCAGCCACCACTCCCTTGCGCCTCAACCGTAAAGCTGCCCGACCAAAGGCCATTAAAAACGAGTGCAAATTTTAACCTTGGCTGCACAAACCGGACAGCCCTTTGCACGCCAAAATCATCAGTGAGGTTAAAGACGTTGTACATGCCACGAGCATGATCGTTGAAAAAGTTAAAAAGTAGTTCGTACTCAGCTGTCGGTATTTCAAAATATTTATACGTGTACCTGTTGGTAAGCACGTTGTAGTCCTCGACATGGGTGAGGCCCGCCCCTGACCGCTCAACAGCCTGGACTTTTTCGATCTCCCTTGTGTGCGGGTAGTCATACTTGGTTGTTATGGTTACGGCATTGCCGTTATACTCCAGTATCATGCTCGTTGCGCCTCTCGCGCCAAGTCTGCCACAATATTAACCGTGTCGCTGCGAGATACACGTTGGTTGATGTATACGTTTTGGACAGTGCTCCCGCCAGTGCCGCCCGGTGTCATTGTCGAGCTGCCGCCGTGATTCGACCCGCCTGGATTTCCTCTGTTTATCCTATCTTTCAGGCGCCCCATACGGCTGTCCATATCATTTTGATAGCCTGAGCCGCCCCCATAGAAATCACCTGGATTGCCGCCCTTGGCAATAAACTCATCGTATAAGGCCCGCTCCCGATCTGCCCTGCTTTTAAGCTGCCGGTCTCTTGCCCCCTGATTCCATGAGGAATCAACAGACGCACCCCGCACCCTCGATGCTTCGTCAAGCAAATTGTTCATCACCCGCAACGCTTTTACTGCACCCAAAATCCCTTCAGTGGTGTGAGCAAACCCGCTAGACATGGTGTGAGAGTTTTTCTTTGTTGCTACTGCGGCCTTGGTTTCTTCCTTTGCCATGGTCTTAGCAGCGGCCCCCACTTGGTAGAGACTGGCAGAGTGTAGCTTTGCGGCTGTTGCCCCCGCACGTTCAGAGGCTGCGAGGCGTTTGGCTGCCCTGTCTGCTTGCTCCATTTGTTCAGCGGCTCGCATTGTCGCCTGTGAGAGTTGCAGCATTTCTTTTTTTGACTTTCCGGCTTCGCTCCCTGCCTTTTTTATTCCAGCACTCTTGACCTTTTTGGCACCATCAGCGGCCTTTTTTGCAGCACTGGCCATTTTATCAAACTCACCGGCAGTTTTACCGGCGGCCTTGCCTATATCTGCAATACTGTCTTTGACCTCTGGGGTCTTGCTGGTGATGGTTGAAGCTGTCTCGGTAAATTTCTTTTTGGCCTGATCGAACCCCTTTGAGATTTCGAGGCTTGAGTCGTATACATCTCCAAGCCCTTGCACCGCAGAATCAGCAAAATCCTGTGTGAATTTTCTGAGAGAGGATAACCCCTCTTTTACAGGGTTATAGTCAACAATCCCGATTGCCTTGAGGCCGTCAAGCACAAGAGACAGCGGGTCAAGCATTGTGGTCAGAGCCGCCGCCCCAAAGTTTGCAATTTCAGCCACCACGACAATAGCGGCATGAGCGGCAATCCTAATCCCGTTGAACCCGTTGACAAGTGCCTGTATAACGCCTATTGAGGTCTTGACAACTGCGTTAAAGTTGGACTGTTTGCCGATCCATGTATTAAACGAGGTAATGGCTTTGGTCGCCATGGGGAGGAGCTGCTGGCCGATAGATGTTGCCATATCGGTAAGGTTGGACTTTGCCTTTCTGAGCTGGTTGGCAAAGCTCCCTTGTGTCCTGGCATAGTCTCCGATTGCGTCTTGGCTCGACTTGATCATTAGATTATAAGTTGCCTGCGCTTTCATCGAGTTGGTGATCTCTTTTTTTGAGTTCGCCATACCGGTAGTAAGAATTTCTTGCTCGATAGCAGCAGCAGACAGTACCACCCCATATTTTCGCATGGTCTCGTAGTTTCCCACAGTGGCACTTTGAATATCGGCCATAACATCAGCCGTCCCGACATCATTCATTGAGCCAAGGTCAACGGCAAGCTGTACAAACTTGTTGGACATCTTCCCGGCTTCAGTTCTCGCAAGGCCCATCGGGACAAGAATATCCTGCATAGAACCAAGATATTTTTTGCTGGCCACCTCGCTCAGGCCGTAACTCTTCCTGAGAGTCTTAGACCAGCCCTCGGCATCTTTACCCATGCCTTTAAAAACAACATCGAATTTTCCCTGCACCTCTTCCAGAGCGGAAGCGGATTTGATAAGGTATCCTGCGGCCCCTACTGCGGCAGACCCAACGATAGCGGTCATTATACCGGCAGCTTTGGCCATGGCTGCGGAGGCAGAGTTCACCCGCCCGGTAAGCCCTGAAAAACCTTTTTTTGATCTGTTTGTCAGCCGATCAAGAGCGTTTCCGGCACGTCGAGTCTCGGATTCGTACTGCTTTAACCCGGTAACTGCTCCGCTGCTGTCAAGCGATAGGCTGATTATCGTCGGCATCTTCTTCCGTGAGTTCGTTTTTTATGGCCATAATGGCCATTATTGCATCGTACAGCTCATTTTGTCCCATGTGGTACAACTGCTGATTGAGCTGTAATAACGTGGCTGTAGACCCGCCAGACAGGACAAACAGATCATTGTAAAACAGCTCAACGGTGCTAAGTTTTGGCCGACTGTCAAGGGCTTTTACATGGATACCCTTGCTGGCCATGTCGTCGTACCAACTTAAATGCTCCCCATGCTTCCGGCACCACTTGACATAGGGAGCTACTTTTTTGCAACGGCATCCGGGGCAAAAACTGTGCGGTCTTGTGCAATGGTGGCGACAAGTTCCTTAACGTCAAAGTATCCCGACAACACGTTGTACGCTTCCTCAGTCGAGTATTTCAGCTCTTTACCGTCCATTTTTAAATGCTTCCAGCCAAGGAAAATAGCCTCTGCCATGGCGTGAGATATTGCGTCCTGGAACTTTTCTGGGTCGGCATCCTGCCCCATGGGACATAGCTTTTTAATCCATTTATTTTGGACAGCCTCGTACCGTGGTGAGGTCGAACGAGCCACCAAGAACTCAGTATCTCCACCAACCGGCACCCATACACCGCCGGTCTCCTTTGCCTTGTCAGTTTTCCAGTCTTTTAAATCCATTATGCCGCCTTAAATCTTGATATAATAATAGCGGAGCCGGTTGCATTGTCAGCCAGCGAAACAAACGAGGCATTGTCAAAAACATCAGCATCCACAGAGGTTACATTTATTTTATCCGACCCCATCTTGCAGCGCATCATGTCAAAGGTATAAACGTTGTGCAAGGAATCTACTACATCAAAACCATAAGCAAACTCGGTGCCATTGATAAGTCGGTTGTAATTTACCTCATCCGCAAAATACATGGTGAGCTTACCGCCAACCTCAAACTGGTGAGCTGTAGTACCACAGTTGCCAAACACGGCCGCACCTTTTTTGCCCTTGAGGTTATTTTTTACATCAATGGTAAATTTCTGCATCTGGCAAGCCGGAAGCTCAATGCCGTTAATCCTGATATTCTTAACACCTGCAAAGGCTGGGTTTTCTGTTTCCGGTGTATAAGTATCAAACCGTGGGGCTTGCTTAATCTGAGTATCAAAGCCTACCATCGACAGCTTCGAAGTCAGCATCCCTGACTCAGGCACGGTAAGACTCCATGTGTCAACACCCATTCCCTGATACCAAAAATACTGGTCAACATCAACGTGACCACGCTCGATGAAAAACGGGCTGTACACATCACTGTTTTTAAGCCACTGGCCATGCAGGACAACACCAGCCCCCAGCGTTTCGTCTGCTTGCGGAGGTGGTGACATGGTGTAAGTGTTTGGTGCGCCGTCAACTGGCATGAGCCTATAACGTCCGTCATTGCTTGCGCTGCCCTTAACTTCCACCGTGACCCCGGCCTTTATATTGTCCGGGATAGTAGCCGCCCCGGTAAGGTCAAGGGTGACTGTTGCGAGGGTGATACTTGCGCCGCTAATGTCTACGTCCCCTGGTGTGCCTACAACCAAATCCTGCCAAGCCCCCCAGACCGCTGCGGCAAGTATTTTGTCGCCTATATCTGCCTCAAAATGGAACTCATTGCCGAACCCGCCTTTAAGGTCTTTATCAACAGGAGTAAGCCCTGAGAGCATCCGGTCAGGCCGAACATGCTTAGACTTCTGGGTTTTAACGCCAGCATCAAAAGAATCTGATGTAAAATTTACCCGCTCACCTGTTCCGGCTGCATCAGGTACGGTATTAGGGGCAAGAGGGTCAGCCGGGTGTATTGCTATATAGCTTTGTGCTCCACTGGACATGGTATGTCTCCTTTATCTGCAAAAATCATAATCAAACGGGACAATCAAATCCCGCTGATACCAAGACTCACGCTCTCCAACCCGCTCAACGTGGGCGGTGTTAAGGCGCAAGCCAGAGGGCCAAGGCCCAGTTATTAAAAGTTGTTCCATTTTGTCAAGCAGGCGACCGCTCAGGCCCGTTTCAGCGCCTTTGTTGGTGTACACGCTCACCACGATGTAACCTGATTGGCGGTGTTTTTTAATGCCTATTTGATTGCCGTCTGACCAGTTGACCTCAATGTCAATGTACGGATTGCCGAGGGTTGGTTTCGGGGTCTGGTTATCAAAAAAAACTGGCGTATCTGTCCAGCCTCCCTGGATAACCGTGTCAACAGCTCTTTCAACGTCGAAAAACATTAATTAGTACCGCCTGCTATTTGCCCGTTGTGCAAGGCTTCTGGCCTTTGCCAGTAAGTAATAATATGTTGGCCTTACCATGGGCTGTTTTGGATCAACAAACTGAGCGTACTCGGTGTTGTTGTAGATTGTCACCTTGTCACCCCATTTAAAGCCTGATACTGCCGGTTGTTTCGGTGCGCCATACCTGCGGCCCTTTACGCCTTTACGTGTGTCCGTGGTGCGCCCTGCTTTGTCAACTGACCAGTTTGACCGGAGCAGGCCCGTGTCAACTGGTGTCTTTTTTACTGCAAACCGCCAACCATCAAGAGCAAGTTTAGGGAGTATCTTGTCAAGCTCCTGCCGCTTAAACTCACGACCTATCCGCTGCAACTCTGCTGCAAGCTCTGCGCCTGTGCTAACCGTTGTCATAGGGCTTGATTACAAGCTGGTGGATAGCTGGTTGAGGGTCCGGGCTGTCACCAAGTACGAGCCAGCGCACACCCTCAATTTTTATAAAATCTCTGTCTTTTGGCTTAACGGGTAGATCAAGAGCCGGGAATATTGCAACTCTGAGTTTTTTGACAACTGGGTCATCGTCTGCCACGCCTGCCGCCTGTAACAGGGACCCTGTTGCAACATCCCTAATCAGCATCAAAGGATACTCGGCCAGTATCGTATGCGTTGAGGTGCCCGCCACTGGGTCAACCACATCATCACCAGTCACCTGATAAACAGCGTCCTTCCGGAAACTGCCAAACTTTGGGAAATTTTCCTGTATCAGCTTGGCAGCTAGTTCGCCTGGATCAGCCACGATACACCTTTACAATGGTTGTTCCGCCGCCGGTGTCGCAAAGCCCATACGGAGACAGCAACGCCTTAACGTTATCGGTAAGCAGTGGATTGCCCTTTGCTCTGCTCACGCTCTTAGTGGAGCTGGAACCAAATTTGAGGCCAACGGACCCGGCCTTAATTTCCGTAACCTCCTGTCCGGAACTTTCCGAGGCAATCGATCCGGGCACCCCGCCAATGGTTGCCAGATTGATAGCGATCTCAAACTGCGCCACCTTGACAGCACGAGGGATGCACCCGCAACCACCAGCCACCGGAAAAAGCATAGCCTGTGTAGCGGTGGCAGGCTTTGACCCGCATATCAAAAGATCAAGCTCACGGGCTGCTGTAATCAGCAAAGCGGCACGACTCGGCACGGTGTTGACCACCTCCGATCCATACCGCCCCTTAAGGTACTCTTTAAATTCGTCAAGAGTGCCGTAGCTGTTTACGCCCTCGGTTACGTCCATTACTCAGCCTTGGCCTGCGCCTTGTACTCTTCTGCGCTGATAAACCGTCCTGGATGTTTACGGGCAAGCTCAATCTTTGCCCGTGCTGCGTCAACCTCAACGGAGTAGCCCCCGCCCTTGACTGGAGTGAGGGCCAGACCAAAGGCAGAAGGCATACCGCAATTAAACCCAGGGTGACCTGGAAAATAAAGAGTTACTTTTTTAGATGTTGCCATTTTATTCCATCCCCCTTACGCTGCGCAATCGGTGAGGCGAGCAGCACCAAAACGGTTGAAGATACAGAAGTTTGCATACATTTTGACACGTACAATTTCCTGATCTTTTGTTTCCTTGAGGCCCACCTTTTCGATTACAATCCCTGCTGGGGTCGCTTCAGGATGGATAAAAGAAACGCCAGTTTTCCGTGTCCCATCGTCAAAGTTACCAGCGTAAATGCTTGAAAAGTTGCCCGAAACAAGGTCAGCCCCGCCAGCGGCTTCGCTCTGCTCAATAAAGTTATTAGTGAAGCACGGAACACCGTTAAAATCAACGACCTTGATGGTGCGATTGCCAGAAGTCAACTCTATCATTGGCACGCCACCTGAAGCACGGTAAGCGTCACGGAGCTTGAGCATTTGCACACCATTGAGCATGTAAAAATCAACAAAACCGCTTTTGCTGGCAACAAGCTGCCCCAGTGCGTCAAGATCATGCAGGATATTGCCAGTTGAGGCGATATATTGACCAGGGTCAACCTGCGTGTGAAAAGAGTTCATTTGAGGGTCAACGCCTGAGCCACGGGCCATGCCCTGTTGCAGTTGAAAACCTACACTCTTGGCCTTACTGGCGACCTCCATAGACATGAGCTCATTTTTTGAACTCTTTGACTCTGCGACCTGTTTGCCGTCCAGTTCTGCGTCGCCGATTATGCGGGTAGCCGTGTGGGTTGCCGGCTCGGTGGTGCTCGGATTTTTTGCCGTAATCTCTGCGTCAAGCCCGTAAAAATCAGAATCACCCATGGCTTTTTCCGCATTTACGATCACGCCGTCACCAGCGTAGCTTGTCCACGGCATCAAAAAATGGATTGGATTTGTGGTCAGGATGGTGTCAATTACGCCCTTGACAAGATCGCCCTTTACACGGTTTTTAAACTCACCGATCGGCATTACACTCATTTTGTTTCTCCTTTGTTTGTGCAAAAAAAAAGCGGCAAACCACCAATAAAGGTAGTTTGCCGCTCCTGCGGTTAATTGCCGCTCCTGCGGCTAAATCAAACGGTTCGGTTGTTGCTCTGCACTCCTGCGCTGGGCAACTGTCTATGTATTAAAAGATTTTACATGTAAAGTTGGAATTGTCAAGTTTTTTTACAAATCATCAAGTCCGTCAGCAATGAGCTGGGT
>Ga0256831_1000769_pt1 | contig 17037 bp, 11 predicted proteins | sample 132544metaG_FD_189087 | JGI IMG/M metagenome (GOLD analysis project Ga0256831, IMG submission 189087) | Hydrothermal vent microbial communities from Lau Basin, Pacific Ocean - 132-544 | ecosystem: Environmental > Aquatic > Marine > Hydrothermal vents | place: Pacific Ocean: Lau Basin | collected...
TCTCAAGATAGCCGCCTATCGCCTGATCGACCAAATAGTCCCGACAACAAACCCTGCCCTGAACGGACAATCCGTTCCGGCAGCGACTCCGGGGGCGGAAGGAATACAACCCAGGCAAGGAAACGATACAACGCCCGCAACCAGTATGGCCAATCATCTACGCAATGCAGTCGACATGATTTTCGACTATGTCGACCGAACAAACTTTGCCGCACTCGGCGCCTTTGGTATCATCGGCCTGCTTTTTGTGGTGCTCCTTATGCTCAATGCTATCGAAAGCACTATGAATGTGATCTGGCACAGCGCAAAAAGCCGTCCTCTTGGCCGAAAAATAATGGATTACCTCGCCCTGCTTATCCTACTTCCCGTCTCGTTAAATACCGCCATTGCCGGAGGGGCAATTCTCCAGAGTAAAAAAATGATGGGCTATATCACGACCATTGTTCCGTCGGAATGGCTGATCAAGATGCTGCTTAAAGGACTTCCTTTTCTCTTCATCGTCGGCTGCCTGACCTTCATATATCAATTCTTCCCTTATGCCAGGGTAAAGACCTATGCCGCACTCATCGGCGCGCTTTTTTCCTCCATTTGCTGGTTTATCGTCCTCCAACTTTATATCGCCCTGCAGATCGGTGTTTCCCAGTACAATGCAATTTACGGCTCCTTTGCCACTGTCCCTCTCTTTCTGATCTGGCTCCACCTTGGTTGGATTTTCCTCTTATTGGGTGCCGCCCTTGCCTATGCCGTACAGAACAGAAACAGATACAACCCTGCCGCTGATGGTACCATCACGCCCAGACATCGTCTGCAGCTTGCCCTTGATATTCTGCAGAGAGTCTACACAAACTTTACCCATCACCGGGCGACAGACATGCATGACCTTGCCGCATCACTGCCTGAAGAACCGATTGCCCAGCTCTCGGAGACCAGTATGCTTCTGGTCAAAGGAGGCCTGCTCTATAAAATAGCCGATACGGAAGAATTGACGATAGCTCCTGCCCTACCGTTGAACCGGCTCAATGCCACGGACATTCTCACCCTGATCCTGGGAAAGGACACAGCCGACTCCGCGGGCGGTCGGCTTGCCGACAAGATGATCAAAATTGCCGGTTCAGGAATGCCGCACCCACTCTTTCCCGTCAACGCCGGGGGAACCGATGCAGAAAATGGATAGCAAAATTATAGACACCCGGCTGGGCGCCAACAACATTCTGGTCATTATACCCCATGCCGGACGAGCTTCCCAAAATACCGCCGTTGCCCCCATGATGACCTTTGGCCGAAAACTTGCCGAACATCTACACTGTTTCACCATAATTAACGGCAAATACAGGCCGTCAATCGTTGACATGAATGATGTACGGGCCATCCGGAAACGCAAAAAAGTTACGGACGGTTTTTTAGTCAGAATCAGGGAATTCAAAGATGAAATAAGTGAAAACAATCTCATACCACTAGTCCTGATTATCAATAAAGGAACAGATGAACAACCAAGCGACATTATTCTCGGCTATGGACAGGGTGAACGTAGCAGAAAAGACCGGCCGCACAGACCGACCATGGCCCCATCCATGTTGTCTAAAATTCGCATGTCCCTGGAGGACAATGGATTCAGTACGTCCATTGCCGACACGGATTCCTTGTTATGTGGTCGTGAATCTTACTGCCTGAACCAGCTGTTTCGACAGAAAAATTATGTGGACGGATTCTATGACCCCACCGTCCGCTCCCTGGTTGTCACCATTGCCCCGGAAAAATTGGCCGACGAAACCTGTGCCGCAGACACGAGCCGGCGCTTTTTGCGGGCCCTTGTCGACTATGCCGATTCCATGTCACTGGTACGCCGGGTTGCCGTCAGTGCCATTGAAACGAGCAAACCACAGGACCTGCGGTATATTTTCCGGGTCCATGGTGACAATCCGAAAAATGATATGATTCGTGAATCATACATAGACGAACTCGCACGCTCCATCTCCGCAAACGGCCTCCTGCATCCGTTGGTCCTCCTACAAAAAAAGGACGGTCGATATAAAATCCTGTGTGGATTTCGCCGCTTCCAGGCGATCCGTCGCCTTGGCAGGCAATGGGTCGAGGCAAAGACTTTAAATGAGGATGATTTCACGACCGAAGATTTTTTCAATATCTCCCTGGCGGAAAATACCAAACGGAGAAACCTTAATCCGATAGAGATAGGCAACTTTTTAGAATCCGCCGGGAGAGAACTCGGGTTGAACAATGCACGTCTTGCCGAACAGTTCGGTGAAAGCCTGGCCATCGGTAAACCAGGAGCTAATGTTTCCCAGTCAACCATTCATAAGTACAGAAAACTCTATCAACTCAGAGAACGCGGTGAATCCCCGGAAATGATTTCCGACATCATCAATGACAAACTCCGTTTTTCCATTGCCGCAGAGGTACTGGCGCCAATCAAAGACCCTATCGACCGGGATAGCCTGTATCTCGATATCGTCAAACCACTGACCCCGACCAGGCCTCAACTTATACAGATTATCAAAATTCTCCACTCTATACACCCCCGGCTCAACATGGCTATCTCTGAACCCCATGTCCGAAAAATACTGGAACAGGCCGTGCATTCATCCCACAAAGCGAACTCTTTTATTCATGGGCTGCGCAAAGCCGGCGAGGAACAACTCGAAGAAAAGCAACAGACCTTCACCTCGACTATTGAAGCTTTGCGTAAAGATGTATTTGGAGAAAAGGCCAACAAACAGGATTTCAATATTACCCGTTCAGCAAAAGGACGAAAAAAAAGTCTGACTCTGCATATCCGCCTTCAGGAACAGTCCATGGAGCAGGTGGTGACAAATTTGAAGCAGTTGCTCACCGATGAATATCGGCTGAAAGAATTACATAAACTTCTCAAAGAATCCTCTGCCTCGTAATTAATCATCCCGGAACGCTCCCTTCCCGGCATCCGCTACGGTTTTCGCATGCGAAAACCGTAGCGGATGCCAATATATAGCCAAAATATTATGGCAATCTTCCACATTTCCCTATATATAGAAAAAAATTAATACAGTACGTTTCTTCTTCATAAAAAATATTTTTCAGGATAGATCCAACATCACGCTGGGGAATTTTCCACAGATTCCGAAACTGAAAGACCAGCCGCCATCTAAACAATGGCGGCCATGAGGATAGTACAGACAAACAGTCACCCAAGGAGGGATTCCATGCAACTTCGAAATGTCATCTTTGCCCTTTTCCTGTGCACAGCATTTTTTCTTCCCGGACAGGTTGTCCTGGCAGGAGACAAGCCCATTGAAATCGTCTTTTCAACATACATGCCAACATCGTATGGGTATTTAGTGCAACCCCTCCAGGAATTCATTGCTCAGGTTGAAAAGGAAACCGGCGGCAAGGTCAAGTTTAAATTTTTCCATTCCGGCCAACTCTACAAGGGAAAGCAGGAATTTGCCGCCCTGGAACGGGGCGAAATTGACATGGCGGCGCCCAATGACCTCTATTTAACCGGTATTGTACCGGAGACAGGCATTTCCAACCTGCCGTTTATGTGGAAAACCCCGGCAAGCATGCAGAAAAGCCTTGATGCCGGATTATGGAAACTCGGCATCAACGATAAATTTCTCAAACATAATGTGGTCGTCCTCGGCACAGCAGCAGGCGGCCCTTATCAATTTTATGCCAAGGGTTTTGCGGTCACCGGTCCAGACAGTATAAAGGGTAAAAAATGGGGCGTATCCGGATCCACCGCAAGTAAGGCAATTGAGCTGATGGGCGGCAGTCCGACCACCATGAGTTCCGGCGAACTTTACCTTGCCCTGCAACGAAAAACCATCGACGGGTGCACCCGGCCGCTCATCACCGGTCTTGGTCGAAAGCTCTATGAAGTCGTTGACAACATTTCGGTCACCAACATGGCTTACTTTACCTGTATGCTTGCCATTAACAAGGAGAAATGGGACAGCCTGCCCAAAGACGTTCAGGCGGTCATGATAAAAGCCGCAAAACAACGGGACAGACGTCAGCTTGAACTTCTGGAAGCCTTTATGGCCGATGCCATAAAACAGTATGAAAAAAATGGCGTGCATGTACACATTGCTACGCCGGATGAACTTGACCTCTTTAAAAAACAGATGATTCCCGTGCAGAAATGGTGGCTCGGCAAGGTAACCGGAGGAAAAAAATATATAGATTTTATTGCTGCCCATCATTAAGGGCCATGCCGAAAACCAGTCTCCTTAATTGAGGCCTTTATTTGTTGTCCGGCAAAACCTGAGGACAAGGCTGAAACACGTGTGTGTCCGGAAAGATGATCAAACCAGTGACAGACAAACTCCATGAAAGTAACAGGACGTTCCCTGCTCCGCCTTATTGAGCAGCTCAACAGAGTGGGTTCACTGATTTCCCAGTGCTGCCTCGTCCTGTTACTTGTCCTTGTTTTTCACGAAGTCGTAGCCAGGTATCTCTTCAACAGCCCCACCCTCTACTCGGTTGAATTGAGTGAATATCTCCTGATCCTTCTCGCCTTTATTGCTGCCGGATGGGTCATGCAGGAGGACAAGCATGTAAGGATGCAGTCCTTTGTCCATCTGCTGCCCGAAAAGACACAGCATTTTCTTGCCAGTCTGACGTCATTCATTGTTTTTCTCTTCTGCGGGGTTCTCATATGGTACGGTTTCAAGGCCGCCTACATTGCCTGGCGTGGTGAATATCATTCCAGCTCTCTACTGAACATGCCGATGTGGATTCCCTACCTTATAATTCCCCTTGGGTCCCTGCTTCTTGCCCTGCAAGTCATCGTTCAATTCTGTATCCATGTCGACAAATTGCTGACAAAGGATAACAAGTAAGGCGAAAACATCATGGACTCGGTCACCATCACTACTATACTTATCAGCGGTTTTCTTCTGCTGCTTTTCTTGGGCATGCCCGTATTCGGAGCACTTGGAAGCGCAAGTATCGTCGGAATTCTACTTATCCAGGGAACTCGCGGATTAGGCGCTGCCCCAGGTGTCATATATGATCGACTTGCCGTCTTTCCCCTGGTTGCAGTGCCTCTGTTTATTCTCATGGGAGAAATCATATTTCACTCCGGAATAGGGGGCGACATATTCACGGCCACCAACAGATGGTTGAACCGACTTCCCGGGTCCATGGGTATGGCTAGTGTGGCTGCCTGCGCTATTTTCAGCGCCCTGTGCGGAGTCAGTGTTGCCGGAGCCGCCACCATCGGCAGCTTTGCCATCCCGGAGATGATTAACCGAAATTACAACAAATCTCTAGCCACCGGCTGTGTTGCCGCCTCCGGAGGTCTGGCTCTACTCATTCCGCCGAGTGTCGCTCTTATCCTCTATGGTGTGGTCGGGGATGAGTCAGTGGGTCGCCTTTTTATTGCCGGTATCCTGCCGGGCGTGGTGCTGGCAGCAATGATGATGGGATACATCTTTTTGATTGGCGTCTTCTATCCCGATGCCGCGCCAAAAAATCCTGATAAAGTCACCTGGAAAATGCGCCTGGAATCACTGGCCCGGATATGGCCGGTAATGATCCTTATCCTTCTTGTCCTGGGATCAATATACAAAGGCATTGCCACTCCGACCGAGGCGGCTGCCGTTGGCTGCGTCGGCGCCCTTGTAATCGCCGGCCTCAGGAAACAACTCAGCTTCCAAATACTTAAAACTATCCTTCGCTCCACAGTCTCCACCTCAACTATGATCATGCTGATTTTTGCATCGGCCCTGCTCTTTGGCTATGTGTTGACCAGACTCCAGGTTCCCCAGGAACTGGCGGCCTTTGTTACCTCGTTAAAGCTGCCGAACTGGGCCGTACTCATCTGCATCTTCTCCGTCCTCTACCTGATGGGCATGTTCATGGACGTGGTTTCGGTTATTCTTATCAGTACGCCTATTTTTCTTCCCATCGTGCTATCAATGGGATACTCCAGCCTCTGGTTCGGCATTGTCATGGCCATTACCTGTGAGATCGGCACGGAAACGCCACCGGTCGGCCTCAATCTATTTGTCATTAAAGGTGTATCGCCGCCCGAGGTCTCTCTTATGGACGTTATTCGCGGCTCCATCCCCTTTGCCATTGTGGAAACCCTGGGTCTGATCATTTTTATCGTCTTTCCCGATCTTGTGCTCTGGTTACCGAATCTCCTCAAATAATAATTTAACAAGACAATCAAACATGAAAATTCTTATTTTCGGAGCCGGCGCGCTCGGGCAGGCTCTTGGCTGTCTCCTTGCAGCGGACGGACATACGGTTGATCTTATCATCAGAAAGCGATTTATTGAGGTAATCCGTGAAAACGGCCTGAGAGTTACCGGTATTTTCGGGAATTTCACTGCCGATCCGGACCGGCTCCAGCTCTTTGAGACACTTAGGGAACCGGACGAAACCGACTATGATTGCGCCCTGATAACCACAAAGTCCTATGACACGGCGGAGGCAGTCCGAGCAATTGCCGGACTAAATGCTTTTTCCGGCCCTGTTGTTTCCATGCAGAACGGCTGCGGCAATATCGAGCAGGTGGAACAGAGGTTTGGTTCGTCCCGGGCTTTTGGGGGGCGCGTGATAACCGGATTTGAAATCAGGCAACCAGGGACGGTCGACATTACCGTTACCGCCGATGATGTCCATGTCGGCTCCTGCATCCGGGGAACCATTCCACCCTTTACCGCCCGTCTTGCCGAGGCGGTCAACAGGGCAGGCCTCCCCTGTATTGCCGTTAAGGATATTTACCAGGACCTCTTTGCCAAATTACTCTACAACTGCGCCTTAAATCCTCTCGGTGCCATTTTGGGCGTCCACTACGGCGCCCTGGGGGACAACCCTGAAACGCGAGAAATAATGGAGCAGGTCATCGACGAGACCTTTGCCGTTATTCACGGTCTTGGCGGTACGACTCCGTGGCCTGATGGAAAAAGCTATCGTAAGGTTTTCTATGAAAAGCTCCTGCCCATGACGTATAACCACAGACCATCAATGCTCCAGGATCTGGAACAGGGAAAACCAACCGAGATTGAAGCTCTGGCGGGATATGTTGCCGACCAGGGGACCAAACTTTCTATTCCCACCCCTGCCTGTTCCCTGCTGGCCGGACTCGTTCGCTTTCGCGAACAGTCAGGGCAGGAAGGAAAATAGCAAACACAGATATGTCAACGGATGGTGAACACAAGAAATCCGAAACAGGGGAAGAGGAGGAATTCCCTGTTCCGGATATTGGGGAATGAAGCTGGGGTGGGGGGGGATTGTTATTTTTGTTTGAGAAGATCTCTAATTTCCGTAAGGAGCACTTCCTGTTTGGGAGGCTCCGCAGGAGCTTCTTCCTCTTTCTTCTTCATACTGTTCATGGCCTTGACGACCAGGAAAATTGCAAAGGCGACGATAGTAAAATCAACAACACTCTGGACAAACTTGCCGTACCCCAGAACAACAGCCGGAGCATCACCGGCAGCGGCTTTCAAGGTAATGGCAAGATTGGTGAAGTCTACGCCGCCAAGCAGAAGTCCAATGGGCGGCATGATAACATCGGCAACGAACGAGGAAACAATTTTCCCAAATGCAGCACCTATAATGATACCAACGGCCATGTCAACGACATTGCCTTTAACGGCAAATTCTTTAAACTCTTTCAGCATTCCCATGGAAAATTCTCCGGAATTATTGCAGACCTAAATTACGGTCAGGTTAAAGGATGCCTAAAATTTAAGCTGCGGCTTCATCTTCTGCAGGGTCTTTTCGCCTATTCCCTTGACATTCATCAGGTCTTTGGCATTTTTAAACTTCCCATTTTTCCTGCGGTAAGCGACAATTTTTTTGGCTGTCACAGGGCCGATACCGGTAAATTCGGTCAGGGTTTTTGCATCGGCGGTGTTAATATTTACCTTACCTGTCTTTTTTTTCTTTGTTTTTGAAGCCTTAGAACTTTTCCCCTTTGTCGATTTCGTCTTTTTCTTGGCCGAACTCGATTTATCAGTTGTGCCTTTTTTTGTTTTTGAGCTTTTCTTTGCTTTTGATTTTTTCTTTTTTTTCGTCTTCTTAGACTTTGAGGTGGAACTTTTTTTGCTGCTGCTTTTGGTAGGGGAATCACCGGTGGATTTTGCCATTACAGGCATGGTTGAAAACACAAACCCCAAGGCAAGTAATGAAATAAAAAAACAAAGAATTTTTTTGCGCTGCATTGTTCCATCTCCCTATAGTAAATTGTATGATAGCATCGTAAAAACTTCGATCTATGGCGTCCTGTCCCTGGGACTATTCACAACATACTGCCTGCTTGACAAGCATGTCGATCAACTGCTCCATAATGCCTTCTGTTCTCCCCATCGGCAAAACAAATACAGTTTATTAGATAATAAAAATAATCGAACCCACATATAGGTGCAAGTAATTATTTGGTAAATATTCTCAATTTCTAAATTACTGATGAAAAAACATTGTGCCCCAGTCCTTTTTGTCTTTTTCCCCTGCCAGCGCTGTAAAATCGACAACATTTGGGACAACCAGGGTAAAAAATCGGAAAGCAGTCCTTACCGCTATGCTTTTCCCTTGTCGGCCAGCCTCGTTTTGATTACAGTAAATAGTTATAATTACGGCAAGATAAAAGACAAAACATGCCGTTTATTCCGAGTAATCGCAAGATGTTACCCCCAAAACAGGCCTGAATACTATTGAAGTTCCGCTTTTTTGCCTTCATACTTGCCCTTGTTCTTTTCGGCTGCTGCCTTATCGCCATCCGGACCACCGGCAATTGGACCAGACGACTGGAACTCCAGCGTATTCGAGAAAAGGCCGCCAAAGCATTGAAGGTATACACGGGTGATCTGCAAAGTGAACTTGATAAATTCGAGGCGCTCCCGCAGATACTGGCGACAAATCCTTTTTTTACTAATCTGCTGCAACATCCCCAGGATAAACAGCTCCTCGACAGGGTCAATCGTGAGCTGGAACGAATCAACCGACTTGCCCAGACCTCCGCTATTTATATTATTGATGCCGGTGGGACCGTCATTGCCTCAAGCAACTGGCGGGGCGCCGTCTCGTTTATTGGAGAAGACCTGACTTTTCGTCCCTATTTCAAAGAAGCCGTCAAAGGTCATCCCGGACGTTATTTTGCATTGGGTACGACCTCGCATGTTCGAGGATATTATTTTTCAGCGCCTATCACCAGATCAACCACACCTGTTGGTGTTCTCACCGTCAAGGTCCAACTGCAACGACTTGAAGACATCTGGGCCAAAGGGTCTGAAAAAGTCATTGTTACCGATCCCCAGGGCGTTATTTTTATAACCAGTTACGCGCCGTGGAAATTTCGTGCTCTTCATCCATTGAGCAGAGAGGTAACGAAGAAATTGCGCAAAAGCCGCCGTTATGGTGATATCGAACCCGACGCCCTGACAGGTACGGCCATAAGCATTGCCGGAAACGACTCCACTCTGCTCAACCTCAGAAACGATGCTGTTGCCCCAAAAGATCGAAAAACAAAGGGCCGCCATCCCTACCTGATTCAGTCAAAAACCATGCCCAATGCAGGCTGGACGGTCCATATTCTCAGTGATCTTTCCCATATTGATAACTACGTCCGCAATATGATGTTGTTAATGACCGTTTTCCTGGCGGCCTTGTTTCTACTCGGTATGCTGTTGTATAATCGCCGAAAAGAGAGACGAGAGCGTATCATCCTGGAAGAACACGCCCGGACCATGCTGCAACAGGCCAACGAACAGCTCGAAGGTAAGGTCAAACAACGGACATTAGAACTCACACGTATAAACAGTAGATTACATGAAGAAATCGAAGAGCACAAACAGACGGAGCAGGAATTGCGTGCCACGCAGAATGAATTGATTCAGGCGGGCAAACTTGCAGCCATCGGTCAGATGGCTGCCTCCATCACCCATGAGATCAATCAGCCCCTGTCGGCAATCCGTATGTATGCGGACAATGCCTGCCTGTTCCTTGATCAACAGCAACCGGACGAGGCCAGAAATAACCTGTCGGATATCGCCGTCGTTATCACCAAGATGGCCGAAATAACAAAACATCTGAAATCATTTGCCCGAAAATCCCCCGGCAAGGTAACCCCGATACTGTTGTCGGAACCCATTACCAGCGCCCTCTCCCTGCTGAACCTCCGCATAAAAAAGCACAATGTACAGGTACATGCCAATCTGCCGGCAATGGATATTTATGTCCTTGCCGAATCCATTCGCCTGGAGCAGGTATTGGTCAATGTGATCGGCAACGGACTGGATGCGGTTAATACTCAGAAGATTAAGGAGATTACCCTTAATGTGTCTTTCGACAACCAATGGGTCACAATTACCCTACATGATTCTGGTCCCGGAATTGCCGTAGAACATATTGATCAGCTTTTTGACCCCTTTTTCACCACCAAGGAAGAAGGCAGGGGTCTTGGCCTGGGCCTATCGCTCTCCCAGGCCATTATTCATGATTTTGGAGGAACCATCCAGGCGGACAATCACCCGGAAGGTGGTACAGTGGTGGCCATAACCCTGCAACGAGCAAAATCCGGAAAGGACGATTAATATGAACGGAAATGGGCGTGTCATAGTTATTGATAACGATGAACATGTTTGCCGGGCAGCCGGGCAGGCATTGACACTTGCCGGGTACACTACCGACTGCTGTAACCGTGGTGAGGATGCAACGGAAAAAATTTCCTCAAAATGGCCGGACGTTGTGGTTTGTGACGTGAAAATGCCCGGCATGGACGGCTTTGACCTCCTGCACCATGTTGTAGAGCTTGATCCTGATCTACCGGTGATATTGGTGACAGGGCACGGGGATGTCAGTATGGCCGTGGAGGCCATGCGTCTAGGCGCCTATGATTTTATTGAGAAACCACTATCATCGAGCCGACTGATTGACGTTGTCGGCCGAGCCATGGAAAAACGACGGCTCATTCTTGACAACAGAAAATTACGGGCCGAGGTCAGACGTAAGAATGGCCTGGAATCCGTTATCCTGGGGAGAAGCAAAGAAATTGTTCAGCTACGCCAGGCGATTCTCAATGTCGCCGACACGGACACGGATGTACTGATTATTGGTGAAACCGGGACAGGCAAGGAACTGGTCGCCCGCTGTCTACACGAACAATCCAGCCGCCGCAACAACCATTTTATCGCCGTCAATTGCGGCGCCATGCCGGAATCCATTATTGAAAATGAACTCTTCGGCCATGAGCCCGGCGCCTATACCGGCGCGGATCGCCTTCATATCGGCAAATTTGAACAGGCCTCCGGCGGCACCCTGTTTTTAGATGAGATTGAAAGTATGCCCATGGCCCTGCAGGTGCGCCTGCTCCGAGTTTTGCAGGAACGTGCCATCGACCGACTTGGAGGCCGTGACACCATTGCTCTTGACTTACGGGTCATTGCCGCCTCAAAGCAGAACCTGCTTACCTTAAGTGAACAGGGAACATTCCGAGCGGACCTCTACTATCGCCTCAGTGTTGTTACCCTGCAAAATCCACCTTTACGCCAAAGACTTGAAGATATTCCCATCCTGTTTACCCATTTCCTCCTGAAAACGGCAAAACGGTTGGAACGATGTCCGCCCGAACTCTCTCCCACCTTACTACAAAAGCTGATGGGACACTCCTGGCCCGGAAATGTGCGGGAGCTGCAGAATGTCGCCGACCGGACAGTCCTGGGTCTTGATACAAGCTGTGGAGAACCGGCGGCAGAGAGTGAAACCGGTGAGAAACAACCACTCTCAAGACAACTTGCTGCCTTTGAACGATGTATCCTGGAACAGGAGCTTTTGTTCAACAGGGGAAATATCGGCAAAACATGCCAATCGCTCGGTCTGCCGAGAAAAACTCTCTACTATAAGTTGAAAAAACATGACCTCAATCGCCGGGACTTTGTGAAAAAATCATGAAACTTCCTTCAAAACACCTCAAAATGGGTCACTTCTTGCCCACGAAAAACAAGGATATGGGTAAATTTTGAGACAAAACATACCTCTCTTGGTTATTCATATTTTCTAATATAGCTCTATTTGAATAAAGAATGAATATCGTTTCTTTCTGAGATAATTTTCTGATTAGATAACAGCCCTAAATGTTGCCTTATGTGATTTGAGATCATTACGGTGGTAATCTTTTCATCTCATATACCGGGAAATGACGGATCGCGTTTCCTTTTATTTTATCGTTAAAAAACATAATCGTTTGCTTTCCACACATCGCCCACCTTCCTGTCCAGTGTCCCTGCAAGATGGCCACGTTTTTTCTGGTATAAACACAAAACCCGTCCGCCACATTGTGCCCATGCAGACTTCCCAAATCCTGTATACTTTTTCATAGATGCCCAGCAGGTGGGCGGCGGCGCCACATCATAGGCACTGATCTTGCTAAAACATTACCGTATATTTACCATACTTACCGTATTATTATAGAGCCCTAGTCTGATGAAACCTGACTGCCATTACCGCTTACGCCTCTGTCAAAAGTCAATACTATCAACCGGCTCCCGATTTCCGACACTTTCCGACTTATACGCCACAGCCATGAACCGCGACATACACGACACTATAAATCAACCCTCAGATCAGCCAACTGAATCCAATCTGTCCACTCCAGCCAAAAAATTTTTTTATATCGACTCCATCCCCGAATCGCTCTTAATCCATACCGGAAACGGCCGAATTGTTGAAGCAAACAGACAGGCCTGCCTGTCCCTTGGTTATTGCCGTGAAGAGTTGCTGGAATTAACACTCCTGGATATCGAGATGGATCTCCCTGACGCCGGCAAAGCCGAACTCATTCTGGATGTGTTGGCAGGAAACGGCCCCTCAATCGTCCAGGGAACATACCGTCGTAAAGACGGAACTACTTTTCCTGCGGAGATCAAAACAGATGCCTTGAAAAACAATGATGAAAACCCGTTGTTTATTTCCACAATCCACAATACCAATGCCCGTCCTGATCGACAGCGCAGGCTCCAGGACAAACGCAATTTACTCCGGGTGATTATCGATTCTATTCCTGAAATTATCTGTGTCAAAGACGGACAGGGACGGTGGATGCTAGCCAACGCCTTTGATCTACGCCTATTCAACCTGCAACATGTCAATTACCGGGGCAAAACCGATGCGGAACTCGCGGAATACACCTCGCCCATGTACAGACAGGCCTTTCTTGCCTGCAAAAAAAGTGACGACAGGGCCTGGACAAAAAAAGCGCCCATTCGAAGCAACGAAATCATTCCTGTCGCCGACGGCATACCTCGCGTGATGGATGTTTACAAGATACCGCTCTTTCACAGGAACGGAGAACGGAGGGCCCTCATTGTTGTCGGCAGGGATATAACAAAACAACATCAAGTAGAGCAACAGGTCCGTGAAAATGAAGCGCGTTACCGACAGTTATTTGAACAGGCGCCGATCGGGATTATCCAATTCGATACCAATCTCCATATTACGGATTGCAATAAAAATTACCTTACATTCATGCAGGTCGACCGTGACCAGTTAATCGATTTTGATTTGCGGAAGATCCGGGACACAAAAATTTTCCCTGTTCTCGAATCCACCCTGCATGGGAAAGAAGGCCGCTGGGAGGGAGAGTACCAGACCACCCTCAGTAATATAACACTTGATGTCTCTTTACGGACGACGCCCCTGTATGATGGTCACGGGAATATATCAGGAGGCATGGCTCTCTTTGAGGACATGAGTCTTCAGCACCAGGCACAGGAAGAAAAATTCCGCCTCATGTCCGCCATAGCCCAGGCCTCGGAGACAATTGTCATCACCGATACCAATGGAAGCATTGAATATGTCAATCCCACTTTTGAAAAAATAACCGGATACACTGCCGACGAGGCATTGGGAAAAAATCCGCGAATCCTGAAAAGCGGGCATCATGACGCGGCGTTTTATCAAAAAATATGGCAGACACTCTCCACCGGTCGAGTATGGAAAGGGCACTTGGTCAACAAACGTAAAGACGGCTCCCTTTTTGAGGAGGATGCCACCATCTCACCGGTCCGCAACCGAAACGGAACTATTATTAATTATGTGGCGGTCAAACGGGATGTCACCAAGGAGGTGGCCTTGAAAAAGCAGCTGAACCATGCCATGAAAATGGAGGCCATCGGCACCCTGGCAGGAGGCATTGCCCATGATTTCAACAATATTCTTTCGGCGGTGCTTGGTTATGCGGAAATGGCCAAACTGCGACTGGCTGAAGATGATCCCCTTTGCGAGGACCTGACACAGATTATAGCGGCCGGCCGCCGCGCCGCAGACCTGGTCCGACAGATATTGACTTTCAGCCGCCAGGAAGAGAGTGACATGCTTAAACCGGTAAAGGTCCAGGACATCATCAAAGAGGTGTTACAACTGCTTCGACCGTCGTTACCGGCCACCATTGAACTGCAGGTGGATATTGATCCTGATTGCGGCCAGGTGCTTGCAGATCCGGCACGCATCCATCAGGTGCTGATGAATATTTGCACCAATGCCAAACAAGCCATGCACGAAAAACAGGGTGTGTTGACCATTCGTCTTTCCGAGATTGACGGTGACTCCGTGATTGTTCCCCTTTTGCATGGACAAACACGCTGGCTTAATCTCGAAATCGCCGATACCGGCGCCGGTATGGAACCGCTGGTCAAAGAAAGGGTCTTTGAGCCTTTTTTTACCACCAAACAAAAAGGCGAGGGGACCGGGCTCGGCCTTTCCGTGGTCCATGGCATTGTCAAAAGCCACGGCGGTGAGATTACCGTTGACAGTAAACCTGGAGAAGGGACAACCTTTCATGTATATCTGCCGGTGGTTGACGATGAAGAGAGGAATGCCGATCAAGCAGACCAGATTATGATGCCCAAAGGAACCGAACATATCCTCATTGTGGACGACGAACCGATGTTGGTTGATATCATGCAGCGGTTACTTTCCTGGCTTGGATATACAGTGACGAGTTTCACGGATAGTCGCCTGGCGCTGGAGTGGTTTACTCAACATCCGGATAAAGTTGATCTTGTTTTGACCGACCTGACGATGCCGCACCTGACCGGGACTGAATTGGCGAAAAAAATACTGACCGCAAAGCCGCAACTGCCTGTTATCCTCTGCACCGGCTACAGTAAAGCCATGAATGCCGCTAAAGCCGAGGCTATAGGAATACAGAAATTTCTTGCCAAGCCTGTCGATAACAGAATACTGGCCCAGACGGTGCGGGTGGCCTTGGATAACTAATCGATAAACCAGCATGGATTGACCAGATTGGTCGGCCTCAAAAATGACACCGCCATGCTGTTATGAAAATAATCTTTTCCGAAAATTTTCTATTTACCCGCACAGCGGGTATGCAGACTCATCAGTGCTTTACTCCTGAATTTCTGTCATAAAAAACAAGAAAATTATAAGATGAAAAAGTCATTATCCTAATAGATTGCCTCGTTATCTTTCTCGTGCAACATAATTATTGCATGCGCTGTAGGAGCGGATTTATCCGCGAATAGAGCTCACCCAATTACCAGGATAACCATGAAAATTTCGCGGCTGAAGCCGCTCGTGCTTTGGGTTACGGGTAAAACCCGCCTTAGTACAACCAAAGATTACAGTGTTCCACTGCGGTGGAACAAGAAAGAATGTTCTTGTAGCGCCGCTCTGCGCCATTTTCACAAAGTCCGGATTGTTATTGTGATGCCGGCTGAGACTCCCGTCATCCCCGTTCCGGAGAAACTGTATGTTCCCTGGAGCGTTCGGCAGATCCCTTGAAAAAAATCTTCAAGCGGGCAACTTTTGACACAAACTCACCCTCCTCAACGGGTCAAAAGTTGTCCATTTTTTCGCGAGAATTTTCTTCTAATCTTTTTTCTCGGTTTCAAGGGGAAAAAACTTTAATGCCATTGCCCTTTTTGTCCATTTCTAAGCTCATCTCGATTTTTCTTCACCAAAACAAGGTATTCTCCCTGGCTGCTCAGCTCATCAAACCCAATTGGTTGACCATACCTTTCCCCAAGGGGATTACACTGAGAGTTTGATGCCCGGATTTTGGCCCTGTTCTTGCTTTTCTCTATTTATTCAAGAGGTTTTCTTCATTTTAGTTTTGCCGTTTTTTACCCCTTTCAATAAATCATATAAAACAAAAAGGAGGAATTATGAAGCATCACAGCCTGATAACGGCAAGAAGGATGCCGGCGGTATTGTTGTTTTTTGCCATCTGCATGCTGCCTGCAATCACCCTTGCCCAAAACCCGGTTTCCTACTCGCCGACCCTGACAAAGGTGTTTGCCGATAAAGTACTGCGAGTCGGGGTCAACCCTTTATTTAAACCTTTTTCTTTTGAAAAGGACGGCAAACGCGTCGGGGTTGACATCGACATCGCCAATCTGCTTGCCAAAAAACTCGGAGTCACCGCAAAAATCATTGTCCCAAAATCATTTTCAGATCTCATTCCCATGCTGCAGGCAGGTGACATTGATATCATTATGGCAGGCATGAGTATCACCTTTGCCCGGGCAAAAATCGTGGATTTTTCCACCCCGTATTTTGATACCGGCCTTTCAATCCTACTCAACAAGGCCAAATCGGCCCGCCTCGGCATTTCCGGCGTGACCGGTTACAACGCCCTGATACGTAAACTTATCCAAAACGGCAAGATGGATCAGTTGGTTATCGCGGTCACCCAGGGGAAAGCGCCCCAGCGCATTGTGCCCCGTTTCTTTCCCAAGGCCACTATAAAGCCTTATCCCAGCAACGAAGAGGCCGCCATGGCCACGCTTAAGGGTGAAGCCGACCTGATGGTCCACGATGAAATATTCCTTAAGGTATGGCTGAAAGAGCATGCCAAAGAGGCCCAGTTCCGCCTGACCGTGCTCAACCCCCCGTTTAAGCCCGACTATTACGGCATGGCCATCCGCAAGGGAAACCAGGATTTCCTGAACATGCTTGGCGTATTCAATCTGGAACTCCAGGCCAACGGCTATGTTGCGCAATACATGGGAAGATACCTCCCCATCACATCAAGGGTCAGCACCCGAAGCTATAACATTAATGAAGATTATT
>Ga0256831_1000770_pt1 | contig 17037 bp, 9 predicted proteins | sample 132544metaG_FD_189087 | JGI IMG/M metagenome (GOLD analysis project Ga0256831, IMG submission 189087) | Hydrothermal vent microbial communities from Lau Basin, Pacific Ocean - 132-544 | ecosystem: Environmental > Aquatic > Marine > Hydrothermal vents | place: Pacific Ocean: Lau Basin | collected...
ACATACCGGCAAATTATGGCTTTGCAGTACTTGCGGGACATTAAAAGCCGTTCCCTTTACACCTAATATGAAATTTGGACATATTAAAAAAGACAAACTGTCAATCCTGATGAAAATAGTGGGTATGAATTAGTCTTTACTGAAAAGTGCGGTCATTTTCATTTCAATCCCGAGTTTTTTGTCGGAAGAAAAATCCATCTATATGATAATTGAGAATACGATTAGTCAATGATAGGAGATTAGTTCCTGATAAGTCAGGACAAGCTGTAGCCCTGCATCGCTCTATCGCAATGACATTCACTTACTACTTTGCGAGTCTGAGTGATAGTTTGCTTATTTTTTCAAAATTTTAATCCGGTAAGTTTTGGCTTGCTTATTAGTTAGTTTGTCACTGCGCAGCCACGGATTGAGCAGTTTAAGTTCCTTGTATGACATGTTATGGTCTTGGGCGAAGAGTGCCAAGTCTTCAATACTGCTATCGACTTGTACTTCATAGCTTTCGTAAGGTGTATATAAATCTTCTTTGCTGAATACAAAACCAAAGGCTTTGGGGTGTTCCAAAATATGTTTCAGGGCAATGATGCGGGGAACATAACGAGCTGTTTCACTGTTTAAAAGTAAATCGTAGTAATTGTCGGTTTTTTGATGCTCCAGCTCCTTGGTTATTTTGTTCATGCCGGCATTATACGAAGCAGCAGCCAAAGTCCATGAGCCATATTGCTTTTTGGCTTTTTTGAGATATTGGCATGCGGCAACCGTGGCTTTTTCCAAATTATAACGTTCATCTACTTCGTCATTGATTTCCAGACCGAGTTCTTTGCCGGTTTTTTTCATAATTTGCCAAAATCCTTTGGCGCCGGCAGGCGACGTGATATTTTGCAAACCGCTTTCGGCAACTGCCAAATATTTAAAATCATCCGGCACACCTTCACGTTTTAGAATTTTTTCAATAATGGGAAAATATTTGTTCTTACGTTTAAAAAGTAGTAATCCGTTAGACTGCCAATACGTATTAACCAACAATTCGCGGTCAATACGTTCTTTTACATCCTTTTGATTTATGGGAACCGGTTCATTAACCAATTGCAACGAATCGGGAATAGGAATAGCATAGACTTTATAATTGTTTAAAAAACCGTTTTTGACAGCTTCTTTGGTATAAGGGTCTGTTTTGAAATTATAACCGGAAACGCCCGCAATAAGTAGTCCAATTAATATCAAAAATGTTTTTTTAGCCATTGAAAATTGATTTTTATCAAAAATAGGTAATTTTTTAACAAATGTCAAATATTTTTAACAGGCTTTTATTGTTAAAATGGTTAATCGGTTATTTGATTACTAAGTGCGTAGTGGAAATTATCAAATGCGGTGATGAATTTTTCACTTTCATCTAATCCGTACTTGTCACTAATTCGCTTGGCAAATAATACTTTTTACTTTTTAGCATCTTGTAATTCTTTAATCATATCCCTGTATTGCGCCGCTTTTATAAAGTCTAATTCTTGTGCTGCTGCTTCCATTTTTTTTCTTAATTCTCTGATTTGTTTGTCTATAACTTCGGGAGTTTGGTATAGGGCTTTGTTTTCGGCAACTTGTTCGGTTAAATCTTTTTCATAAACATAAGTTTTGGGCTGTTTTTGACTCATCAGGTTATCCAAGCTTTTTTTGATGGCTTTAGGCGTAATACCATACTTTTGGTTATAAGCAATTTGTTTTTCACGACGCCGGTTGGTTTCATCTATGGTTAATTGCATACTTTTAGTAATTTTTTCGGCATAAAGAATTGCCGTACCATTGATGTGTCTGGCTGCCCTCCCAATAGTTTGCGTTAAAGATTTATGTGAGCGCAAAAAACCTTCTTTGTCAGCATCTAGTATGGCTACCAATGATACTTCCGGTAAGTCAAGTCCTTCACGGAGCAGGTTGACGCCTACCAAAACATCAAAAAGCCCTTTTCTTAAATCGTGCATGATTTCCACGCGTTCCAAGGTATCGACATCAGAGTGGATATAACGACTTCGGATATTGATTTTAGAAAGATATTTGGTTAATTCTTCAGCCATTCGTTTGGTTAAAGTTGTGACTAATACTCGTTCGTCTTTTTCTACCCGCTTTTGTATTTCTTCCAGTAGATCGTCAACTTGATTTTGCCTGGGTCTGACTTCAATAATAGGATCTAGCAGTCCTGTCGGACGAATTACTTGTTCTACGACCACCCCACCCGATTTTTGCAATTCGTAATCTGCCGGTGTTGCACTAACATAAATCACTTGATTTTGCATCTGTTCAAACTCTTCAAACTTTAAAGGACGGTTGTCCATAGCAGATGGTAGGCGAAAACCATATTCTACCAATGTTTCTTTACGTGAGCGGTCGCCGCCATACATGGCATGTACTTGCGGAATGGTGACATGACTTTCATCTATAACCATTAAATAATCATCGGGGAAATAATCCAGCAAACAGAAGGGTCTGCTGCCCGGTGGTCTGCCATCCAAGTAGCGGGAATAGTTTTCAATACCCGAACAATAGCCTAATTCAGAAATCATTTCCAAGTCAAATTCGGTACGTTCTTTAAGCCGTTTGGCTTCTAAATGTTTGCCTGTTTCTTTAAAATAGTCAACTTGTTTACCCAAATCACGGCGAATGTCTTGAATGGCATTATTGAGCCGGTCAGGTGAGGTTACAAATAAATTTGCAGGATAAATATCCAAATGCTCGACCGTATCGGTTAACTCTCCGGTTTCGGCATGTATGATTTCTATGACATCTACTTCATCTCCCCAAAAATTGATACGAAAATACCGGTCTGTATAGGGTGGATAAACGGTTATGGTATCTCCTTTTACAATAAAACTACCCGCTTTGGGTATTTCACTGCGACTGTATAAGCTCGTTACCAAATTGTGTAAAAGTTTGGTTCGGGTTGTTTGGATATCTTTGTTGACTTTAACCACATTTTTTTTAAATTCAGACGGATTTCCAATACCATATAAGCAAGAAACAGATGCAATAACAATGACATCACGTCTGCCTGAAAGCAGTGAAGATGTAGTGCTGAGCCGATAGCGTTCTATTTCTTCATTAATAGATAAATCTTTTTCAATGTATGTGCCACTGGTGGGTAAATAAGCTTCCGGTTGGTAATAATCATAATAAGACACAAAATACTCTACGGCATTATTGGGAAAAAATTGTTTAAATTCTTGAAATAATTGTGCTGCCAAGGTTTTATTATGTGCCAAAATTAAAGTTGGACGTTGCACTTTTTCAATGACATTGGCAACAGTAAAGGTTTTTCCCGAACCGGTTACACCGAGCAAGGTTTGATATTTATCACCTGATAAGATACCTTTTGACAATTGTTCTATGGCTTCAGGTTGGTCACCGGTTGGCGAAAAATCAGATGTAATTTTGAAATGTTTCATTCTTAAAAAAATTCCCCAATACAAAATTGAGGAATTTATGCCAATAAAGGATCTTTTTTAGTATTTTTTATCTTTTTAAGGCAAAATGACCGGTGACTTTACGTACTTTCCCATTTGCTTCATTGACATTTGCAACAAACCAATAATCAGTTGCAGGGAGTTGCCTACCATTTAAAGTACCATCCCAACCTTTACTATCAGAAGTTAGCGTAGTAAGTAGTTTCCCGTAACGGTCATAAATACCTATAACGGATGCCGGTTTTTTAGTGATATTGATAATTTGCCAGAAGTCATTAAAGCCATCACCGTTAGGTGTAAAAAAACGGGGCGCTCCTAATAAATCCACGTCTTGGCTGACGACGCCGCAAGCATTTTTGTCGGAGATATAAACGGTATAGGTTCCCGGATATAAATGGTCAAAAACATTAGAATCTTGGTAATTAATACCATCTATTGAATATTCATAGTCACCAATACCGGAAGCCAGGACGGTTATTTGGTTATTATCGGCATTAAAATCTTTAATTATTATATCATCAATAACTGCTACATCAGATGCATTTACTGTAATTATTTTACTATTGGTACAACCATTGTCGTCAGTAACTGTTAGGGTATAGTTACCGGCAGTATTAACCAAAATGTCACGGGTTGTTTCTCCGGTTGACCACTCATAAGAAGCAAAACCTGCAGGTGCGTCAATCTGAATGGAACTACCTATACAGAATAAATAAGTATCATCCATATTAATTTCAGGTAGTGGATGAACTTTTAAGTTAAAAGAACCGGTATTAGTGCAACCGGAATCGGTATCTGTAATTTTATACCAAATAACTTCATCAAAGGCAGTCTCATTGGTATAATTGGTTATATCGGTTATTTCATTGGTGCCGGCTTCAGCATCAGTTTGAGTAGGATAAAAATTGACTTCATAAGGCGGATTGCCTCGACTACCTAAAATTTCAGGTAACTTACTTGATAAATCAAATGTAGCAATGCCATCTGAGTCCACATCACAAATTTCATAATCTGAAACCTGTAAAATTTCCGGCATAGGATTGATATTTAAGTAAAAAGTACCATAAAATATATCATTGTTAGAAAGATTGATAAGTTTGTAGGTCAATTTATCATGATTGGTACTATTGGTATATAATCCGGTGATTTCATTAACATCATTTAATGCATCTGATTCGTTTAGAAAATAATGTATTTCAAAACTACCGGGATTAGGTTGATTAGCGATGACATCATTATCAAATTGATGAAGGTCTAACGTTTCAATACCACTCAAATTAGTCCCACAAACTGCAACTTCAACATCGGGAGGAATAATAAAGACTTGTGTAACGGAAACATCACAACCTACAAAAAGATGTAAAGTGGCTACAATAGTATAATTGCCCGGCGTGCTATAAGTATGGTTAGTTTGTGAGTGCGTGTTGTCTGGCGGGTTGTCAGGATAACTGGTTGCGGAAGTACCATCACCGAAATCCCAATCGACACTAACAATTTCTTCATTAGAGGTAACTTCCCAGGTATTATTAAATTGTGCTGTCACATTAGGGGCTTGTATCTGGACAAAATAGGATTGTATAAATGGCGGTAACCCTTGGTGTGTATACATACCGGATCCTAAATTGATGTAACGATGCCGGTAATTACACGCAGTTCCGGCTTCATTAGGATTTTCTATAACGCTTACGGTATTTTGATTAGAACCATAGTCGGTGGTATAAGGTCTGTAAATTTTTCCATCAAGTCCTAATTGCAGGGCAGCTCTGTAATTGGTATTTGTACTGATTATGGTAGCTTGATTATTGTTGGATAAATCAAATTGGGTTAACCTATCATACCAGTCACTTAAATACAGTTTTGAACTGTCGGGAGAAAATTCAAGTCCATAAGGCGAATCATTTCCCATATTTAAACTAAGTTGTGTAGGATTACTGACAACCCCTGTGGCATTGTCAAAATCAAATAGATAAGCTGTGTTATCCATGGCATTTGCCATTGCTATTTTAGTACCGTCCGGAGAGGCTTTTAAATAACCGATGCCATAAAAAATATTTAAAGGTAGCTGTGATACTGTTGCTGTGTTTGAGACACCGGATGAGGTTATCCGAAAAGCATAAAAAGTATTCATATTATCACCAATGGTAGTATAAGGTGCTGAAGTACTTGTTGTTCTTGGTGCAGTCGTAATAACCCATACGGAACTGCCGTCGGAACTGATAACAGCCGTTACTTTTTCGCTGGCACTGTTGACCAGTTGGATGTTTTTTTTCCCGGCAACTACGCCGCCAAGTCCTCCATCTAAGGTCATATCAACTTCGGAATATTGCATACCATTGGTAGAAGGTCCACCGAAAGCATCATCAACCGTAAAAACATAATAAATATGTCTGTCGCCGGGTTTTGGAACTACAATACCGGATTGAGTTGATGATGCATCTCCATGTAATCCCGTTCCATTTTGCATGACCTGATGATTGGCATTCCAAATAGTAATACCGTCTGTGTAGAGTAAAAGATCACCACAAGCATTGGAAATAGAAGAACAGCCCTCTTCGGTATCTATTTGACCACCGGGTTCTCGTACAGGAGCACCACCGGAAAAATCTAATCCGGCATGTGTACCGAAAAACCAATGAGCAGCTTCATATTGTGCTTGTAACGTAAAGCTTAATAGACTAAAAGAAAATATCAGAAGTAATTTTTTCATTGAAATTTGTATTTAAGCCCAAATATAATATTATCAAAGCTAAATACAAATTTTTTGGCTTACAAATCTCTTTTTTTAAGTAGTTTATATGAAAAATATACAAAAATCGCAATCCAAATAAAAACAATGATAAAATTTTGTAATGGAATTCCTTCAAATTTAGCCATATTTTGCCCAATCTGTTTACCGATGTTTTTGGCGGCATTCAATCGGCTTATCGGTTCTGGAAGTATATTTTTTATAGATGTATAAGGAAAGAATTGAGAAACTTTATCAGCGATACCCTTATTGAATAATTGCCAACGTAGTAAAGCATATAGAATACCTTCGATAATCATCCATATAAAAAAGAACCCCAAGGCTATGGCAGATCTTCTAAATAAAAACCCTAGAAACATAATGAATGAAAAGATGCCTAGCAATTTTAAAAAGAAAGCCGGTAAAAAATACAAATCTTTAAAAATGATGCCCGCACTTGTATAGTCGGAATAGCTTAAGCCTAAAATTAAACTCATCACAAAAACAAAAAGTGTAGCTAAAAGTGCTAATACAACTAAAAAATAAAATTTGGATAAGATAAACTCTTTTTTGGTCAACCCGTCAATCAAGTTTTGTTTAACGGTACGAAAGTTATACTCATTGGTCACCATGGAAACCACAATAATAGCTAAAAAGAAGGTTAAAAAATCGGCTACCCAAGTATTGAAATGCCAGATATAAGGAAAGTTGAAAATACCTTGTTCTGCCAAATGGATTTCTACATGCCCTAATTTGAACTTAATAGCGGCAATCAAAGCAATACTGCTTAATAAGACAAAATAAGACAAAAACAGAATCCGGCTCAACTTGTGATGCTTGATTTTATAGTATTCGATATTTATTAATTTGATAAAATTTTTCATGCCGTAATTTTTAAAAATTCATCTTCCAAACGGGGTTGTTTTTTGACTAAACTCTCGACAAAAACACCATGTCCGGCTAGATATTTATTTAGTTCTTTACCTGAAAAATCTTTTGTTTTCGGAAAAACTTTGACAAGGTTATTTTCAATAATCACATCTTGAACGGCATCATTTTGCAATAAGATACCATGTATCATTTCCGGTTGGTCGGTTTGTAGTTCATACCAAAAAGTTTGAAGACTCATTTCCGACACTTTGCCTTCAAAAATCTTTTTACCTTTTTGTAAAATAATAACTTGATCACAAACTTTTTCAACTTCGTCTAGTAAGTGCGACGCTAAAATGATAGTAGTCCCTTTATCGGCTATATCTCTTATAATTTTTCGGATTTCATGAATTCCCTTAGGGTCTAAACCGTTTGTTGGTTCATCTAAAATGAGCATTTCCGGATTATTTAACAAAGCAGAAGCAATAGCCAAGCGCTGTTTCATGCCCAGTGAATAGGTTTTAAATTTATCGTGTTGCCTGTCAGATAGCCCTACTAATTCTAATTTTTCTTCGATACCGTCCGTTGGAATCTCTTTGATTTTACAAACCAAATTCAGGTTTTGCCAAGCTGTCATATACGGGTAAAAATTAGGACGTTCAATAATAGCACCGATTCGTTTTAAAGCTTCCGTATTGGAAATTTTACCGTCAAACCATTTAAAATCACCTCCGGTTTTATTAACGACATTTAATATCATACCCAAAGTAGTGGATTTGCCACTACCGTTAGGTCCTAATAAACCGTAAACATGACCTTTTTCAACCTTGAAACTCAACCGGTCAACAGCTGTTAGTCGCCCGAATTTTTTGGTCAGATTGTGAACTTGTAAGATGAATGCCATAAGTTTATCTTTATATCGTTTTAACGATTATTGGCATAAATTGTTACAGTATTTCCAGTATTTTTCAGCAGACTCAGGTTAGAAACCATTTAATATGTTTAGTATAATTTCAATCCCTTTAAGCAATTCATCGTCACTGATAGTTAATGGTGGCGTGATGCGGACAGCGCGTTTTTCGTAGAGTAACCAGAATAAAATCAATCCGTTTTCCAGTGCTTTTAAAATCAAATCATTGGCTTGTTCCGGTGTTTTCATAATGAGCGCAAGCATCAAACCACGTCCGCGTATTTCTTTGATTTTAGGGTGTTTGAGATGTTTGCGTATGAGTTGTTCTTTTCGAAGAGCTTCCTCGGACAATTTGTTTTCTTCAATATAGTTCAAGGTAGCCAATGCAGCAGATGCAATAACCGGATGTCCGCCAAAAGTAGTGATATGTCCCATAGCCGGATTGGTTAAGCGTTTCATGATTTCCGGTGTTGAGGTAAAGGCACCAATCGGCATGCCGCCACCAAGGGCTTTGCCGGTGATAACAATATCCGGAGTAACATCATAATGTTCAAACCCAAACATTTTTCCTGTACGTGCAAAGCCGGTTTGTATTTCATCCAAGATTAATAAAGTTCCGGTTTCATTGCAGCGTTTTTGGACGGCTTTTAGATAATCGTTTTGTGGCTCAATGAATCCGGCACCTCCTTGAATAGTTTCTAAGATAACGGCTGCCGTTTGATTGGTGATTTTTTGTAATTCGTCAAAATTGTTAAAATTGATAAAAGATACCCCCGGAATTAATGGCAAAAACGGCTGTTTGCGTTCCGGATAGTCCATAACCGACATACTGCCTTGCGTATTACCATGATAAGACCGGTGTGCCGCAATAATATTTGATCTTCCGGTATATAGTTTGGCTGATTTCATGGCACCTTCCGTGGCTTCTGTACCGGAATTGACCAGATAAGTAACCGATAAATCACCCGGAAGCAGATCCGCTAATTTTTGACAGAGAGCAACTTGAGGTTCTTGGATAAATTCTCCATAAACCATCACGTGCATATACCTGTCTAATTGTTGTTTAATGGCGTCAATTACCGGTTGTGGTTGATGCCCGATAACGTTAGCCGATACGCCTGCTACAAAATCAAGGTATGCTTTGCCTGAAGTATCATAAAGATAGCTTCCTTTGGCATGAGATACTTTTAATCCCATTGGATTGAGAGATGTTTGAGCTTGATATTTTTTAAAATCTTGTTCAATCATTATTCAAACAGTTTTTGATAAAACTAACTAATGCCGGTGTGATTATCGTTTCATTTTCAGCTCCGATAGCATCGTTGATTTCAGAATGTGTGTATATATTGGCTTCTAATTCAGCAACCTCAGCTCCAGCTTGTTGCAAAGCATTAATAAATTGATTGGCTCTAATTATCCGGTCGTAATTTCCTCTTTTGGCAACAAAAAATTTGGGCATATACGAGTGGTTATTCAGCTGCCGGATTGGGGAAGCGGCAATATTGTCTTGCGGATCTGTTCCAAATGCATTGAGATACATATCATCCGGATTATTATGGTTTTGAATAACATCATATACATCATACATCCTTGTATCAATGCAAGCAATCCCTTTGATATGTTCTATCTGGACACCGGCTTGTTGTAAAAAGTTTTGATTGGTACCGGTCAGTGCAACCAAATGTGCACCGGCGCTATGTCCTAATAAAACTATTTGGTTTGTGTCACCGCCGTAAGTTGTAATATGATCAGTTATCCACTTTATAGCATCGGCAATATCTACATTATGTACCGGAAATTTTATACGCCCTTGATTATTGATTTGATATGGAAACGGACTAAGCCGGTAATTGACACTGACCAAAATATAACCAAGTGATGCAAACAATTGTTTTTTGTTCTCCATTTGATTGGCTTTATCACCAATACACCAGCCGCCTCCGTGAATCCAAACTATGACGGGTTTGGGTGAGAGTTTTTCTGAATCAAAATAGACATCTAGATTAAGTAAATTTTGATTGATGCCCGTCATTTGCTTATATGAGACGGTTTCTTTTGTATAAGTTAAGCCCTTGTCGGTCGGGGCATTGGCTGTTGCTTTTTTTTGACAAGCTTCTAAACTTAATATAAAAATAAGTCCTAAGAAGAAAATAGATTGTTTCATGTTAGATTGTTTCAAAATAAGACGCCTATTTTTTAATTTGGTTTAATTGTTTTTGATATTCATCTAATAGAGCTTGCCATACCATTTTCTGTTCAAATCTTGATTGGATAGAAAGGCGTGCATTTTTTTGCAGTTTTAGCAATAATTCCTTTTGAGTTAAAAATTTTCTCATAGCTTCAAAAAGCGCTTCTGTATTTTTAGGAGGAATAATTAAACCGTTTATCCGATTTTGAATAATTTCATTACAACCATTGATATCTGATACAATAGAAGCCAATCCCATTGCACCGGCTTGCATCACTACGTTAGGCATACCTTCGCGATAACTAGGAAAAACAAAGCCATTGGAAATGGCAAAATAAGGGCGTACATCGTCAACCCATCCGGTTGTGATAATATCTTTATTATTTTGGATTTCTTGTTTTACTTCCGGTTTTAAAGGATCTAGATTAGGTTCTTCATTCCCAATTAAAAGCAATTTGATATGTTTATATTTTTTTTGCAAGCGAATGAAAGCATTTACCAGTTCATTTATACCTTTGTCGCCTACCAATCTGCCTACAAAACTAAAGACAAAGTCATTATTGGAAATATTTAAGTGAATCCTCAAGCTTTGTATATCTTTTTCAGGATACAATTCAGGATTAAAATAGTTTAAATCTATACCATTGGAACTACCATTAGCCAAGACTTTGAGTTTATTAGGACTGGACAAGCCGTTCTTTATGATTATTTCTTTCAGACCAAATGAATTTGGATACACACCTGTAGCAGATTTATAGGTTAGTTTTTCAACCCGTTTTAAGATTTGTCTTTTTAAGCCGGTAGTTTCTAACAATGGCATTCCGGCTACTGTATGCATGCGTACGGGGATACCGGCTAATTTGGCTGCTAACATACCTATAATGCCGGCTTTAGGAGTATGGGTATGAACAATGTCTGGTTGCGTTTGCTTTATGAGTTTGTAGGTTTTCCAAAGGGCTTTTAGGTCGGTAATAGGAGATATTTTTCGAGTTAAGGGTAAAATGTGCACTTTGAGACCTGTTTCTTGTTCTATTTTTGGAATTTCTGTCCCATTAGCACTGGCAAGGAGCATCTCAAAACCATTTTGCATCATAAATTGCGGTTGCCCCTGCAACAGTTTGTGCAGAGAAACCGGTACTGTCGTAATGCGTAATATTTTTCCTGTCATTTTCTCATGATATAGTTGCAAAGATACATAAAAAAACAGGCCTGCCGGAGCAGACCTGTTTTATATTAAAAGCTTATAAGTCTATTGTTTAACAGCTTTTTTGGTGATAATGCTATGATCAGGCATTTCAATTTTAAAAATAACCAAACTACCTTTTTGTGCTTTGACCGGTATTTGAATTTCATCAGTATTCAGATTCATACCACGATAAAGTTCAACACCATACATGTCATAAACTGTTATATTGGCTATTTTTTGTTGTTGAGAACTTAAAATATTAAAAACATCATTATTTTGTCCTAATTTAATCTCATAAGCAGCAGTATGTTGAGACGGTTTAATTTCAGGTCTTGCTACAGAGTTAAATATATGGAAATTATCGACATAGAAATTATAAGCTGTATTAGCAATAGTCCCATCTGATGCTACGATAGCAAATTTAGCAAAGCTATTATAGTTACTCAAATCAATGATAACATGATTTCCCATATTAGATGGCATATTGCTGGCGTCCCAGACAAAAATAACACTCCAAGTGTTTCCACCATCGGTCGAGATTTGAACATTGACCTCATCGTCTCCACCCATATTTGCAGGTATGGTATTAGAGAATCCGGTTGTTGCAACATCCATTTCCAACATATAAATGCCGTTTGACAAATCAAATTCGGGACTAATAAGCCAGCTATCATTAGGGTTAACATAAAGAACGACACGCGCTGCACCGGTTGTGCCATTGTTGGCAAAGCCATCATTGGTCCAACGCGAATTAGCAGGGTAGAAACTGGTCATATTACCTTTTCCTTCCATCCAACATTCATCTAAAAAGCTGGTGAATTCCTGTAAATAATCAGGTACAATAGGAACACATGTTGGAATAAAGTTATTACCCGATACGGTTACACCGGTACTACCGACTCCACAATCAGATGTAACACGCCATTGATATTCTGTGTCAGCAGTTAAACCGGTGACTGTATAAGATGTAGCTCCAACAGTAGTTGTAAAGTTACTCCATGTTGAGGTGCCTACAGCTTTCCATTCAACAAGGTAAGAAGCAATACCACTTGTATTATCAACCCAAGACAAAATAGCAGATGTCGTTCCTGTGATAGTTGAGTTTAAATTAGAAGGTCCGGCACATCCGGTACCGGTTATGACAAAATCATCAACGTAAAAATTATAGCCGTTTTGAGCTGTATCACCGGCATTTGCAAAGTAAGCAAATCTAACATCAGAATTGCCGACGTAATTAGCTAAATCAAAAGCATAATAATTACCGACATTTGAAGGGTTATTGTTAGGATTCCAATCAATTATACTATTCCAAGTGTTACCACCGTCGGTAGAAACTAATAAGGCAACCGAATCGTCTATTCCCATTGTAACGCCTCCGGTATTACTGAAACCGGTGATACCGACTTTAAAAGATAACTCATAGTTACCGTTACTTAAATCAAAAGACGGGCTAATTAACCATTCGGAAGTATGTTGTGCTGTACCATAAACATAGACACGGGCTGCGTCGGTTGTACCTTGGTTAAGGAAACCGTCATATGTCCAACGGCTATTAGTCATAATCAGACTACCGGGAAAACCTTTGGCTTCATGCCAGCATTGCGGTAAATAGTTGGCAAAATCTTGTGTATAATCAGGAACAATTCCGACACAAGGATCGCCATTTGTATTGGTTGTTGTAAAAGTAAAAGGTCCTGCCCAAGAGCTTGATACACCGGCACTACAATTTGCCCGGATATACCAGTCGTATGTCGTGTTGGCTGTTAAACCGGTTAAAGTATATGGATTATTCGTTACATTAAGTGTAATTCCTTGTCCTTGTGAAAATCCGGTGAGACCGTATTCGATATTCCAAGCAGTTTCATTACCGCCGGCTGACCAAATTAAATCGGCAGAAGTATCGGTAATATTCAAACTTGCTTCATGTGTAGGAGGATTACAGGTTGCAGCATTTGCCGAAACGTAAGTGCCAATTCCAATAATGTTTTCATAGATTTCACCATTTTGAACAGCTCCGTTTCCGTTAAGTGCTCCATTATTAAAACTCCAATTATTTTCATCAAAAACGGCATCAGGTCCGGTTTGATTTAGGCGTTTGGAAAAACCATCCTTATATTCCCAAACTCTACCGGAACCATCTTGACTGTCAACTCCATAATTGTCAACTGGATTTCCGGTTGCAGTTTCTATAATACGGACCCTGTCATCACCATTAAATCCGACAATATTTGAGTTACCGGTATCGAGACTTTGAGTAGCTGTTACGGATGGAAAATTTAAGGTAAAAGCACTTTGTCCGTTCAGATTTCCGTCTTTAAAAACATATACAAAAGCATCTGTCACGGTTCCAAGAGGACTTAAATCATAAGTATTGCCCCATGTGCTACTGCCGTTCATTTGGTTTTGAAGTGAATAGTTTGAAAAATCAACGGTGCCATCGGCATAGATTTCCAATACTTTAGGTGTACCACCGGTTTCATCACCATCGGCAATCATTGTAATAATAGGTGTTCCTTGTCCATATATTGACAAGCTTAATAAAAATGTCAAAAAGACATACATACTTTTTTGAATCATAATGTTTAAATTTTAGGTTAATAATGTTACAAAAGTAACATAAAAAAATAAATAATCCTAATTTATATAATAAAAAAGGTGTCGAAATTTCGACACCTTTTATAAATTTAAGATACTATAACGTAACTAACGCTTTATCGTTTTCTTAATTATAACCGAATGGTCAGGCATTTCTATTCTAAAGATAACCAGACTTCCGGCTTTCACATTTATTTGACTTTCTACTTCTTCTGCATTGACGTTCATAGCTCTATAAATTTCTCTACCGGATATGTCATAAGCTGTTACGTTCAACATTTTTTGTCGATCGGTAGTGAAAATATGATAAACCTTATCATTTTGACCGATATTGATATCATATGTATTTTCAACAACTGTAGGTCTAATGACAGTATTAGAAACTGCAAAGTTATCGACATAGAAATTATAGGCTGAATCAGCAGTTGAACCATCTGAAGCCACTATAGCAAATTTGGCAAATCCATTGTAGTTGCTTAGGTCAATCGCGACATGATCACCTGTATTTGAAGGTGTATTACCTGCAGTCCAAGTATAGATAACACTCCAAGTAGCACCACCATCAGTTGAAATTTGAACATTAACTTCGTCATCTGCTCCCATAGGTGCTTGTCCGGTATTAGAGAATCCGGTTACAGCGACATCCATTTCAAGTGTATAAGAACCCCCTGATAAATCAAATTCCGGACTGATAAGCCAGCTATCATTAGGATTAGCATATAGTACTATACGTGCGGCTCCAGTTGAACCATTATTTGCAAAACCATCATTTGTCCAACGCGAATTGGCAGGATAGAAACTGGTCATATTACCTTTTCCTTCCATCCAGCATTCATCAAGGTAAGTTGTGAATTCTTGCAAATAGTTAGGGACAATAGGAACACAGGTGGGGATAAAGTTATTACCTGATACGGTTGGACCGTTTAATCCTGAACCACAATCTGAGGTTACACGCCATTGATATTCGGTATCAGCTATTAATCCGGTTAATGTGTATGAAGTAGCACCGGCAGCAGTTGTATAGCTATCCCAAGTTGTTGAACTGACCGGTTTCCATTCTACTATATATGTAGCTGATCCTGCATTATTATCTGTCCATGATAAAATAGCAGATGTTGTACCGGTTATAGTTGTTGTTAAATTACTTGGTGCAGCACATTCTGATCCGCTGATAACAAAATCATCGACATAGAAATTATAACCGCCTTGGGTATTAGTTCCGGTATTGGCATAATACGCAAATCTTACATCTGAATTGCCTGCATAGTTTGATAAATCAAAAGCAAGATAATTTCCTATGTTTGAGGGGTTATTGGTGCTATTCCATTCTGTCATTGATGACCAGGTATTACCACCATCAGTTGACACCATCAATTTGACAAAATCATCGGCACCCATTGTTACACCACCTGAGTTACTAAATCCGGTTACACCCACCTTGAAAGTTAATTCATAACTTCCGGTACTTAAATCAAATGAGGGACTAATTAACCAATCATTGACTTGGGCTTGTGTGCCATACATATAAATACGGGCTGCACCACTGACATCGCTGTTAAGGAATCCATCATAAGTCCAACGACTATTAACCATATTTAAACTTCCGGGATTTCCTTTAGCTTCTTTCCAGCAAGAAGGCATATAATAGGTAAAGTCTTCAGTATAATCGGGAACTATACCGGCACAAGTTGGTTGCGGATTACAAGTAACGTCGGCATCCCAACCGGCATGTTGTACAGTACTATCGGATTTTATTATAAAAGTTAAAGCACCGGAAGGATCGGTGGATGTAAAACTCAAACCATCGGCAGAATAACTACCACCGGCACCACCTGTCCATGCGCCATTAGGACAATTAGCCCGATTGTAAGTAGAACCGGAACTTATAATTGGTGAACCGGTAGAAGGTCCGTTTTTAATGATCATACCATCCCATCCTTGTTCCATATCAAAACTATTGAAAGTTACTGTAACTGCGTCACCGGGATTGTCCGGATAAATAGTAACGACTTGATTTAAATTAGATGAATAATCATTGTTTGGTCCACCGTCATCATAGAATTTTCCACCACAGCCGGGTAAAGTTGTAAAACTATAAGGACCAGCCCAAGTACTGCTATCACCACCGCCACAATCTGCTTGAACATACCAATCATACATAACTCCGGGTGTTAAACCGGTCAAAGTATAAGGATTGGAAGAAGCATTAACAACGGTACCGTTACCTTGTGTAAATCCGGTAGGTCCATATTCTATATTCCAAGCAGATTCAGTTCCTCCGGCAGCCCAACTTAAATCAGCTGAATGCTTCGTAATATTAGTAGTTTGACCGTTGGACGGAACAGGACAGGTTACTGTAGAAACACATATTTGGAAAGTTCCAAATGTATTTCCGCCATATTCGAAAAATCTTATGAATAATTGATCTCCCGGAGTTAAGTTGTTAAGTGTTAATTTAGGCATTAAACCATTATCACTACTGTCGTCATCACAACCTATTTCGGTTAAGTTACCACAAGTACCGGAATAAACAGCTAAAGCACCGTCGGTAATATCACCGGTATCGGAATCTATAGTTATATTTCCTGAGTTAGGAACCGTAACAGAGAACCATACATCGCCACCATTATAACTGCTACAAGCCGGAGCAGCAACTCCGGAATCAGTAGCGCCTAAATTGGAATAGGTTTCAAAATTACAGGTTGAATTAACAGTTAAAGCTATAGCACCGGAGCAATCATTATTAACCGGTAAAGTTGTAAAGGTATAAGGTCCCACCCAGTTACTAGTACTTCCGTTGCCACAATCTGCTTGTACATAAAAATCATAGGTAGTTTGACCTGATAATCCGGTTACATGGTATGGTGCCGTAACACCTGTATAAGTTGCATTTCCGGTAGGGGTAAAACCGGTAGTACCAAATTCAATATTATAAAGGTTGGCTGAACCGAGCCAATTCAAATCCGCTTGTGTTGTTTCAATATTGGCAACAGATAAATTAGCAGGTTCGGCACATGCCGGTGCCTCTTTTATTTTAAACTCATCTAAATAAATATAGGCATCACCGGAACCGTAATTACTAGTTCCTTTGAATTCAATTATTACATTATTTGTAAT
>Ga0256831_1000771_pt1 | contig 17031 bp, 14 predicted proteins | sample 132544metaG_FD_189087 | JGI IMG/M metagenome (GOLD analysis project Ga0256831, IMG submission 189087) | Hydrothermal vent microbial communities from Lau Basin, Pacific Ocean - 132-544 | ecosystem: Environmental > Aquatic > Marine > Hydrothermal vents | place: Pacific Ocean: Lau Basin | collected...
GATTAACAAAGACATATATTCCATTCCTAATCTTATTTCACTTTACCGGCTTTTGTCGGTTCCATTTTTATTTTATGTGGTTTATTTGGGCAATGAAAAATTTTTTTTCTATTGGTTTCTTTTCAATGTTTTTACTGATGCTTTAGATGGTTTTATTGCCAGACATTTTAATATGCAAACATCTTTGGGTGCAAAATTAGATTCTACGGCAGATTTTGCCATGTATTTGTTAGCAATGGCTGCTTTAATCCGTTTTAAATGGCATGACCTTGCCCCTTATAAGATCAGCTTCTTTTTGCTGATTTTTTATTATTTATTTATTGATCTGTTTGCTTTATTCAAATTTAAAGAAGTGGCCAGTTTGCATTTGATTTCAGCCAAAATATCAGGTGTTTTGCAAGCAATTTTTTTCTTGCTATTATTTACGAAAGGTTTCGTACCGTTTTTATATTGGCTGATGTTTGCCGTCGCTACTTTTTCATTTATAGAAAATATGTATTATTTGATAAAACTTCCGGAAATCAAATCAAATTTAAAAGGATTATTTTGGCAAAGAAAGATTGATTAGTAAAATATTTGTTTATTTTTACACGTTTTAATATTAAAAAAATTATCTATGCCTCTTAACCTTGAAAAATACATCAGAGATATTAAAGATTTTCCAAAACCCGGAATCATTTTTAAAGATATCACTCCTTTATTGGCTGATGCAAATGCCTTAAAATTAACCACTGAAAAGCTGCTTCAACTTATTCCGAAAGATATTGATAAAGTTGTCGGTATTGAAGCACGAGGTTTTTTCTTCGGAACACTTTTAGCCGAACACCTCAATGCCGGTTTTGTACCCATTCGCAAACCGGGTAAATTGCCTTATAAAACTTTTTCCGAAACCTATGATTTGGAGTATGGCACTGATACGTTATGTATGCATATAGATGCCATTAAACCCGGCGAAAAGGTATTGATTCACGATGATGTATTAGCCACCGGCGGTACAGCACAAGCCGTAGTCAAATTAGTAGAAAAAGCCGGCGGTGAAGTTGTAATGCTTAATTTTTTAATAGAACTTTCTTTTTTAGGGGGACGAGAAAGACTAAAAAATTATAAAATAACCAGTCTGTTAACCTATTAATTAAAGATTTATTTTATATTTGTAACATTAGTAACCTTTTAAAATCATATTATGAAAAAATTATTGTTATTAGCTTTTAGCTTAAGCAGCATTTTAATGCATGGTCAGATTGATAATATATTTGCTGCACAAAGTGATGCAAATAAGTTTGTAACTGATTTTACACGGCCTGTTTTCAAAGGTCTAATGTATGCCACCAATGCCGGTTGGGTAACAACAGCCAAACCGCTAAAAGCTTTTCATTTACAGCTTAGCATAAGTGCATCCGGAGCGTTTGTGCCGGCACAAGATGAATATTTTACGTTTAATCAAAATGACTATAATTATTTGCAAATTAAAAGCGGCCCTTCTGACTTGCCAACCGTTATGGGCGGTCCCAGTCAAACCCGTTTGCAAGTGGTTATCCCCGATAACAATGGAAATGAATTTAAAGTATTTGAATTTAATGCCCCTGATGGCGTTAAAAATGAACTGCCGGTAAATGCGGTGCCTGCTCCTATGGCACAATTGTCAGTTGGTTTGCCACTGGGGACAGAAGTCAATTTAAGATATACACCTAAAATTAAAAGTAATGATGGTGGGCATTTCCAAATTTTAGGTTTAGGTGTTAAACACAGTATTTCTCAATACTTTCCTAAAAGCAAAGATACCAAGAAAAAAACGCATTTTAATTTAGCAGCCCATGCAGCTATTCAAAACATTTCTGCCGGCTATGATGACCCTTCAAGTGACAAAGGTGCCCGGTTGAATATGACTAGTGTCTCCTTGCAAGGTATTGCCTCATTAGATTATAAATTTCTAAGTTTGTATTCTGCTTTAGGCTTTTCAAAAGGCTTTAGCCAAATGGACGTTTTAGGGACCTATAATTATACTTATGATATTAGAGATAGTAACGGTAATTTAATTCGTACCGAAAGTGTTACTATGACCGATCCTTTGAGTTTAAAATATGATTTGAACGGTTTAAAAGCAAAATTAGGGGTAAAATTAAAATTATTCTTTTTACAAATATTTGCTGATTATACCTTACAAGAATACCCGGTTGCAACTGCCGGTATTAGCTTAAAATATTAAAAATTAAAATTGTTTATAATGAAATTTATATTTTTAAGTGGCGTTATGCTAATTTTAATTAGTTTGAGTTCATGTGGAGCTCAAGAGGAATGTCGCGGAAGAGCAGGAAATGATAAAATGATTAAAAAACAGCCACCAAAATTAATGGCGAGTATTTATAAAGTATAAAGCGGTTTTTTAATCAAATTTTTATTCCCAATGTAAATTTTCACATTGGGATTTTTTATAAAAAACTTTTTACCAACTAATAGGTTTTATTCCTTTAGATTGAAGAAAATTGTTTGCTTTGGAAAAATGTTTGTTGCCAAACCAATATCCACGGTTAGCACTCAAAGGAGAAGGATGCCCCGACTCTAATATAAAATGTTTATCGGTATCAATTAACTTTTTTTTCTTTTTGGCATCTCCACCCCAAAGCATAAAAACCACATTTTCTTTTTGTTCAGAAATTTTCCGGATAATTTCATTGGTAAATATTTCCCAACCTTTTCCTTGGTGCGACCGCGGTTGTCCGGCACGCACGGTCAGAACTGTATTTAGCAATAAAACACCTTGTTTTGCCCAACGTACCAATGAACCGTTGTCGGGAAAATCTTGTCCTACATCAGTTTGTATTTCTTTAAATATATTTATCAAGGAGGGTGGAAAAGGTTTTACCTGTTCTTGCACCGAAAAACACAAACCATGTGCATGTCCGGGTGTAGGATAAGGATCTTGCCCCATAATAACGACTTTTACATTGTCAAAAGGCGTGTATTCTAAAGCATTAAAAATATCTTTTCCTTTGGGTAAACAATGATAATGTTTATACTCTTTTTTGACAAAGTCAGTTAAGGCATTAAAATAAGGCTTTTCAAATTCATCCGCCAGCAGGTTTTTCCATGAGGTTTCAATCTTAACATTCATTTTATTACTTTTGCAGTATTAAGGAAACAAATTTAATGAGAAAAAACCAAAGCATTCACCCAAAAGCCCTTCAAGATTTAGAATTTGACCAAATATTGTCCCATATTGCCGCTTATGCCCAGTCCGATGAAGCTAAACAAGCGGTTCAATCGATAGTGCCGGAATTTGATAAATTATCGATTATCAACAAATTAAATGTCACTAATGAATATTTATCTTCTTTGGAAAGCGATAACCCTCTCCCCCATCATTATATTCAACCATTCGAAAATCAATTAAAAAAACTTGAAGTTGAAAATACATTTATCGAGCCCAAAGAACTTTTAAATATTGCCAAAGCTGTAGAAATTATCCAACGACTGCATTTGTTTTTTACAAAATTTAAGAACTATTTTCCTTATTTGTTAGAACAAATAGAGGTATTAAAATTTCATCCGGAAATAGCCAAATTAATCAATGCCAAAATAGATGCTTACGGTGAAATTAAAGATACGGCTTCTGAAAATTTAGCCATTATTAGACGGCAAATCAATGCCGTATATCAAGAAATTTTACAAGTTTTTGCGCAAGAAAAAAGAAAATATGACAAATTGGGTTATTTGGCTGACATAAAAGAAAGTCAAATAGATGACCGGAATGTCTTGGCGGTTCAGGCTGCTTTCAGAAAAAAAGTCAAAGGTAGTTTATTGGGAACTTCCAAAACAGGAAGCATTGTATTTATGGAACCGGAAGCCACCGGACAATTGCAAAAACGTCTTTTTAATTTGAAATATGACGAAAAGCAAGAAATTATTAAAATTTTAAAAGAACTAACCGATACATTACGCCCTTATAAACCTGTTTTATCAAGTTACAACCGCTATTTAATAGCACTTGATGTAATAGCGGCCAAAGCCAAGTTTGCTAAAGAAATTGGAGCTATTAAGCCACAATTTTCCAAAGATAAAAGTTTAAAATTGGTCAAAGCTTACCATCCGTTGCTAAAAATAACCAATGAAAAAAAAGGCTTGCCGGTGGTGCCGCAAAATATCGAATTAAATGAAAATCGACGTATTATTATCATTTCCGGTCCTAATGCAGGTGGAAAAAGTATCAGCTTAAAAACGGTTGGTTTATTACAATTGATGGCTCAAGCCGGTATTTTAATTCCGGTTGATGAAAAAAGTCGTTTAAGTTTGTTTCAAAATATTTTAACTGATATTGGCGATAATCAATCTATTGAAAATCAATTATCTACCTATAGTTATCGCTTAAAAAACATGCGTAATTTTTTGCGAAAAATAAATCCGGATACGCTATTTTTAATCGATGAATTCGGAACCGGCTCAGACCCCGACTTAGGCGGTGCTTTGGCCGAAGCTTTTTTAGAAGAATTTTATCATAAAGGTGCTTATGGTATTATTACGACGCATTATAACAATTTGAAGCTTATTGCCGATAAATATCCGGAAATAATCAATGCCCATATGGAATTTGATATCCGAAATTTGCAGCCGACTTATCAACTTAATATTGGACAAGCCGGCAGTTCTTTTACTTTTGAAGTGGCACAAAAAATAGGTATTCCGTATAGTATTATTAATAAAGCCAAAAAAAAAGTAGATAAAAATAAAGTGAAGTTTGATCGGACTTTAACAAAAATGCAACGTGAAATCAAGCAGATGAAAGATTTACAAAATGAATATGAACGATTAAAATTGCAGTTACAAGCCGAACAACAGGAACAAACAAACCTCAACAAAAATTTGTTGCAAAAACTTAATCGTTTTAACAAACTTTACCAAATGGAAAACGATTTGTTAAAAGCCGGCGAACGACTCAATAAATTATTTGAAGATTATTTCAAGCACCAGAATGCCAAGCGTTTAACCAATCAAGTTTTTAAATGGGCCGAGATAGAAAAAAATAAGAAATTTCCAAAATTAGACAAAACCAAAAAGCAAAGTAAACAGCAAAAAAAATCTATCCGGGAACAAAAACTTGAGCAAACAAAGGTAAAACAAGAAGTTGAAAAAGCCTTACAATCAACAGATGTTGTTAAAGACTTGGAAAAAATAGAAATCAAAACCATGGCTTTTAAGCCCAAAATAGGCGATCAAGTACGGATTAAAGGAAGTCAGGCCAATGCAACCATAGAAAAACTAGAAAAAAATAAAGCTTTGCTTAATTATGGCAAATTTACGGCATCCGTGCCAGTTAAAGATTTAGAATTAGTGTTGCGTAAAAATTGAAAATGACCTAGCAGGTTGCTAAAACCTTCTGAGTCTTATTTCATTAATTTTCAAGAATTTAGACCTGACAGGTTTTCAAAACCTAGTAGGTTTGGCAAAAATACTAAGCTTCTAACTTACCGCCCAACAGTTTGATAAATTCCCGCATAAAAGCCGGATGTCCGGGCCAAGCAGGTGACGATACCAAATTACCATCGACATAAGCTTGATCCGCCGGAATATTTTGATACAAGCCTCCTGCCATAGTCACCTCCGGACCGACAGCCGGATAAGCTGTTAATTTGCGTCCTTTTACCACACCGGCAGCCGTTAATATTTGGGCACCGTGACAAATAGCGGCAACCGGTTTGTTATGTTCGAAAAAGTGACGTGTCATTTCTAATATTATCGGATTTAAGCGCAAATATTCAGGAGCGCGACCACCGGCAATAACCAATCCGGCATAATCATCGAGATTGACTTTGTCAAAATCGTAATTAATCGTAAAATTATGTCCTCGTTTTTCCGTATAAGTTTGATCTCCTTCAAAATCATGAATTGCCGTTTTAACCGTATCTCCCGGTTTTTTACCCGGACAGACGGCATGTACTTCGTAACCGGTCATTTGTAGCATTTGAAAGGGCACCATGGTTTCATAGTCTTCGGCAAAATCGCCGGTGAATAACAAAATTTTTTTCATAACTTTAAAATTTAATTGGGAACGTGAACAAGTTACAAAAAAAATACTAAAAAATTAAAGGAAAATAAAAAAAACCACAGAGGAAATCTGTGGTTTGAATTTGAAGTGAAAAATTTTATTTAGCTAATTTATAGCCGGTTTAAAAACATTTATGATTCATCTTCTAATGCTGCCAAATATTTTTCAGCATCTAAAGCGGCCATACTACCGGTTCCGGCAGCTGTAACAGCTTGTTGATAGGTTGGATCCATAACGTCGCCGCAAGCAAATACACCGGGTTTGTTGGTAAGGGTAGATTTGCATTGGGTTTTAATATATCCCCGCTCATCCAATTCTATTTGACCGCCCAGAAAATCAGTATTTGGTTTATGGCCAATCGCAATAAATAAGCCTTCTAAAGGAATGTTTTCTTTTTCGCCGGTTTTATTATTGACCACACGAACCCCTTCGACTACTTTATCACCTAAAACTTCATCGACCTCGGTATTCCATTTAATTTCAATATTATCGATACGTTTAACGCGGTCTTGCATGGCTTTTGAAGCACGCATTTTATCGCGTCGGACAAACATGTAGACTTTTTTTGCCAAACCAGCCAAATAACTGGCTTCTTCAGCGGCAACGTCTCCCCCGCCAACTACACCAACGGTTAAACCTTTGTAGAAAAAGCCATCGCATGTAGCACAAGCTGATACGCCACCACCACGTAATCGTTGCTCACTCTCAAGTCCTAAATACATAGCAGAAGCACCTGTGGCAATAATGACCGTATCGGCAGAAATTTCTTTATTGTTGTCTATGGTAACCAGGTGTTTTTCGCCTGCTTTATCGGCTAATTTAACAGCGGTAGCCATTCCAAAACGCACCTCTGTTCCAAAACGTTCGGCTTGTTTTTTCATATTTTCCATCAATTGAGGCCCTTGTATTCCCTCAGGAAATCCCGGATAATTATCTACTTCAGTTGTAGTGGTTAATTGCCCCCCCATTTCCATACCGGTATAAATAACCGGTTTAAATCCGGCTCTAGCAGCATAAATTCCGGCAGTATAGCCGGCAGGCCCCGAGCCTAATATAAGTACTTGAATGTGTTCTCTGTTTTCTGACATAATCCTATAATTTTCAATTTTATGCAAAGATAAATATTTTTCAGTTTACTTATTTAAATTGTCTATCAAACTTGTTTATATTAATATCATTTATTTCAATGTGTTACACAGGTTACAAACTTTTCAATTCGTTAATAATATCCGAAGCAATCATACTGTAATCATTATATTTTTTTGTATAATTTTCGGCGGTTAAGCTATGTAAATAAACGCCTAATAAAGCAGCATTTAAGGGGGTATATTTTTGGGCTAACAATCCGGTTATCATACCCGAAAGAACATCTCCACTACCGGCAGTTGCCAAAGCCGGATTGGCAATTGGGTTGATATAATAATTTTGACCATCAGAAATAAAGGTATATGCTCCCTTTAATACCATAATTAATTGATGTTTTCCGGCTAAACTTTTTAGTTTTTCAAGTTTTTCGGTATCATTTTGCCAAGGGCCGGCTAAGCGTCTAAATTCACCGGGATGTGGAGTTAAAATGCTGTTGGCCGGTAAATATTTCATCCATTTGGGATGTAAAGCTAAGATATTAATCGCATCGGCATCTAAAAGTAAACCTTTATTTTCTGTTTTTAAAAGTTTTTTGAGGGCTTTTTGCGTTTTATGATGTTGTCCCATTCCCATACCTATTCCGATAGCTGTTATTTTTTCCGGCACTTTTATCTTCGTGAGATAGTTCTTTTTTTCATCGGTCATGGACATGACTTCCGGAATAAAAGTTTGGCTTATGTTATAGGCTTTTTTGGGGATAAAATTGCTTACTAAACCGGTGCCGATTCTTAAGGCTGCTTTTGAAGCCAAGATAGCAGCACCAAACATGCCGTAACTGCCACCAATAATCAAAGCATGACCATAATCATTTTTGTAGCTGAATTTGGAACGAGGTTTAAGTAATTTTTTTATTTGGTCGGTTATTAAATAATAATTAGTTGGCATTTGTTCTATTGCTTCTTTGTCTAAACCGATATCAATCACATTGTATTTCTGAACATATTCACTGTTTTCGGGAAAGAAAAAGCTAATTTTAGGAAATTGGAAGGTGTAAACCAAATTAGCTTTTATAATAGCATCTTGAGGCTTATTGGATTTATCGGCATATAAGCCCGACGGGACATCAATGCTGATAATTTCAGCTTTAGTTTGATTAATTAATTGAATGGCTTTTTGTGCAACACCGTCGGCAGGTCGTGACAAACCGGTCCCGAAAATACCATCAATGATGAGGTCATTTTTATCAATTAGACCCACTTTATCAGGATCAAAATCTTCTATTTCGCCATTTAATTGTTTATATTTTTTCAAATTTAAGGCAAAATCCGGAGAGGTTTTGGTGCTAAAAGGCACTTTATAACATTTGACACGAATGGCTCGGCTCAAAAATAACCGGGCAACAACTAAAGCATCGCCACCATTGTTACCAACACCGCAAAATATATGGATTTGTTGCGTGGTATTTAAATGTTTAAAAATTTCTTCAAATAATTGTGTGCCGGCATATTCCATTAGCTCCCATGAGGGCATTTTTTTTCGTAAAATAGTTTGGCGGTCAATTTCTTTGATCTGATTAGCTTTAAATAATTTTTGAAACATAAACTCCGGTTTAAAATCTTGTATTATTTTTGCTAAAAATACAAATAAATGGAGCAAAAGCCAAGAATAGTTTTTATGGGGACCCCGGAATTTGCTGTAGAAAGCTTAAAAAAACTGGTCGAGAATAATTATCCGGTTGTCGGGGTTATAACAGCACCTGATAAACCGGCAGGTCGTGGAAAAAAATTGCGGGAAAGTGCGATAAAAAAATATGCTAAGAAGCATAACTTACCTGTTTTACAACCGGTCAATTTAAAAGATGAAAACTTTTTAAACCAATTGGCTGAATTAAAACCTGATTTGCAAGTAGTTGTAGCATTTAGAATGCTGCCCAAAGTAGTTTGGAATTTACCTCCCATGGGCACTTTTAATTTACATGCTTCGCTTCTACCCGATTACCGGGGGGCTGCGCCAATTAATTGGGCCCTGATAAACGGGGAGACAGAAAGTGGTGTTACTACCTTTTTTATTGACGATAAAATTGATACCGGTGCTATTATATTGCAAGAAAAAATTCCGGTGTCAATAACCGATAATGCCAGCAGTCTGCACGACAAATTAATGAATTTGGGGAGTGACTTGGTATTGAAAACAGTTGATTTAATAGCGAAAAATGAAGTGAAACCAATCGTTCAGCCCCAAAAAGAAAATTTGAAAAAAGCACCAAAGCTAAATGCCGAAAACACACATATCAATTGGTATAAAAAAGCCAAAGATATTTATAACCATGTGCGCGGTTTATCGCAATATCCGGGTGCGTGGACTTACTTGAAGATTGGCGATAATGACCCTAAAAAATGGTTTATTTACAAAAGCCGGTTTGAAGAAGTAGATCATAATGACGAAATCGGCAGTTTACTGAAAGGAAAAAAACAAATCAAAATTGCTGTGAAAGATGGTTATATCTACCCTGAAATAGTTAAACTACAAGGGAAAAAACAAATGGACATCATTTCTTTCTTAAATGGTTTAAGAGAAAAAGAGATAAAACTTATGTTTTAAATGTATCCTGTTTTTTGTTAAAAAAATGATTATAAAATTATCTTTAGTTTGACTTTAATAAAATTTTATATCTTTAAGCACAAAAATAAGATATGAAAAATAAAAAAGGAATGGCGCTTCATTGGCGGATATTATTGGGAATGTTAGCCGGTTTTGTAGCCGGTTTTGTTTTGCTTCAATTTGATCATGGTAAAGAGTGGACTTATGATTGGATTGCCCCTTGGGGAAAAATTTTTGTTAATTTACTTAAATTAATTGCCATTCCACTTATTTTGGCTTCACTGGTTAAAGGTGTATCTGACCTTAAAGACATAGCCAAATTTAAAACTATTGGTTTGCGTACTATTGGTTTATATATTTTAACAACTGTTTTGGCTATTTCTATTGGTTTAATAACCGTCAATGTTTTAAAACCCGGCGTTGGGGTTTCTAAAGAAACGGTGGACAAATTAGAACAAACTTATGCCGGTAATCAAAAAATAGCGCATAAAATAAATGTTGCCAAGCAACAAAAAAAGCAACCTAAATTACAATTTTTAGTCGATATAGTACCTGATAACATTTTTAAGGCGATGAGCAATAACAGTAATATGCTGCAAGTCATCTTTTTTGCTATTTTTTTGGGTATTACTTTAATTTTAATTCCTGAACATAAAGCGGCTCCGTTAAAGGATGTTTTTGACTCCTTAAATGAAGCCATTTTAAAAATGGTCGATTTAATAATGTTAACAGCACCTTATGCCGTTTTTGCACTTATTACCAATGTCATTGTTGGTACAGCCGGTGATTGGGATTTATTAAGCAGTCTTTTGCGCTATGCATTTGCTGTTGTTTTAGGTTTGTCCATTATGTTGGTTGTATATATGTTAATGGTTAAACTATTCACCGGTAAGAATCCTTTTTGGTTTATGAAACAATTGGCACCTGCCCAATTACTGGCATTTAGTAGTAGCTCAAGTGCTGCCACTTTGCCTGTTACGATGGAGCGGGTTGAAGAACATATCGGGGTTGATCAAGAGATCTCCAGTTTTGTTTTGCCGGTAGGTGCAACGGTTAACATGGACGGAACAAGTTTATATCAAGCGGTGGCGGCAGTTTTTATTTTACAAGTGCTATGGCCCGAAGGCTTGAGTTTCAGCAACCAATTGACCATTATTTTGACGGCTTTACTGGCATCAATCGGGGCAGCAGCCGTACCCGGCGCCGGTATGATTATGCTGGTTATTGTTTTGGAAGCTTTGGGTTTTCCATCTGAAAAATTACCCATTGCATTAGCCTTAATATTTGCCATTGACCGGCCTTTGGATATGATGAGAACCGTCATTAATGTAACCGGTGATGCTACCGTATCCACAATAGTAGCCAATTCGGTTGGTAAATTGCATACGCCTAAACCCAAAGAATGGGATGATAATTTGTAGGGTTTTCTCTTAAATACATTAAAAAAACCGGCTTATTCGGCCGGTTTTTTTTTGATATGATTAGAAAATAATTACAATTTTTCAAATCGTGCTTGGAAGAACCGTAAATATTTGGGTTCGTAAACCATTTTCAGCCCACGGGCATTTTTGGCATTTTCAAACACATCGATAACCGATTCGGCCACGACATCCATATGTGCTTGGGTATAAACACGACGTGGAATGGTTAATCTGACCAATTCTAATTTCGGGTAATTATGCTCGCTGGTTTCTTTATTTCGTCCGGCTGAAACAACACCGCGTTCCATAGCACGTACACCCGAGTCAATATATAATTCGGCTGCTAAGGTTTGAGCCGGAAATTCATCTTGTGTCAAATGCGGATAAAAAGCTTTGGCATCCAAGAATACACCATGCGTACCAATGGGTTTAACGACAGGCACACCGGCTTTTAGCAACAAATCACCAAGGTATTGCACCTGCCCTACACGGGCTTTTTGATGTTCGTCCATTACAGACTCTTTAATACCGATAGCCATTGCTTCCATATCACGTCCGGCCAGTCCGCCATAAGTATGTAATCCTTCATATACGACGACCATATTCCGGGCTTCTTCAAAAACGCGTGGATCGTTAGTAGCCAAAAAACCACCGATATTAACCAAAGCATCTTTTTTGGCACTCATGGTGGCATGGTCAGTCAAGGCGTTGATTTCTTTAACGATTTCGGCTACGGTTTTATCTTGATAGCCTTCTTCTTTTTGCTGTATCATATAGGCATTTTCGGCCACGCGGGTCATATCATGTACAATATCAATGCCGTATTTTTGGGTCAATTCTCTAACCGCTTTCAAGTTTTTAAGTGAAATGGGTTGTCCACCGGCCATATTAACCGTAGTTGCCATAGCCACATAGGGAATTTTATCGGCTCCTACTTCATCAATTAAAGCTTGTAGCTTATTCAAATCAATATTACCTTTAAACGGATATTCGCTATTGGGATCATGTGCTTCATCTATAATAACATCGACAAATTTGGCGCCGGCCAATTCTTGGTGTAATTTGGTGGTAGTAAAATACATATTACCGGGAATATAATCGCCGGGTTTAATCAGTATTTTAGAAATCATATGCTCTGCTGCACGTCCTTGGTGCGTAGGTACTAAGTGTTTATACCCATAAACATCTTGAACGGTTTTTTCCAAATGATAAAAGTTTCGGCTGCCGGCATAAGCCTCATCACCCAGCATCATCCCTGCCCATTGACGGTCACTCATAGCAGAGGTGCCACTGTCTGTTAATAAATCGATATAAACATCTTCAGAACGTAATAAAAATGTATTATACCCGGCATCAGCCATTGCTTTTTCTCTTTCTTTTTTTGAAAGCATACGCAATGGTTCAACCATTTTGATTTTATAGGGCTCAGCCCAAGATCTTTTTTTCATAATTATCAGTTTTTAAGTTTTAGAAATTAATGTGTGCTAATTTATGAAAATAATTGAAATTTAAGAATGATTTTGCTGTCTATTTTGAATTATCAATAAATTGTTGAGTTGTTAAACTTTTGCTGTATTTATTAAAAAAGCCGTTTAATTTCAGCAAATTAATACGGCTTTTCTTAATAGAAAGTGAATTTTATTGTATTTATAATAATTAATGAATTATAAAAAAGGTAATTTAACAACTTCGGCAGGCACTTGTTTTTTGCGTATTTGAATGAATATTTGGCTTCCGGGTTTGGCTTTTTCAGCTGGGACATATCCCATTCCGATCGCTTCTTTTAAGGTAGGTGACATGGTTCCACTGGTTACATAACCGATTTTTTGGCCATTTTCATCGACAATATCATATCCGTGGCGGGCTATGCCTTTGTCTTTAAGTTTAAATCCGACTAATTTGCGACTCACCCCCTGCTCTTTTTGCTTTTTGAGGTTTTCGCTATTGATAAAATCTTTGGTAAATTTTGTAATCCAACCTAAACCCGCTTCAATAGGTGAAGTGGTATCATCTATATCATTGCCATATAAACAATAGCCTTTTTCCAACCTTAAGGTATCGCGCGCCCCTAAGCCGATGGGTTTAAGTCCGAATTCTTTCCCTTTGTTAAATAATTCGTCCCAGATCTCTTCAACAAATTCATTTTTTACATAAATTTCATATCCTTTTTCACCGGTATAACCTGTTGCAGAGACTAAAATATCTTTATGTCCGGCTAAGTTTGCTTTGGTCCAAGTATAATATTTTAAATTTTCAAGATTAGCACTTTCTCCGGCTATTTTTTGCATCAATTTAGGAGAATTTGGTCCTTGAACCGCCAAAATACTGTATTCACCGGATAAGTCTTGAAGTTTTACATCAAAATTTTCGGCTTGTTTATTGACCCAATTCCAATCTTTTTCCAAATTAGCTCCATTTACAACCAACATATAGTGATTGTCATCAAGTTGATAAACCAATAAATCGTCGACTATGCCATTTTGTTCGTTGGGAAAACAAGAATATTGGATTTTTCCCGGATTTAGTTTAGCTACATCATTGCTGGTAATGTATTGTAAAAACGGGAGTGCATCTTTGCCCGAAACAAAAAAATTTCCCATATGGGAAACATCAAAAACACCAACTTTATGGCGAACAGTTTCATGTTCAGCATTGACGCCTTCATATTGTATAGGCATTTCAAATCCGGCAAAAGGGAGCATTTTAGCCCCAAGTGCTTTATGTTTTTTATTTAGTGCGGTAGTTTTCATTTTATATCAATTTAGGTGTGGCTAAAATAAGAAAATGGTCATAATAAAAAATGATATTTTAGGGTTTATTTGTCAAACTTCACTACAATTTTTTTTAGTCATTTTCATAGGTATGCAAGAGGATTTGCAACATATCGATAGCCGCATCGCTTATTTTAGTGCCGGGACCGTAAATGCCCACGACACCTTTATCAAATAAAAATTGATAATCTTGTTTAGGAATGACACCGCCTGCAATCACTAAAATATCATCTCGTCCTAATTTTTTTAATTCTTGAATGACTTCGGGCACCAAGGTTTTATGACCTGCGGCTAAAGATGAAACTCCTAAGATATGAACATCATTTTCGGCCGCTTGTTTGGCCACTTCTTGCGGTGTTTGGAATAAGGGACTAATGTCGACATCAAAACCGATATCGGCATAGGCAGTTGCCACCACTTTGGCACCGCGGTCGTGTCCATCTTGTCCCATTTTAGCTATCATAATTCTGGGGCGTCTGCCTTCAAGCTCGGCAAAACGGTCGGCTAATTTACGGGCTTTTTTAAAGCTGTCATCATCTTTTATTTCACTGGCGTACACACCTGATACAGTTTGAATTTGTGCTTTGTACCGGCCAAAAACCTTTTCGAGCGCATCTGATATTTCGCCCAGCGTGGCTCGCGCTTCAGCGGCTTCGACAGCCAAAGATAGTAAATTTTCGCTGTTGTTACGCGCAGCATCGGTTAATTTTTGCAATATATGCTTGACGCGATCATTATCTCGCGAGGCTTTGATTTTTTGCAACTTTTCGATTTGTTTTTGTCTTACCAAATCGTTGTCAATTTCGAGAATCGGAATAGGTGCTTCTTTATCCAACTTATAAGCATTGACCCCAACTATCATATCTTTTCCGCTATCAATCCGGGCTTGCTTGGTAGCAGCTGCTTCCTCAATACGTAATTTGGGTATCCCCTTTTCGATGGCTTTGGTCATGCCACCTAATTCTTCTACTTCTTGGATTAACGCCCATGCCTTTTGGGCAATATCGTGGGTTAATTTTTCAACATATTTACTGCCGCCCCATGGATCGACGGTTTTAGTAATCATGGTTTCTTCTTGTAAAAATATTTGGGTATTACGGGCAATTCGGGCCGAAAAATCAGTAGGTAGAGCAATGGCTTCATCCAAAGCGTTAGTGTGTAACGATTGGGTACCGCCAAAAGCTGCTGCTGCTGCTTCGACTAATGTACGCATGACATTATTGTACGGATCTTGTTCAGTTAAGCTCCACCCACTGGTTTGTGAATGTGTTCTGAGAGCTAATGATTTAGGATTTTTAGGGTTGAATTGACGGACTATTTTAGCCCAAAGCATTCTGGCGGCACGCATTTTAGCTATTTCTTTAAAGTGATGCATGCCAATGCCCCAAAAAAAAGATAAGCGTGGGGCAAAACGGTCTATATCCATGCCGGCTTTGAGCCCGGTACGGATATATTCTAAGCCGTCAGCCAGCGTGTAGGCTAATTCGATTTCGGGCGTGCCACCGGCTTCTTGTATATGATACCCCGAGATACTGATAGAATTGAATTTGGGCATATATTTTGCTGTATATTCAAAAATATCTGCAATTATTTTCATCGAAGGTGTTGGCGGATAAATGTAAGTATTGCGTACCATAAATTCTTTTAAAATGTCGTTTTGAATGGTGCCGGATAACAATTCTTGGGGCACACCTTGTTCTTTGGCAGCGACAATATAAAAGGCCATAATGGGCAATACGGCTCCGTTCATGGTCATGGATACAGACATTTTATCTAATGGAATTTCATCAAATAAAATTTTCATATCTTCCACGGTGTCTATAGCAACACCGGCTTTACCGACATCTCCTTTAACCCGCGGATGATCCGAATCATAACCGCGATGTGTGGCTAAATCAAAAGCAACGGAAAGTCCTTTTTGTCCTGCTGCCAAATTTCTTTTGTAAAAAGCATTGCTTTCTTCGGCTGTAGAAAAACCGGCATATTGCCGAATAGTCCATGGACGCCGGACATACATGGTGCTGTAAGGTCCCCGTAAATTTGGGGCAATACCGGCCGCAAATACCTCATGTGAAAAAAAGGTTGGTTTTGGGTTCTTTTTTGGTATATGTAAGGATTGAAAATTTTTTCGTGTTAAAGTCATATCTGCAAATTAGATTGGACAAATATAAGTAAAAAACATTTTGACTTGTAGAATGCCGCAAATGAACGAAAATAAACTATACTTGAACACTTATAAATTTAAAGATGTATTTTTTAGATATTTCGTAAATAATTGCGTTTTTTATTTAATTTTGTAGAAAAAATTAGTATTAATGTCATGAAAATAATTAAAAGACCTGTTCCGGTAGATATTGAAATTGAATTGAATCCTTTTAAAACCATTATGAGTAAAACTGATCGAAAAGGGATTATTACCTATGCGAATGATTATTTTATGGAAATTTCGGAATACAAGGAATGGGAATTGATGGGGCAGCCGCACAATGTTATTCGGCATCCGGATATGCCTAAGGTTGTGTTTAAATTATTGTGGGACCGTTTATTTGCGGGTAAAAATATTCATGCTATTGTAAAGAATTTAACCAAAACAGGAAAGTATTATTGGGTGGTTACAGATTTTAAAATCAAATATAATGAGTTTGGTGAAATAGAGAGTTTCTATTCACGCCGGAAAGCGATCCCTAAAAAAGTAAAAAATTTCTTTGAAGTTTTTTATTTAAAACTTATCGAAATAGAACGGAAAACAGGAATTTCAGGTTCACAAGCCTATTTAAACGGTTATTTAGAAGATATAGGCAAAACCTATGATGCATTTATTTTAGATTTATTTGAGTTGAATGAAAAACAATTAAATGATTATATGCAAGCCCAAATAAAAGATGAAGATTTACAAGCCAATGATAAATATTATACGCCCGAATTAGCTATCAAAGAAAGTAAGAGAAGAAAAAAAACTTTTTTAAAAAAAATATTTAAATAATTGATATCAAAATAAATATAACTTACAGAAAAAGATACTTTGTTAAAATAAATTATATTTTTGACTTTTGTAACAAAAAAGACAAATTATTGCTAAAAAATGTCTTATTTTAGCCAGCTAAAATAAAGA
>Ga0256831_1000773_pt1 | contig 17028 bp, 17 predicted proteins | sample 132544metaG_FD_189087 | JGI IMG/M metagenome (GOLD analysis project Ga0256831, IMG submission 189087) | Hydrothermal vent microbial communities from Lau Basin, Pacific Ocean - 132-544 | ecosystem: Environmental > Aquatic > Marine > Hydrothermal vents | place: Pacific Ocean: Lau Basin | collected...
TTACTATTCCTCCTGGGTGATAACATGAAAATCATTGGGGTTGCTGGAAAAATTGCTTCAGGAAAAACAACAAGTGCAGAAATAATGTATAACCTTCTAAAAGAAAAAGGATGTAATGTGTTTAGAACATCATTGAGTGATATTTTAAGGGATGTCCTTTATGATAATGTTAATTATGCTAATGTCAAAATTGACTGGCCAAACAAGGAGTGGGAAAGAAAGAACCTCATAGAGTTTGGTAAAGAACTGAAGAAAAGGTATCATAATTCAATACTTGTTGAACTTGCCATAAAAAAAGCAGAACACTATAATGCTGGAGTTCTAATCATAGATGGTGTTAGAACTTATGATGAAGCTAATTTTGTCAGGAATAATGGTGGAATACTCATATACATTGATGCAATGGATGTTATCAGGTTTAAGAGAGTAAAGGAAAGAAATTCTGAAAAAGACAAGAATATAAAAACTCTCAGAGACTTTAGGAAAATGGATAGTACTGAGGAAAAATTGTACAAGGTTGGGAGATTACAGGCACTTGCAAATATAGTGATAATCAATGAAGGTTCACTTGATTGCCTTAAACACACTATTGAAAAAATAGTTTCAAGACTTGATAAGTTTGAGGGGAATGAAGACCCCCAGACAACACACTTGTTTGTGTGTTGATTATTATTTTCAAGTTTTTAAGCATTTTATTTTTAATTAAGAATGGTGTAAGTCATGAGATTGTGGGACATTGCTAATAAAATTGATATTACCAGAAAAATTGACAATTTTGTCATAAAGTACTTCAGTTTTGACAAGAAGTCAAGGAGGATTGACTTCACTATTGAAGAGGCATGGAGGGTTTTTAGGTATGCTGTTGAACAACCATCATGGAATGATTATGTTAAAGCATCAAAAATAGTTTTTGGGATATTCACCCTGTTTGGGTTGCCATACATGATTATAACAATAATCATTAAACTGATAATGGGTTGAATTCAATCATATTCTGTGTTGATATTATTTTATCATTTTTTATTAACCATATTGAATATAGATGTTTTTTCAAGAGTTAAAGGAGAAAAAGAATAAAATCAAGTACTTCCACAATCTGGGAGAGTGACTATTATTGTAACAGTGTATTTGCCATCATCTGAACTTCCAGAGTAAGTTAGCTCACCACCCTGGCCTCCACCCTGCTGAATTGGTTGCTGTCCTTGACCTGGGTTAATTAGTTGATTGTTGTTATTATTGCCTCCACCACACTTGGCCTGGTAAGCTTGTAGTATTGCATCTGCTGTTAGGGTACCACCACCCACACCACCATTGAGATTACCCTGGCCGGGGTTTATTCCATTCCCCTGCTGAATGTTTGTTATTGGAATATTATACTCTGCAAGGTATGATTGTAGTGCATCATACCCAAGTATTTGAGTCTGGTCAACAATCTTATTTCCTGACTTAACAATGACTGTGAATTTGGTCATTGAGAGAACCATATCCTTGTTCATCTGGTCAAGGCTTTGTTCAGCAGTTTTACCACTCTTTCCAAGCACTTTCCCAGCAATTCCAACACCCCTCTCAATGAATCCCCTGGCCATTATAGCAACAACAAGTATTAACACTATCACAACAATCATCAGCACAACCTTACTAATTCCTTCAGTGACCATACTTCATCACCACTTATTAATTAAACTTTTGTTTTCTTAGAATATATTAAATAAGGTCAAGTGGTCAAGTCTTCAATAATGTAAATTCTCCTATACATTGTTGCAAAGAAGTCATACAGTGTGAATGGATAGAATATGATGTAGAACACAAATACAAAAACTGATATTATGAATGAATTGTCAGTTTTGAACATTGAACCAACTGCTGATAATAATAATGCAAACAACATGCTTGACATCCATAACATTGTATTGATAAGAGAATTCTTTGATACTGCCTTTTCCAACTGCATTCTAAGTTTTCTTGAAATATCAGCCTGAGCACTCTTGATGACTGCCTTCATTAATTCTGGAGATTGTTGCATGATTAATGCACCAACATAATAAGTAAATAATGGGTATGGGCATTCATTATTTAGCCAGTAAATAAATTTTTCACTGAGAGAGGGATTTTGCAGGCCAGGGTAATACTTGCTCACAACATCCCTTTTAATAATATAGCTTATTTTTCCAAGATTCATATCAGCAAGGAGTGTTATTGCCTTGTCAAGGTTCCCTGTTCTAATTAGTTCTATTGATATTATTTGTAGTGCAAGTGTCAGGTAATTAGTGTAATCATACTTGTAACTAAATGTGAATTCATCAATTTTTTGGTACATGTATCCTCCAACTGCAATTATTGAAGCAATCCATAATACAAGACCCCATGTTGGGTGTGCAAGGAGTAGGAATGGTAAGAATGGTAGTAGTATGAAGCTTGCAATTATGGTTGTTGCTGATGCAACCATTTCAGGTGTTACCTCATGCCATCCAAGAAATTTTAGACCAAGTTCTATTGAGTTTCTTGGGATGAATATTCCATAAATTTTTGTAAAAATAATCCCTAATGGTTCAAAGTACTTCCCAACACTCATGTAAATTGCTTTCCACATTTTATATTTTTCTGATGACACTCAAACACCCAGTAATGATAAAATCAGATTGTGCTTAAAATTGAAAAGTTTGTTAAAGAACTTCTAATTCACTCCTGACACTAAACAACCTAAACCCATTAAACATCCACAATGTAATGTTCACTTCTCTAATGTATGTTGTCAATTCAACACTCTTCCCATCTTTCAGGGCATTGATGAGTTCATTGTATACATCTCTACTAACAACAACATGATTCTCATTAAAGTCAAGCATTACACCCCACTTGTATGAATGAACAGTGTACTCACTTGTATTCTTTATACTGAAATTTTTCAACACATCACCAGTTTCTTCATTAATTTCCCTGTACTTAAGCATACTACCACCATAATGATTTTAGTTACATGCATTTAAAAGTTTTGGTTACTAAATACAAAAATCTTTTTTGTCTAAATGGTGATGATAGTGATGACAAAAAATTTTATCTCAATAAGTACTGAAAACCTGATGAAAATATTGCTACTTTCTGGATTAACCCTAATACTGATTAGTGGTTTCCTGTCATCAACAATAATGATGGTGTTATTTATTTCTGGTGTAACCCTGTACTTAGGTGGATTGGTGCTCTTCAGGAAAATTGATGATAAACCATTAAAGTATTTTACACTTGCAGTAACTACTGAAACAGTATTATTGATGTTCATCACTTTCTTGTCAAGAGTAATGAGTGGAAGTATTAACCTTCCAATAACAGTACCAGGCCCCATTAGTCACTTGGAAACCATGATAATGTTCACAGTGATAATTCTCATATTCTACCCACTACTACTTATTCCAGTGTGGTTCAATGTCAAAATGCTTGATGTACTGTACAATGACACAGGTATTGAAGATTTCAAGAAGACAAGGAGTTTATTATTGCTGACTTACCTGACAACACCAATTGTCATTGGATTAGTGTTTGGAGTGATTGGGTTATTTTACATGTATAGAGGTTTTGTGAGGATGAAAATTAAGCCCAGAGAAAGGGAGTTTAATGAGAAAATGTTTGATAGTGAATTCAAAAAGTACTCACTAATCTCAGCAGGTTACACTTTACTTGGAATTATGTTCTTGATAGCATTTATTTGATTTTTATTAAACAAAATTAATCATGATATAAAATGGGATTAAATTGAGTGTGGTTAAGAAATGTCTGGAAAAATCAGTTGAGGCAATTTTGATTTTCCTGATTTTTATTGAGTCAATAGTCTTTTTCATAATAACACTGGGTTTTAGTGAAGAGATTGATTATTAATCTTTAAGCATTTTAGTATAATGATATAATTGGTGACAATCATGGTTGGCCCAATGGATAACCCTTACCTTAGACAGAAGGCAGTTGAGGGGATGCAACACTCAGGGTCTAAAGGAATGGGATTATTGATAGTAATGATGGTTGTGATTTTAATAGTAATAGCAATTGGTTGGTATATGATGAGTAAGAAAAGATAAGTTACAAGGTATTAATATTTTCCAAAAATTCTATTAGTCTGTTCTCAACACCAGTTCCAAACTCCTCCTCACTCCAAACATCTGAATGATACAGTTTCTTACCATCAAACAATTGAGTTTCAACAATCCCCTTTTCCTGTGTTATTCTCATTGTTGAAAAGAGCATGTTATTGATAAAAGCATCCACAATTTTTTCAATAGTTGAATTATAATCTCTGCCAAATTTGGATGGATAATTTTTAAATGATTTGGTGAAGAATTTAACATGCTTCTCTTTTAGTGGTATTTTTGATAGTGGACTGTGCCATGAGTAAGGACTAAATACCACAATTGATTCATAGTAAGGATGAAGTTGTTCATTATTAATCTTCATACTTCCTCCAATAAAAGTTGTTTGATATGATGATAAAGCATTTGTAATCTTCACACTAACACCCCAGTTAACATGGAGTAATTCTTCTTCTGGTAATGTTACACACAAATACTCTTTGAACTTAACATTACTGAAAATACTTGCTACATCAAATTTTCTTTTAATTGTGAATGTTTTCAAAAAATCATTTATGATGTCCAAGTCATCATGATTAATATTCTTTTTGGGGTTAACAATCACTTCAATAACTTCTGGGATGTAGTACTTCTTCTTCAGTTCAAGAACAAATTCCCCAGTATTTTTATCATAATTCTCCCTGGTAATCATGACACTCCTCATCATAACCACCAGTAAAAAATAAGGGAGAAAGTTTATAAAATTTGTGGAAAATGACTTATTCTCCACCCTAAATGGTGATGTTTGTTGGTAGTGCTCTCTTATGCTTTCCAAGAAAATGGTTAGAAAAAGAGAATATAAAAAAATCAAGAAAGTGAAAGTTTCTTCATAGCATTTACAAAGACTTCCCAAGGAGTCATGTGATAAAGTTCTTTCTTCATCATCTTCTTGAATGTATCATACATTTGTATTGCTATTGAAACTGATAAGACTAACCCTGTACCACCACTTGCAACCATTAAGTAATTACCAAGGAATGCAATTATGATGATGAGTGATACTGATATTGGGATGAGTATTCTCATCACTTTCCTTGCTCTTGGAGTAATGATGCCCTTTCTTCTTGTTGGCTCATAGTACTGGAGGATAATGTGAATTCTTGATGGGGTCATGTTGCTGAAGAACAAGTACACATAAGTTATACCATAAGTTAGTATGAACAGTGTGGTGTAATATACTATTGGTCTTGTCCAGTCAACTGAGAAGTTCCACCATCCAAAGGGTGGTATTAGCCAGTAGTTGGAGTACTGTACTATTGTTTGACCAATTGAGTGACCAAACTCTGTAAGAATGTTTCCTATTGCAATGAATGTAACCCTTATTGCCTCAACAAGGAAGGTACCAAGTATCAGTGGGACAACTGAAAGGAAGAGCAGGCTGTGCTCCCTCTTGGGAAGGACTTTCTTGAGTTTGAGGTTTGTTGTTTGCCTTGCAACTGTCACTTTTGTGGTGTGGAAGTATATGAGGAGGAATATTAGTGCAAATGTTCCAATTATTGGGACTAATAAGAAGCTTGGGTGTAAGAGCAGGTCATTGTATGGTTCTTTCCCAAGCATTCCAAGGATTAGTTTTGTAAATAACCCATAATCAGGGTTGTTTATTGGGTTAAAGAGGTAAATCCAGAATGATTTACTTGCCCTTAGGAGTATTATGAGGCTTATTCCAGAGTAGAACCCATACTTGTCAATGAAGTCTACAAGCAACATTAGTATGAACCCACCTATTGTAAACATTATGAATGAGAATGTTATTGCTGACACTGTTGGGTATGATAGTGTAAATGCCTGTGATAGTGCAAGGAATAATATGAATATTATTGTTGTGAGGTTCTTTGCTTTTTCAACTTTGTCAAGCTCCTTTGGATTGCTTGTATCAATGTTGACAAGTTTAAAGAGTACTATCAACTGGACAAGGAATCCTCCCATAATGATTGGGTATATTCCAAGACTGAACAGTGTGCCTTTTGCAGTACCCATTAAATATTCAAGCATTTTGACTTGACCAATCTTATTTGGGTCAACTGATGGCAGGTATATTTCTGAAAGTATCATGAAGAATATTAATGCTATTGTGGTGTTTGCCACCCTCTCTGTGAGTGGAATTTTCCTGAGTGGTACTTTAATTTCTGGAACATACTGTAAGAGGGTGTCAAAAAAACTTCCTACTTTCTTAACTGCACCCATAGTCTACACCATATATTGTTATAAAATACTTGTTTATAAAATTAAAAAAATAAAATTCACCCAAGGTCTATTACTGGTTCAAAATCCTTTGTGACAGCAACCCAGTCAACACTAATACCTGGTGGAACTCCAAGTGGCAAGTTAATCATTGGTTCACCCTCAGCAGGTGAAGGTGCAAGGAGCACTGGAATGCCATAAGCTTGTAAGTAATCAACATTGTAATAATATTTTGGTAGTAATGATATTGCCTGTAATTTATACTGATTTGGATTAGTAATGTATGCAGTAATATCATACTTTTCATGTGAGAATGCTGTTTCAGAGTAATAACCCCCACCATTAAGGTATGCTTGCATGTATGCTGAATTGAGTCTTCCAGGTGAACCATACCAGAATCTTGTTACAATATACAGTTTTACATGCACAAAAGTTGTGAATCTGGACTTCACATACAAATGTTTTGCAATTAAAAAGTTGGGGTCAATATAATCCCTATTATCATTCTTAATCATTGAATAGTGTGGTGAGAAGAGGTTGTTGTATGATAAATAATAGTTAGGGTCATGTTTGATAATCATTGGTGGGAATCCATCACTAACCAGTGAAATGTGGTCATCAAACCCTCTTGAAGTGTAGTAAAGGACACCATAACTTGGATACTGCTTCATCATGCCACCCCTGTAAACACCACTCCTGTAACTGTTCAAGTATTCATCTATGAACCTTAAATCAGTTGCATATAAGTCATAAGTTAACATTAATGTCAAGTCAACTTCTGCAACTTCAACAATATAGTACTCTTCATATTTGTTCATCATCACTTTCTTATAATCAACATCAAACCTCCATTCTCCATAATCATCATCACAACCACAGTGATTTGGATGACTTGTTGCACTCTTAATGAAGAACCATTTTGTATAATACTTATTGTCTGATGGGTATGTGGCCATAATCTTCTTCCACTTTGGAATATCCCCTGTGAAACCATTACCAAGAATCATCTCATTACCCTTATCAAAATCTTTGAATATTTTCAATTTATAAGAGTCAATAGTGTCTGGAAAGATACTAAACTGATAGGGTGCACTCCTGCTTTCCTTATACCTTGAACCATATTTGGTGGTGTACCATATTGGAGCATGTTGAACACACACTTCAACAGTCTGGTTTGTAGTATTATCCCAGACTGGCTTCCACCTTATACAGCATTCACTATTATACTTATTACAACTGTATGGGTGCTTCATTGTCTGGTGCATTGATACAGTGTAAGGATGGGCATAAATCTCAACAGGCTTGTAATAATAATGTATTTTAACACTGTCAACCCTGTATTTAATATCAGTAATTACTGGTCTACTAATACTGATGTTTGACATCATTATCTTTAATTTTTCTTCCTCCTTATTATTTGAGGGTTTAAAGTAATTCTCATTACCAACAATATCAATTAAACTGGCACTCCTGCTTTTTGTCAACCTGACAACAGTACTACCTGAAAATTGTTCAGAAGTCTTGTAATCATAATCATCATAATGCATTTTTTCATTAACAGTATTGTAATCACTGGTTGCACCCCTCTCCTTGACAGCAGGGAACCACCATACTTGAATTGCATCAGGAAAGTCTGGGTATTCACCATCTCTGTGAACAAGTGCAATTGGTTGGTACATTCCAACAAGCCCAGAGTGAAGCAAACTTGGAAGGTTGTTTCTTTGCATTGTTTTTATTTCACCAAAATCTGCTGAATGCAATAATCCAAAACTGTACAAAATGTATGACCAGAACACATTTGAGTCACTATAAGTTGTGGGTTTGATGATGTTCTCATCAAGGAAATTAATCTCATCCTTATACTGTGTTAAATCAGTGAAAATTATCCCAGGTTTTTTGACTGTAAGATAATCAAGTATTGTTGTATGTCCAAGTTCTTCAAGCCTTGTATTTAGTAAGGTAGTATAAGGCATTGCAAGATAATCATATGAAGCACCATTTGATAATGGATACCCTCTCTTCAAGATACCATTTGGTTTTGGGTTTCTCAAAAACTCTCTGAGTTCAGGGTTGTGGGACAAAATGTAAGCATTGTATAACATTGTGAGTGGGATGAATTTTCCAGTCTTGACATCCACAATAAATTGTGGGCAATTAGTATACTGACTAACCCATACAAGGCCAAAATACAATTGCTGGTTAACAGTTTTCCTGATTAAACCCTCATTCTTTATTATTGTTTCAGTATCATAGACAGGAATATAATAAGTTCTTGAAGTATCACCATCAACAGCACTGAATTTAATCCCATAGCCTGCTTCAGGGTAGGCATAAATAGTGATTGTTCTGACTCCTTTTCCAGAGAACACTGATTCCTTATTATGGGCAATTGCATCCAGAATAACATATAATACTTCAGCACTCAACTGATTCTTGTTTGTTGACAATAGGAGGTTTTGTATTGTGCTCTTTGGTAACATTGCAAATTGAGTATTACCAACATAAACATTTCCCTGGTAATTTGTTATTGGAGAATACATTGAAACTGGCAACCCAAGCAGTAAGTCATAATCCTTGTCATGCCTATATTTAATATGTTCTGTGTCCATGTAGTATGGTGGTGTGAATAATATATTGTATACTAACCAGTCAAAGTTGTATACTGGTTTTGCAGTTAAACCACATACTGGAATACCATACTTACCAACAAGGTTACTTTCAACAGTTGAGCCAGAGCAGACTTCATACTGGGCCAGTGGTGACACTACCAGTGGTTGGAATTTTCCAGTTGGGTATGGTATTTTATCAATTAACTGGTCAAATAAACTGTTTCCAGCATCTTCTTTGTCATTTGGAATGACATAAGTGTATGCAAACTTGCTTGTTGCCATGTTGAGATTTCTTGAAAAGAGTAAGTGTTCAAAAAGTAATGCATTATACATCTGTATTATCCTAAAGTCAACATAAAACTCACCAGCATGGACATCCCTTGAAACAAACATTGGTGTCTTACCATTTTTGCCCTTGAAATCAATTTCTGAGACTCCAGTTTTCTGGTCTGTTGTTATTACTGCTTTAGAGTTTACAACAACAGTGTAATTGGATGTTGTTATTTTAAAACCATAGAGTGTTGGAGTGAACATCAGGTTTTTATAAACATAAAAATCTGGGATTATTTCAAGCCTTTTCTTGTAGTAATCCTGTGGCCTATTTCCAAGTGGGAAGAATTTGAATCCATCATTATAAACAAAAGTTTGATTTCTAATGTATGGTGGTAACTCCATGTTTTCAACATAATCCTTCAATTGTGGAAATATTGTATATACATCTCTCATATAGTAAGTCAGCCACAACCATCTCACATCATACTTTAGGTTTGGATTGTTACTATCACCTTCCCTATAATATTTATATAATGGTTCATAATACACACACCTCTTTTCAGAAGGATTGGTATGACCATATAAACCAAGACCCCAATTAACTTTGTCAACTTCCCTGAAAGTATCATACTTGATGACCCTATCAATAATACCATCAACATGTTTTGATAATGATTTAGTGTAGATTATCTGGTTATTGACCTCCTCAACTATTGCATTAGTCTCCTGTATTTTAAATCCAATAACTGTCACTATTAATGCAATTAGTATTAACACACTCACAACAATGATTGCCATTATTTGTGAAAAAGCCCTTCTCTTCAATCATAACACCCAATATTATTAAATTACTAAAATTCTTAACATTATTAACAATTAAGAAAAGAAGTCAGGAGTTTCCAAACATCTTGGACAATTCAATTAACTTCTTCCAAGTGCTAAGAGCATCCTTTAAATGCCTGAAACTGTATAATCCAGAATAAACAGAATTCATAATCTTCTTAACAGTACCAACATCATACAATTCATAAACAGTAGTGTCCAGAGTATAAGCCTTAACCTTCAACTCACCCAAGTACTCATACCTCACAAACACTTTAACTTTCAATGGTAGCCTTCCATCATAATAACCAGACACTTTCTTCACAGCCTTATAAGAATCATCCTTACCATAACCATACTTCTTAAGTATGTCATACCAGTGGAATGTGAAAACATAAAATGTTGAGTTTGAATTCTCTGGAGGCTTGTAAATCTTCACATACTGGGCACCAAGGTCATCCTGCTCAACTACAACATCAACTTCCTTTACTTTAACTTTCTCTGGGTCAGGAACATTGGGAATGAACATTACTTCAACAAGAATATCAAATGGTTTGTGTTGTTGTATTGAAGCATCCTCATTTATTGGAAGGTATACAAGCCTCACCAGAATGTGAGAATCATCATCCTTATATGATGTTGACTTATAAGCTGAATTACTAAGTATTGTCTCAAGTTTAAGTAAAGAGAATTGTGGGAACTGCTTAGCATAAGAAGGTGAGAGAATATACATATACTTTGAATATAATGGGTACTCACCTTCAATAGAAACATCAGCCCTGTAACCTAAATCACCAGCAACAAGATTGGTAACTTTTGGTTTTCCAAAATAATAAGTGTAATCTAATTCCTTCTGGTAATAATACACCAAATCACTCAATAGAGTGCCTCTGTAAGGTATAATACCATAGGACATTCCAATGTACTGAATGTCATCCTCATTTATCAACTTCTTGTTAATATAATACTTATGAATGTCTGTCACCTTCTCAAAATCAGGAAGGCAGTAGTATGCACCACACTTAAAACCTGCCTGTTCAACATCACCAGAATAATGGTTCAGTGGAGATGTTTGTAGATTATGGAGATATTTAACATCTTCTTTCTTGTCAACATAGTAATCTTTTATAGCATCAACATAATTGTAGAAGTTGTAATATGAACTCTCCTTCAGTAAGAATGGCATTTCAATGTACAGGTTATATTCAACACCATCTGGTATCCCAAGGAACCTTTTCAATTCAACATAATTTGACTGCATTGCAACAGTATTTAAGTGAAGCAATTTCATTGGGTCTAATACTCCAGGATACACTTTAAGGGGAGGAGTATAAACTATACCCAAATCAGTGTTTATAATAGGCCTATACTCCGCATAGGCAAAGCCACCATATTGCCATACTGGGTCAGATTTTGGTACTGTTGAATCATCACCAGGGAACCCTGGATTATAAGCCCACCCCATCATCATTGATTTAACAACATTTATTGCAAATACATTATCAAGTTTTTTGAACATGTTTGCAAGAATAAAATTTGTTGCAATAAGTGTAAGCAGTACTATAATGAGTAATAAGAATGTTGCCAAAAACAAATCTATTGCTTTGTCCACTTACACTCCCAAGAGATTATTAATTATGATAATTCTTAGATTTATTAAACCCCAACCTTAAAAAGGTAAAAATTGTTATAAAACACTCATTAGATTTAAACATGAAAAATTTATAAGGGTGTGTTATCATAAAGAGTATTGGTGGTGTATAATGAAACTATCTGATGAGTGGAAGCTTGTCCTAAAAGTATATGAGCATGAAAGAAATGGTCATTACCTGACAATTGATGAACTTTCAATCAAAGAACTGGGCCTTGTTCAATTGGTTATTGATTGGGGACTTGTGAAGAGAAAGTACATGACTGACAATGAAGGGTGTCTTAGGAGCTACCTCATTACAAACATTACTGCAAGGCCACTAATAGAAGAAATGTATAAAAATTTTATAGAAAGAAAATGAAGCCAAGCTCACTCAAGGTGCTTGGCTTTGAGAGTCTTCATCTTCTGCTTCTTTGCCTCTTCTATGGCATCAAGGATTACCTTCTTGACTACCTCATCAAGAGCCTCAAGGAACTCAGCAGAGACCCTAAAGCCCTTCTCCTTAGCAAAAGCCTTGACCTCAGACTTCTTTATCATCATGTGGCATCACCTCCCATTGATTGTTATCACTCAAAAATAATAAAAAAACCCTTTAAAAAGTTTACTATGAGAACCCCTGACAAGGGTCTGCTCAAGTGGATATTGAAGAAAAATTTTTAATTACTCTGGATAAATTTAAAGAGGTGGGGGATTTGTGTGCATTCATAATGCTTGACAAAAAACTAAAACCAAAAGACAAAAACATGCTCATTAAATTTTTCATGAAAAGTGGAGTAAATTTTGCAGTGAAGGGTAATGTAATAATGATTAATTTACAGTCATTATTCTACCCAAAATACACTAATAACAAAAAGGAGATTAAGTACTGGGTTCAAGCACTCATAAGGTTGAGAATGAGACTTACTGAGTATGAGATTGTAAGAGTACAAAAGTCCAGTCATGAAAACAACTTATTATTCACTATCTTCAAAGAGTATATAGATTACAAAAGGAACTCACTCCCACTACTTAGTTATAATACAGACTCTATTGAAAAGTATGGTGCAAAAATCATCAGGTCAAGTTTGTTTGATTGTGGTGATAATAATTATGTAAAAAACCCACTTCATATTAAGTTTACAAGGTTGGCAATGGATAAGTCATTGTATTTTATCATTACAAAAGAACACCAATTCTATGTAGAGTCAAAGTCTGGACTGTTTAAAGTGTTTGGCAACACTGGTGAGCAATTATTTAATTACATAATTACTGAATTACATAATTATGCAAATAATGAACTAATTGATAATGTAATTAACAATGAATATACACTCCTTTTAATTGGTAAACTTGATGATACAATTGAGCTAAAAAATTCACTGTGTGATTTATCACTTCTTAACAAAATTAAGTATTCCCTTATGAGAGTGAAGTGGGATAACTCACAAATAAACATTCACAAACTGTTCTGTGATAATGTAACTATCTCAACACCATTTTATGAGTTCAGGATTTGTAACAATATACTGAAAATCAGTTATGGGTTGTGTGAAGATGGTAGTTTACATTTACTCATTAAAGCAAGAGTAATCTGGATGAGATGGCTTTACCCACAAGACAAGTATTACATACTCCTACCAATACCAAAGAAAAGAATTGGATTTAAAATAGTACTATCATATTATAAGGACTTGGATAATATAATTGAATACAATAAACTACCACCAATTGTACAAAAATTGGGGTTTAAAAATAAAGAAGGGAAGTATTATGTATCATTCATTTATGAGTGACCAGAACTCCTCATAGTCAAGTGAACTCCATTCATCAACCTTGTACTCATTGCTTGTATCAGTGCCTGGGTCAAATACAATAGCCTTCTTTTCATTTGCAATCAATGTTATTGATTTGTCCACATCACAATAGTCATTCTTCACAAGCCAAAAGTACAGTGCAAGCCCAAAACTCAATGCATCAATCTCATCATCTTTCATAAACCCATCCCCATATGGTTTTTCTTTTGTAACAGAACCCTTAACTACAACCCTAATTACTGGCTTACAATCTCTACAAGATACTTTTATAATATCATAAACTCTTCCATTGATTGACTTACTATCCACATGCACTCTAAACCCACACAATCTACCAAGGAACTGAAATTCAACAAAATTAATAATTGGTGACAATAGTTTATTGTAAAACACTGCAAACAGTATCAAGTTGTTAACATTGAACACTTTTTCTTTTGACACATCAAACACTTTTGTTTCAACATTGTCACTGTATAATATCCCACAAATAATTCTTTTCTTCTTCTTTGAATTTGTTATGTAGTACAGTACCATTGGTGATTTTGGGTGTGGTATTAATCCAATTGCTGAAATCCTAAACTCACCCTCTTCAGTTGGAATGGGAATCACTAACTTGTCTGAGCCATACACCCAAACATTCCTTATAATTTCACTAATTTCAGTACTACTACACTTCATCATGAATGCAACAGTATCACCCTTAACCCTGTGAAAGAGAAGTTCAACATTTTTTGAAAACTCTTCAAGTGGTGGCAAGTTCTTTAAAAGCTCATCACTGACTATTATGTTAACTCCCCTAACCTTTTTTATAAAATCCCTTATATCAAGAACTTTGTGCTCAGTCATAATATCACCAAACTAAATTCCAAGAACAAGTATTTAAGTTTTTTTGTGTTTACTGAAATGAATAAAAACTGTTCAATCTTTACTCACTCTCAGAAGGATAGTGTGAAAAAAAGATAATATCAAACAATACTTATAATCCTTTCAGGGCTTAGTATGTAGTGCCTAAGTGCAAGGGTACCAGGATGAAGGACAATTTCAAAATACAAATCCTTGACTGCCCTCAGCTCAGGGTCAAAAATGATAATCACTCTATAATATGCCTTACTCACAGGTTCATCACAGTCATCCCTGCCCTTCTCAACACATGACTGGTAATTAGCCCAAGTCTTGTCAACTAAATCCTTGTACTTATTGAAAAAGTCAATTTTCAATTTGTTTCCCTTTGGGATAAGTTTACTGTCAGCAATTGCCACATTGATTTTCTGGACAATACAGTCACTGTCCTCAGAGAATGATTCAAGGGTGAACTTGTCAGGATTATACAGGTAAACACCATCAAACTTGAGAATCCCTTCTGCCTCAAAGTGCTTACTCATCCTGTTGAACTCCTTCTCATCAAGCACAAGGACAAGAGGCTTTGATAAATCATCAACTTCAAGTTCACCAAAGTCAACACCAAACCTCAACTTCATTTTTACCACCAATACAATATTATACAATAAACTTGTTAAGTAAGTGAATATACTCACTAAGTTTCTGACACTGCATAATGAAGTGGTGATAGTATGAAGGAGATTTATGGAAATGTTGTTGTAGTGCTTGACAACCCAGACATAACTGGTTCATTTTATGGAGTACCAATTTACAATGGATTATTCATTAAAGTTAAGGGTAATGTATACACACCATTTCACAGTTTATTGAGTGACAAAAGACTCCAACTACACATTCTTGAGGAAGGTAATTATTCAAGGTATGACTTTGTGATGAATGAAGTCAAAGACCTTCATAGTGTTTATTGTAATGAAAGGTTCTTCAACAGTGTAAAGAGTGTTAAGGTAATATCAAGTGGTCTTTCACCTGGCTTAACAGCATTTTATCTTAAAGTACTGAATCTTCTTGATAAGAGCAATATGCCAGTGAAGTATAAAGAGTTTTTTGATGGTAAGATAATTGATAGTGAAAAAAATGAAAACTTTCCAACAGACATTACATTTTCAAGCATGAAAACATTCCTTGATAAAATTGTACAAGAGTATATTTACTCAGTGTTTGAAGAGGCTCACTTTAAAAGTGGAAGGGTGAAAGTTAATAAGTCAGTGTTTCCAACACAGGCCATAAAAATACTTGAAATGGGAATCCAGAAATCAGGTGAGAATCCATTAATAATGCTTGATTCTGATATTGTTAAACAATACAAATACCCAGTTTACACAGCATTTTCTTATGCAAACACTTATGGTAATTATCATGAATGTGGTGTGAATGATAAGTTTGTAATATTCTACCAACCATCACTCTCATCAAAGTTAATAATTGTCAAAGGAAAACTCCAACCAAAAGTGTATGGAAAAATCATTGACTTCAAGACCTATTATGAGTATTACATACCAAAGAGGAGTAGGGGGTTAAGAGTAGTTCACATTGATACTGACAGTCCAGTAATGACTCACTGTCCACTTGATGATAATGTATACTTCCTTGCTCAGACAAGGGATGATATTACTGAACCAATAATAGTCAAAGTCCCCAGGAATGACATCATCATTGACTTTGATAAGACAAGAATAAAGTGCTGTGGGAAGGAATTCCCAGTTGCTGGTGTGAAGGGTAGTTTAACAGTTGCATACTTGTTCAGTCATAAATTAATCAGTAATAAAAATGAGTGAATAAACCTGAAAGGAGTAAATATACCAAATAATATGATTATGAATGGGATAATGACAAGAATGTAAGTTATGATTGAAGAAATTAATGCCCACAAGAAAGCACTACCCTCACCACCATTATTTGATGGATTTAATTCTTGTGAAGCAGTGTCACCTGGTAATTTATTTTCTTCTTTATTTTTGACAGCATAAACATACATTGTCAGTAGTAATGCAATAAAATTACTCACAATCCCATGCAAGAATAAACCAAGTATAATGTAAATAATGGGATTAATTATAAAAGCATACAGTAGTGAAAACCTGACTTTATACTTACAGAGCATGTTTGTTATTTTAGTAGTGATAAGAGTCATTGCACCTATCAAAACACTTACCAGGGCCAAACCACCAACTAAAAGAGACAGTATTATACCAGTCAGAGTGGTAGGGACTCTATAATTATGAAAAATTACATGACTCATTAAAAGTAAATGTTCAAACATTATTAAGCCACCACCAATAAATATGAGAATTCACTCTTGGGATATTATTCTGTTGCAATGTCTCTGGGGTCAATAATTATCTTTATGAACTTACTCTTTCCATGAATTGTTGTGTGCAAGTATACTATGAGGTTCTTCAGCTCACCCTTGTTAGCATAGTAAGATAGTGAAGCCCTCATTAATGAGTCAGTATTGATGTTTATAATCCTCCAAACATAGTCTGCTGAGAGTTCTGTTGTGACCCTAAAGTAATCTGTCACTGGAGTCATCATACCATTTGACCACTCTATTATCACACTTGAGAGTTCAAAATCACCATACTCTGGGTGAGCAGTCCTATTGAATTCATATGTGAAGCCAAAGTGTTCATTATTCATGCTTATGCCAATGAAGTATTCTGGTGCATTAATACTGTTGTTTACAG
>Ga0256831_1000774_pt1 | contig 17022 bp, 23 predicted proteins | sample 132544metaG_FD_189087 | JGI IMG/M metagenome (GOLD analysis project Ga0256831, IMG submission 189087) | Hydrothermal vent microbial communities from Lau Basin, Pacific Ocean - 132-544 | ecosystem: Environmental > Aquatic > Marine > Hydrothermal vents | place: Pacific Ocean: Lau Basin | collected...
TTCGTTTGCTTGAATTAGCTCAAAGCGTAGGCGTTCGATTTCTTTTTTCTTAAGAGCCAATTGCCCTTTATAGCCAGCTATTCGTGTGGACATATTGTCCGCTGCTGGGCAGTTTTGGGGCGGTTGGTTATCAATTACTGCAAGTGTTAAATCTTCTATAAAGTCCCTAAACTTTTTGGCTCTTTCGCTTTTTATAAAAAAGCCAAGCCTGATAATGCCTCGTTTTGTCCACATAATTTTTGGAGTATTTCTGTAACTTCTATCGATAATATAATGCTTGCCTTCAACAAGTTCATCAGCGTGATTGTTTTTATTACTTCTTAATGTAGATTCAGAGATACCATAACCTTTTGCAACCTCTTTATTAGTTAGCAAAAAGTCAAACTGCGGATTGACAATTGGATGAAGTTCAACATCTTCAAATTTGATTTGTGGTACAATAGAAGTGTGCATTTTATCTCCCTTGACTTGGAATTAGTCAAGGGAGCTTTTAGTTAGTGAGAGTGTTTACCTTTGTATTTTAGATTTAGATAAATCGCCACAATTGCTAAAGCGGTAGAAATAATTGCAAGAATAACATTACCTTCCATCTAATCTCCTTTTTAGCCGATTGAAACCATACATTGCGACAATTGTAGTTACAACTATGGTTACATTGGCTATATCTATGTCTCCTTGCATTATACCATAGCTTCCGTTGACAAATAAGCCAAGAGCTATGTTGTGCAATGTCTCAATAAGCGCTTTCATCGTTAGCCTATCCTCTCACTAACTTGTAGCTCCCTTGACTGTTAAAGAACAAATAGTTTAGATAACTAAACTATATTTGAAATTATAATTAATATTCTAAATATTGTCAAGGGTATTATTTACTTTACTAAACAATATATTTCTATTGCTTTAGCTGTCTAAATTTTGGACATCTAAATATTTATGAATAATTCTATGTGCTTTAACTATCTCTTTCAAATCTTTTTTAAGTTTATGATTTTCTAACAATAGTTCTAAAGTTTTCTCAGCCATTTTTGGAGTTTCAATATTCCATTGAGATACAGCAGATGGATTTACTCCTAACATTTCCGCTAGCTCCTTTTGCGTAATCCCCAGCTCTTTGCACACCTTTTTCACTATGTTGTCGTTCATTTTTCTAACTCCTTTTTCATAGATGTATAAAAATCATCAATTTTTTCTTTTACAAAATCTAATTTGCTAAAATCACCAAATCGCTTTTGGATAATTTCAATCCCGTCTGTTAATCTTCTAATTTTTGTATCTTTTTTCTTAGCAGCAGCAATATCATCTTCGATCGATACAAAATTTGCCTGCAAAGATTTATTGATAAAATTTACTAACTTTTCTCTAACTTTGTCAGATATTTTTTCTTTAGTTTCATTTGGAAGTTGCTCGTATAAATATCGTATTTCAGAAATGTGTTCATCAAAATATTTTACTTTGCTATTTAAAGCATTAAACAACCGAACTTCATAATCCCTGCGGTTGCTTGAAGAATCAATCTCTAATGCCCCATCATCAAAATCAAGACCAATCCTTATAACCAATGCATCGTCGTCATCTTCAAAAGACTTTGACGGTCTAATTCTCAAGAAAACATCCATCACATCGCTACTGCAAATATCTTTTGAGCTCTCTAAATTTTTCATTAATGTCTGCTCTGAAACGATTTTTATACTATCACCAGCATCTTTTCTTTCTAAAGCAAGCTCAATTTTGCTCCCATAATTTCCATATTTCCACCCGGGTGATACCACATCGCCTACCACAAGATAATCTACTTCTCCATCCAAACGTTTCTTTATAACACCGCCATTATCTTTTATTATGCTTTCAATATCTTTTCTTTTGCCGCTAGTAAATGTGCCTGTTAAAACAAATATCCTGTTTGCAATTATCATCTTGTCTATATCATCAAAAATATCATTCTTTGTAAATTCGACCTCCTCGCTTACATTGATTTCATCCAAATCACGATAGCCTTTATCTCTCTTTCTCATATAGGATCCTTTATGAGTAAAATTTCTCATATTTTACTCAACCTTCTCTTTCACAATCATTGCATGCCACACTTCTACATTTTTTGTAACAATCTCTCTAATAATTTCAGATTTTGTTTTATTTAGTCTCTTAGCAAGCTCCTCAATTTTGATTATCGTATCGATATCGAACCTAAGCGAGTTTACGCACTTCGCCTCGTATGTCGGTTTTCTTCCGCTATTCATATTCCCAGCCATGCACCGCCTTTAAATAATATCTTCTGTTATTTCGCTTCTTCTACGCTTTTTTCTTCTTGGCTTTTTTTGCTCTACGATAGCGTTGCCAAACTTAATGTCTTTGCCGCTAATTTTGGAGATGTCTATGCCAGCAAGCATCAAGGCGGCGGTTGCATACACCCTGCAGTCAAGCGCCTCGTTTCGCTCTCTTCTCTTCTCCCAGCTTCCGTCTTGTTTTCTTCGCTCTGCTGTAAGCTGCTTGAAGTACTCGCTATTGTATGCAGGCTTTTTAGGAAAGTGCATATAGTTTGGTCCAGGAGTTGTTGTCATAAGTTTGGCATAGACGTCGTTTTTTATCTCGTTTACGCCTATGCGAAAGATGTTCATTTTGTATTTAGATTTTGAAGAGCGCACGGGCACGGCTGGAGTATTGGCGTTTTTTGAACCAAATACCGCAAAAATGCGCCTTGTAAGCTTGCCTCTGCAAAACTCGTCAATATACTTGGAACGATGTCCTCCTCTGTCTATTGCAGTAGCGTAAATTTTAAGCCTTCCACCGCCTTCTACTTCAAATGTTTGCATTAGATACTCATCAAGCCTTTTTCTTGTCTCAGGATCTTTCGGATCGCCCTGAATGATTTTGTAATCTACACTCCAAGTCTCCTCCCAATCTCCCCATCCGACCACTTCTATCTCAAATCTATCGTCTTGCGTATCCACGCCAGCTGTAAGCACCTTCACCTCTTTTGGCACATCTGCCGGATACTCCTCGCATCTGTTATCGAAGAGCTTTTCGCTCACCTGCAGTGTCTCTTCTTCCCAGACCTGAGCGGCTCTCGTGTTTTTCCATCTCTTCATAAGGGTTGTTTTATGTTCTGTTTCCATCTGCTTTAGAGCCTTTAAAAACTCCCTTGTAATTTGCTCCCAAGTAACCCAACCAATCGGGCTGTAAAAACTTGGGATACGATAACCTCGATGCTGATGCCCTGGATTGTGTGGTATCCATTTTGCGCCATTGGCTGGGTCCATCATCCAGGTTTTATAATGTTCTCCTATCAAAGAGCCACAATGCGGGCAAGAAAAATGCACATCGCCTTTTAGGTTGTAGTTTTCGTCATAATCAAATTTAAAATACTCCCACTCAAAGCGCACCATATTTGAGCGATTCTGTTTTGATTTGTCTCTTGGGGTGCAAAAAGGGCAGGGCATATAGTAATGGCGCTGGTCTGAGTCTGCAAACTCTTTTTCGATATTTGATTTGCCAGCAATTGTAGGAGTTGAGTTGATAAAAATCTTTCTTTTTGAGCCAAATGAATCTGTTCTGTTTTTTGCAAGCTCTATAGGAGAGCCTTCGCCATCAACATCATCAGGAAAGCCATCAACATCATCAAGAATTAGCCATTGGATGGAATCTGAGCGAAAAGTCGCATTGGTATTCGACCATCCAAGCGTCAAAACGCCCCCAATAAACTCTTTCTCAAACATCGATCCGCCATCGCCTCTGTTTCTTGAGTGCTTCACGATGGCGTTAATCTCTGGCATAGCTTTTAGCGCTGGAGTAATCTTTTTTTTGGAGTGTTTTTTTACTACGCTCTCTGTCGGCATAACCATAAGGATGGGGCCTTTGTATTGATCCATAACTGCAAAAATAAGATTGTTTGCCACCTCCGTGATGCCAAGCTGCGTACCTTTAATCACACAAACGACTTGCGTTTTTGATAGCGGGCTGAGCTCGTCCATAATTTCTTTGAGATATGGCGTTCTTGCAGTTCTCCATCTACCAGGCTCTGGTGAAGCGCCTCTTGGAATGCGCCTTTTTTCATCTGCCCAATTTGATAGCCATTGATAATCGACTGGTCTGACACCTTGCTTAAAAGCATTTATAATGCGCTCAATCACTTGCTTGCCTCCTGAGCCGCTTCTTTCATCTGCTCTTTGATTTGGCTCATCTGGTCGCTCATATCCTGCATAACTGATACAATCTCTTGTCTAAGGAGTGTCTCGATTTTGTGCTGGTCGCTCTCTTTGGCCAAAATTGCAGCCACTCGGCTTGGAATGGATAGCATCGAGTTTTTTACAAAGTCTCCGATGTTGTAAGCAATCTTCTCCATCTCCGCAATTGGCCCAGTTTCGCCTCGCAAGAGCTTGAGTTTCTCCTCTTTTAGTTCAGCGCTTGCAAGTTTGTCTCTCAAATCTGGCGGGAGCTGCGTCCTATCAAGGTCGTCGGCTTCAAAATCTATATCGATTTTACCCCTTGCAATCGCCCATTCGATACAGGCACGGACCGGGTAAAGTGGTCGCTTGCCCTCGGTTACGGATGGCATTCCATCTTTTGCCCACGAGGATATTCTTTGCCTGCTGACCTTTAAAATTTTTGCCAGGATGCTGGCCGATACAAGCAAATCGTTATCATCTGACAAATCAATGGTAACCTTACCAGCCAAATGGAGCCTCCATTACAAAATAAAAAGTGCGTAGGGGTTTTGATTTTGTCATTTTGTCACCCTTAAAAAAGTTGTGTGACCAGATGAAAGTCGGGGTCCGCACCACCCGCACCCGCGACCTTCCAGGAAGGACCCGCTCACCATCCTTTCGCCCTCCTAAACGCCCAAGCTTTCTCCACATTTTGTGTGAGAGTCGTTCGCATCCTTCGCTCAATGACTTTGTTGATTATCGTTACCGCATCGAGGCGCTTCTTGTAGTGAGGTCTACTTGCCACACGCAGGATGCACACGGGATGATTGACGCCCTCTACCCTTGCATACACTCCAGGATGTATGCCCTGTTTATTTCCTTTTCGCACAAAGTAGTAGCGCACCTTGTCTTGCCCTCTCTTTTCCTTGCGCTTTCTGCTGTGCTTTGTCTCATTCGCCATAAATCCAGCTTTGCTAAACAGCTTGAGCTGCGACATGATCTTCACATACGTCGATGGTCGTATCTTCACACCAGGTGGCGGCGTAAGTATTTCATCCTTGTCTATCAGTCCAAGATGAATCATGGCCTTCTCAATGCCTTTTCGCTGCCTATCGCCTCCATAGTAATGGTGCTCCAGCACTTTCTTTTGCCAGCTCCAGTCGTCCACATAGAGCTCTGCATATGGTCTTGACTTGGTAGCCTTGCGCACTCGCCACGCGTTGGGGATCTGTTTCTTAGCGATATTGAGCTTGCCTTGCACTTCAGCCTTTATCTTTTTGATCGCCTCAAAGGCTATATCGTTTGCTGTCTCTTTAAGGATGAACGGGATGTCTCTCTCGAACGCCCTAAGTTCTTTAAGCACTTGCTTAACATTGGAGCGCATTACGACTTTAGACATCAAAGCTCCCTAAACTCTATGTCTGGGTAGTTTTTCAAAAACATCTTACGCTTGATAAGATACTCTTTGGTCTTGTAGCCTTTGGTATCTTCCACAACCACCTTGCCATCTTGCACGTACTGAAAATCAGCCACATATTTGATGGCTCGATACTTTTTGCCGTCTCGTTCGAAAGCCTCCTGCAAGACAAACTCTGGCTGCAAAGTCAAGCCGCTTATCTTGCCAGCTCTTTGCAAAAGTTTGAGCTCTTGATAGCGCCTCGCCTCTTTATAGCTATCGAACACAATGCCGTCAACCTCGCACTTTTTAGCGTGATATTTGTGCTTACGCCTGCCGATTATCTTTTGCACTCTCTCACCCCTTCTATCGTTCTTAGCTTGTTGTGATCGTTCCATGTGAGCAAATTGCCACAGCTACAGAAGCGCTGGGTGTCTTTGTACTCCTTGGTCCAAAAGACAGCCGTGCAGTTGCAGCACCTCGCCTCAAATCTCCCAATCCTCTTATCCACACTTTGCTTCGCTCTTTTCTTAATCATCGCTTAACCCCATTTTCAATCCTTAAGGTAATACTTCTGACCACAAAAAAAATTATTTTCTATAACCCCACCCCTTTTCACTCTTTTTCTCTCTTTATAGGGTTATAAAAAATATATTGATTAAAAGTGTTACAACTGTTACCCATACCACAAAACCCCCATAAAATCGAGGCTAATTGTGGTAACACTTTGGGTAACACTTTCAAAATGGTAACACTTTCAAAGTGTTACCATATAATTTTTTTTGAACAATACTTCAAAATTGTTCAAGAGGTAACACTTTAAAAGTGTTACGGTAACAGTTTTGTAACCTTAAAGTGTTACAACTGTTACCTCTGAAAAATTGTCAAAGAACTATAACGGCACGCTCGACTTTGCCGTCACTTTTGATGGGTTTGCTCACACCTACGTCATAGAGTGTGATAATATTGCGTTTGATCCACGTTACGCTCTTTTCGGTCCCTAAAATCGCAGATACTATTAGGTCTATATACCTGTTTGGTATTATGCCGCTCTCTATTGCCTCTTGGATCTCTTCCCATTCAAACTCATTTACAACCTTTTTTTGCAAAAGCTTTTCAAGCCCATTATCCAAAAACCAATCCAAGTCTTTCTCTTTCAACGCTGTGGCTATCTGCTTGTTGATGTTTTCGGTGGCTTCGACGATAGATCGCTTTTTATCGCTCTCTATCGCTTTGTTGACATCTTCCACTCTCACATCATATCCGGCCAAAAAGCTCGCAAACTCCTCGGCAGCCTCCAAAGTCTCTTGATAGCTCTTTGGCGTCCACCACTCCATATCTTTGAGCACGTTGTTGCATTCGACTACGTTGAAACGCCTATCGCCATCCTCGATGTCGACTGGGATCGTTTCGTTGGAGTTTATGATGAAGTTGCAGTAGTTTTTGACCTCGATCTCTTTGGTGTTTTTGCGGTTGATGTAGAGCGTCTCGTCGGTTATCCACGTTTTGAGTCTGTTTTTTACAAGCATCCTACTTTTTCTATTGTCGGCGCTCACCTCATTGAGATGCACCAACAGTTTGTTGTGCAAGTATGGATTGAATTGGCTCTCGAGCGTAGCGTCTGTGATGTTGGAGCTCATGTGCTCCTCAAAAATTCTTTTAAGCACTTCTACTATCAACCCCTTGCCGGTCCCCTGTTTGCCCATAAATATCCACGCAACGCCTGTGCGCTGCTTGTATTGATAGATGTAGGCAAGCCAATTGAGGAAATGGTCCATAAATTTTACGTCATAATCGAAGAGATTGAGCAGGAGCGTCTTGATGGCTTCTGGCATCTCTTTTCGCGGTGTCGCTTCCATCAATGGCGACGGGCGAAAGAGATTGATGAACTTTTCGCCATTCTCTTCCCAGCGCTCCGGCTTTGTGGGGTCATAGACGCCTTTGTAGGTTGGCACGGCCAAATTTTTTGGCACTTTGCCAAGGCGCTCGTAGATGATCTGCTGCAAAGATGTCTTTGCCACGTACGTGACGACGCCACCATTTTTGATGCCGTACTTCTCGATGCCAATGTCGAACCACACCTCGAGGCCATGCTTCTTGAGCTTTTTGTAAAGCCACAGCGTATCTTTTGGCTCATCATCATCGATGTGGCCATCTGCATCGAAGTCATCCTCTTGCAACGGTCCAAAAGGACAGGCGTTTCCTTTGGACGGATCGTATGTATCTTGTACGAAATCTATCGCCTTTTGGAGCGTAAGCCTGCCGTATGTGCTGCCAGCAGTTGGTCTGTCCCACTTTTTGCGCATCAGCGGGCTTTGGCGAAAGATGCGATCCATCCGCTCTATATCCTTGCCGCACCAAAAGGCCAGCCGATTGGCAAAGCTCATATCAAGACTGCTCCAATCATCCGCCTCACTTGGCTCGCTTGGCCATTGCCCTTTTTGTTTGAGCTTTTCTATGATCCACTCATCGCTCACATCGACGGGATCTCCAGCAGGTGTGGACATCTCTTTTGGCGTCGCTTTATGCTCGGCATACTCCATCAAGATACCAAGGTCGCGCTCTTTGATGTCGTCTTTGCCCATCCACACTTTGCCAGTAAAGGTCATATACCGCCCGCTGTCATACACTTCCAGCATCGTGCCGTCGTCGTATCTCGTTTTGTGCTTGATGCCATCCGGCATCCTGCCGCTGGCGATGATGTGCAAGCCGTCACTGCTCGGGCTGATTTCTGTGTAGCTGTCTATCGCTTCGACCAGTTCTTTCGCCCAGTCGGTTTTGATGTTCCCGTCATCAAGCACATGGTCAAGGTCTATAAAGACAAATGGATCGTCCTTTGTGAGTACGAAGCCGATGCCATCGGCGTTGTATTTTTTCAGCCCCTCCATAGCCTCGTCTATGTCGCCCCACGTGAGCGGGTCCGTGCTGGATGCTCTTTTGCCATTGGATGGATTGTATGGTACTTTCGTGCCTTTTTCTTTTTTCCATATCACCCACTGGGCGTAACGGCTAAGCGCCCTAAGAGCTGGAGTATCATTCATCGTTATCATCCTGCCACCTTTTATATGAGATACCCTTACCGCAGGGAAAGGTGGCAGGATAGTCCCTGCGGGCATTCGCTGCGGTAAGGGTACAAACTTCTGTCATTGCTTTTCCCTTCTCTGTCTTAGCGTGATCTCATACTGCACCACGACTTTGCCAAGCTCATAGAGCATCTGCGCATAGTCTCGTCTCTCATCCTCATCCACTATGCCGTCTTCAAGGATCTTTCTCGCCAGCTCATCGAGCCTGCCCAGATGCGATCCGATATCAAGAGCCGAGCGCATCACCACAAGCTCTGGATCTTCCGCTTGCTCGCCTCTATCATCCGGTCGGCAGAGCGTAAAGCCGTAGCGCTTGGCGATGTATTCGAGCGGCTCGTAGTCGGCAGTGATGTCAAGGATGTGGATAAACTCATCAAGACTCAGCACGTTTGTGTCGCAAGATGGCTTGAATTTATTTGCCAGCGTACCTGCGCTAAGACCTATTTCATTGGCAAAATCATCCTCAGTAAGTCCGTTTTCTCGTATATCTTTTGTAATGGCTCGCCTGATGAGCTTCAGTAGGTCTTTGTCTTTTGGAGCTTTGTTGAATGTGTAACTCATACTCTCTCGCTTTCATTAGTAGTGGATTGGTTTGTGGTCTTGGATGTATTATTGAGATAGGATTTGATGTCGAGCCAGGCTCTGGCTGGGATGCCAAACTCATCTTCCATGATAAAGATGTTTTTGATTGACGGCTTGGTAGCCCCTGCAAACCATTGGCTGACGGCAGAGTGTGTGACGTTACAAGCTTTTGAAATATCTCTGATTAGTCCGTGCTTGAGTTCGATTGGTTTCATAGTGATAATGTTAGCAATACTAATGTTAAATACAGCTTAATTAAATTAGTGTCGCTAATTACTGCTATGTTAGAATTACTTATATATAGAAGCTTGGGGGCGATATGCTTGATTTGAAAGAAATTGGAACAAATATTAGAAGAGCCAGAAAAGCTAAAAAACTTACTCAAGCACAGCTTGCAGAAAGAATTGGTGTAACACCATCAGCTGTTACGCAATATGAGCGTGGAGATATTAGGCCAGAAATAGAGAAAGTTAAAGCAATTGCCGAAGCTCTCGGCATCCCCGAACAAGACCTCTTCGACCCGTCCAAAAAGATAGACATCCTCAAAGAAGTCCTCAAAAACCCAACTCCAGAAGCCCTCGACATCCTCAAGTCCCAATACCCCGCCATATCCGAAACCATCGAAGTCCCCATCCTCTCGCACGAGGTATCAGCAGGGCATGGGCTGGAGCCATACGAGACCGAAGTGATCGACCGTGTGGTCGTGGACAAAGACAAGTTTTTTCCTGGGGTTCCTGCACACAAGATAGATGGGGTGATAGTCAAGGGCGACTCTATGGAGCCAACGCTCTATGAGGGCGATTACGTGTTTCTATATCGCTTCGACTGGGACGAGGAGATCGAGAAGATCGACGACATATATGTAATCAACGTAGATAATCAGCTCAAAGTCAAGCGCCTCAATTTCATGCTCAACGGGCACATTAGAGTGATCTCCGACAATCCAAAGTACAAGCCAGAGGAGATCAATCCGAATGAGACGCAGGTGTACTTCAGGATCATCGGGAGAGTGCTGAAGAAGTTTGGGAAAGTGTAAAAAGGACATATCATGGAAAAAATTAAAAGTGTAAAACAGCTCATTCAGTTTGCTATAGAAAACGATATAGATGAAATAGATATTAAAGAATTGATAGAAAAAATAGACTTTGAGCTAAAATATGAGAATCTACCTCTTAAAGGAGAAATAACGCAGCCATATTTGGACATGCTGCAAAAGTACCAAGAGGCTACATACTTTGCTTACTTGGCCGTAAACGGCAAAAGGGAAGATCTTAGGCTCTTGAAAGATAGCGAAAAACAAGCGCTTTCGCTAAAATATAAAGTTGAAGAAGGCAGTAATATTGTCGAAACAGCATTGGAGCACCCCGATTTAATAGCAAAGGTATTGGAAGATATGACTGGCAGCCAAAAAGTAGTGATTGTGCTTATTGTGTTCGGTTATCTTACTGTTAGTAAATTACTTGACTACTTAAGGAGCAAGGCAGAGAACGCAAGGGAAACAGAGCGTGATAAAGTACAAGCTGAAAGAGAAGAGAAGCTCTATGAAACGTTCCAAGAAGTAGTTAAAGTACTGCCAGAAAAACGCATCTTTGAAGAAGAGAAAGAAGACGCGTTAATTGAGCCAGTGCTGCAATACGAAGGCAGTAAGCTAAAGACCGAAGAGATAGAGATCGATACACAAAAAGCCAAAGAGATCGTAAACAAACGGACTCTTCCAGAAAAAGAGGAGATTATCAAAGAAGGCTGTTTTATTGTTGATGGAATCAAGGGGGCTACTTCCACATCCACTATTTATTACCTCAAAACTGACGACGAAGAAATAAGTATAAAGTTGGGCGATACCGAAACGGATAAAGCAAAACGAGCATTCTTGTTCAAGCATATAGGCAAGATCGTATTTGCCAGAGTCAAGATCGTTAAACAAGACAAGATAATTAAAGAGAAATATATCTTGGAGGTTGGCGAGTGTGAAGAAATGGAAACTACTTGATCTTCCTCACCTCCAGCCTCCTATTTATCACAAACACTACTATCCCATACTTCTTTGCAAGCCTCTTGATCCGTCCGATACTTGCATTGTCTCGCCGTGTCTCCTGGATGAGCACGATCCCGGGCTTTTTGCCTGTTTCCATCGCATAGTATAGCGCCTGGCCTACCGCTTCGTATGCCTTGCGGCCAAAGTCTACTTCGAAGGCGTAGTTGGACGTGAGGCAATCTATCCTCGTGCGGTCTTGGAGGCGATATTCGAGTTGTCCATGGACGAGCGCGCAAAAGCGCTCTTGGTAGTAGCGCTCGTGGTGGAGGTGCTTGGCGAAGAGAAAAAACGGGATTGTGATAAAGACAACTAATAACCGTATCATTTATTTGCCTAAAAGTTTCATCCCATGTGAAAGAACCTCAATTGCACCATAAAAGATTAAAACTTTGTCCAAAAATTCTGTGGTTTTGCCAATAACATCCTTGAATATATCATAATATCCGCTTGTCTTGAATACGTCATTGTATAAAACAAATTTTCCTGCTACTATCTCAACCTTCTTTTGTAAGTACCAAAACCCGCACTTTTGCCCTACAGTTATGCCATCTAGCAGCTCGCCGGTAAAAGATAACAATATCTCTTTGTGCGTCGATTCCAAGTCTTCGTTTGTCTCTATTTCATTGTGAAGTCTTGTGATCTGATCCGCCAACTCTGTCAGCGCCTTATTGTCATACCCTTTTTCATCATCAGGCATAAACGGAATCAGCATCTCTATAGCACCAAGTATTTGCGGTATCTTGGACTTGTTGATATTGTTAGATAGACATTTACATTGGAATATTTCATTTTTCAGCTCATTGATTATCCTTTGCGCATAAGGTACTTTGTGTTTAAAAATATGCTTGTTGATTTTTTCAAGCTCTTTGAGGCATATATATACCTTATTGGCGACCTCATGGCATCCATTCACACCAAAAATCTCACTAAAGACATCATAAGCCGTTGATTTTTTACTTTTTTGTATCTCTAAAAGGAGACCTGCTAATCTCTTTGCGGCATTCATATCTATTCCTTTGTAGAAAATCTATAAAACCAAAAAAGTCTTCCATTTTAACCTTAACCATATTATACACGACTATTTCATCATCGTGCAGACCTGTTCCATTCTTTTGATATAAAGCCTTCTTCGCATCGTCTATCGCTTTGTCAAGATTCTGCATCGCTTCTTTGAGGGTCATTTTGTCTCCTTTTATGAAAATTTACAGATATTGTAACATAACATTAGCTATGCTTACTATTTTAAGCTTTCTATAATATTAGTAATGCTAACATTCTCTTAGAGCAACTCAAAACGCTCTGAGTTCTTTAACAATGCGGGGAGAGAAAGGTCGAAGATGAAAAGCTTATTGAAAGACTTGATCGCTATTCAAGTCTATATCGCTATTTCAAATCCGTTCATTTCTAACGAGGTTCGAAGTGAGATCTTAAAGATTGGTTGTAGGCATCATAAAACTTTTGAGCCTCTTCTTCGCTCTTTCCAAGAAGAGTCGGAAGAGCCTGAGCAAAAGCCATCTGATGAGCAAGAATCTGCTCAAGCAGAGATTCGATTCTTGGAACAGATTCGGCAGCCTTCCTAAATTTGGCTGCTTGCTCTTGCACCCGCATCCAATTATACCGCTTGACTGAGCCGTCTCTGGATGGCTCTGAGAGTGGTATTGACAACTCACCCCCTTTGGCAGGAGAGCACCTGGCGAGATGCCAGGAAGGGGTTATGCACCACCGGTAGCCGAGCCACGACGGTGGAAGCCTTGAAGCGGCCACCCCGTTCCCTTTTCCTTAGATGTAAGTTTTTGCTCGAGCTTGCGGGGGTGGCCGCTTGAGGGCTTTTGGCCAAATCAAAGAAAGGATGGATCATGGAAAATCCAAGACTCAGACGCTTGCAAGAAGCTCAAAGGAATGTATGCAAGATCGAAGGAGCCACGGCGAAAGACTTCGATCGACTGCTCAAAGAGGAGATCAAGAGGCTTGAAAAGATAGACCAAGAGAAGGCCCACCGACTCAAAAGCACATTCATCGAGCCATCAAATCTCACACCAAGGTATGACAATGGATACTTTTGAAACGTTCACGTTCGCTCTTGTGGGAGCGATGGCAATATTGGCGTTGGCAGGTCTGGTAGTCAACTTGGCAAATTACATATCCAAAGGCAACCGCAACGACATAGATATCTACGAGCCGCTGGACGGATCGTGGAGAAAAGTAGATCGCTAAGCCTTGCACAGCCACATCACAGGATGTGGCGATGCATGGCTTAGACTATGCAAATACCTATACCAAAGGAGACACCATGGCAAAACTACCCAAACAACCAATCACTACGCCAAAAGGCGAGCTTAGATGGGTATTCATCACAGGTGAGGGGCGACCGAACCTCAATGGAGAAAATCAGTATCAAGCGGTGCTGGTCCTACCAGACGGCGATCCAAGAGCCGAAGAGCTTATCGAACAGATAGAAACTTTTTGGGAGGAAAACAAGCCCAAAAAAGCCGGCGAGCCGAAGAGTCTGGGATATAGAACCAACGACAACGGCGAGATCGAGTTTAGCTTCAAAACATCCACCACATTTCCAGATGGCAGCAAGAAAAAGATAAAAGTCTACGACTCCAAAGCAAAAGAGGTGGAAAAAGAGTTAAAAATCGGCAATGGCTCGATCGGTCGCATCAACGGAGTGATGGCGATCTACGACAATGGGCCAAACAAAGGCGTCACACTCTATCTCAACGCCATTCAGCTGCTTAAATATATCCCATACGATGGAGCCGCAGCGGCCTTTGAGCCTGACGAAGAAGGCGAGTTCAGCGCAGACGATGCGCCCTTTGAGGCAGAGCCAGCAGTAGCTGGCGACTATGAGCCAGAACCTGCGCCAAGACCTAAGCGAAGGTTTTAAAATGGGCGTACTCATCCGCCCATCATCCGTGCACGGCTTTTGGGATTGTCCCTATCGCTGGGCGCAGATACATCTGCTTGGCATCCGCAGTTTTGGCAATTTCCAGACCCTCAGGGGCACAGGCGTGCACGCGGGAGCCGAAGAGATATGGGAGGAGAGCCAAAAGGCTGGCCAAAAGAGCTTCAGCCTCGCAGCCGCAAAAGATAGAGCGGCAGAGAGTGTGGAGAAGCGATGCGAAGAAGAGGAGATTCGCTTTGAAGAGTTTGAGTCCAAAGATCAGGCAAAAGACGACGCCGTCAAAGGCGTAGAGGTCTATGCCAAAGAGATAGTGCCAAAAGTGGACATACCCATCAAGGTGGAGCACTACTTTGAGGCCGAGATTGATGATGACATCACCATAGGCGGCACAACAGATGCTATCAATCCTGATGGCAAAATACGAGACATCAAAACCTCCACCCGCAAGGTCCAGCCGAGCAAATATATCGAGCAGCTCTCCATCTACAAACGCCTTGCCGAGGTCAACGACATCGAGACACAAGACAAGGCGATCATAGAAAATGTGGTCTTTCTCAAGAACGAGATAGGCGCGCACGTGATAGAAGTGCCAATCGATGTGGAGGGAACAAAAAGAAAGCTCGACGACATCGTGCGCCGCATAAAAGTGTGGCAAGAAGGAAAGATCGATACGGCGCTTCTTTTTCCACCCAACCCCAACTCCTTCATGTGTAGCGACAAATATTGCCCGATCTATCATGACTGCTATATCAAAAACGACATCCCGATATAGCTACCTGCCGCACCAGAAGGAGTTGGGGGAGTTACTATACCAAAAAGCCGCTGAATACGGCTTTGCGATCCTCGCGGCCGAGGAGCGAACAGGCAAGACCGGCACGTTTCTCTATGCCATCGAAAAATCGCAGGCCCAGACGGCGCTGATACTGACCAAAAAAGCAGCGATTGATGGCATCAAGGAGCAGATCGAGGCCTTTGGCTGCAAAAAGCGCTACGAGGTGATCAACTATCAATCCTTGCACAAGATCAAAAACTTCGATCCCGACGTCATCGTCTTGGACGAGTTTCATCAAGCTTTATGCAGCTATCCAAAGCCCAGCCAAACGCAAAGAGCGGTCAAAAACCTCGCAAAAGATCGCATCGTCATCTACGTCTCGGCCACGCCGTTTGCAGAGAGCTACAGCCAATGCTACCACGCTTTGGACATTTGCAGCTACTCGCCCTTTCGCAAGTTCAAAAATTTTTACCAGTGGCACAAAGTCTTTGGCATACCTGTGGAGATGCGCCTGCACGGACGAGTCATAAAACAATACCATATGACTAAAGAACGCCAAATCCACTCTATTCTTGCTCCCTACATCGTGCGCATCACCCGCAAAGAGATAGGATTTACACACGAGCCAGAGGATGTGATCCACCATATCGAGCTAGACGAAATCACAAAAACACGTATCCATCTGCTTAGACGCCATAGGCTTTTGCTGCTCGAAGATGGCAGCGAGTATGTGGCAGATAACACTATGGCGCTCATGAACGGCGAGTATATGCTCACAGGTGGTGGCCTTTTGATAGATGAAACCTACAAGCCTCTATCAAGAGAAAAGATCGATTATATCTTTGAACATTTCGGCGACACTGACGGCATTGCCATTATGGCCCACTTCAAAGGCGAACAGGAGCGTTTGGCCAAAATCTTTAAAAGAGCGCATATCTTTAGCTCCACATCAGACGCTGAGGGGGTGGATTTGAGCAGCTTTGACAAGCTCATCGTCTACTCCATGAGCTATTCGACCAGCAAGTACGTGCAGCGCAGATGTAGGCAGTGCAACATCAACCGAAAAGATCCTATCGAGGTGCACTACTTGCTCACCGACTACATAGACAAAGAGGTCTATAACCAGGTGGCGGTCAAAAAACAAAACTTCACAAAGAGAGTCTATGAAAGAGTCGCAACTGCAAAAGAAGATACTACGCTATCTCAGCCAGCTTGAGGGATGCGAATGTTTCAAGGTCATCTCGGCAAACAAAGCTGGAGTAGCGGACATAGTCTGCTGCTATCAAGGCAAGTTTGTGGCCATAGAGGTCAAGGTCGGATCAAACAGGCCCACAGCCTTGCAAGAGCGCTTTTTGGAGCGCATCAAAGAGGCTGGAGGCGTTGCGATAGTCGCGTATGACTTGGATGACGTGAAAGGACTTCTCGATGGATAAATCCAAACAGATCGGCGGCGACCACTACGCAAAGCACAAGATCCAGCCGTGGGACATAATCGACGAGTACGGGCTTAACTTCTACGCAGGCAACGTCCTGAAATACTTGCTTCGCTACAAAGACAAAGGCGGCGTGACTGACTTGAAAAAGGCGAAGCACTATTTAGAAAAACTTATCGAAGTGGAGGAAAACAATGCAAAGCCTTGACCACACACTCAAAAAGATAGTCGGCTGGGCCGACGAGCGAGGACTCCTCAAAAACTCCACTCCGCAAGCGCAAATGATGAAGCTTGTGGAAGAGATAGGTGAGCTCTCGGTCGCCATCCAAAAAGGCAAGAAAGCCGACACGATAGACGCTCTTGGCGACGCGGTCGTTGTGCTGACCATCCTCGCCGCACAGCTTGGCTTGGAGCTTGGCGAGTGCATCAACGCAGCGTGGGAGGAGATAAAGGATAGAAAAGGCTACTTGAACGAAGACGGGATATTTGTGAAGGAGTCTACATGAAAAGACATAATTTTACCACAAGTGATATTGTATTTTTTGCTGTATTTGGTTTTATAGTTTCCTTTATCTTATTTACAACCGGATATAAGCTATTGGCAAATAGCCCACTTATGACGCTAAGCGAAGGCGTAATGATAACAGAGCCAAAGAAACTTTCTTACAAAG
>Ga0256831_1000775_pt1 | contig 17019 bp, 11 predicted proteins | sample 132544metaG_FD_189087 | JGI IMG/M metagenome (GOLD analysis project Ga0256831, IMG submission 189087) | Hydrothermal vent microbial communities from Lau Basin, Pacific Ocean - 132-544 | ecosystem: Environmental > Aquatic > Marine > Hydrothermal vents | place: Pacific Ocean: Lau Basin | collected...
AAATATTGCATACAAAAGTAAGTTAATTATTATTCTGTGCAAATATTTTTTCAATAAAATTTTCTTTAAACAACATATCCCGTTTTAGGAATACCGGTCTCCAAGAAGACGCCTCTTTCCCGGAAAAATCCATACAGGCCTGTATTACATATATTTAACTACATAACTAATTTTCCCACCGCTAAACAATCCCGGTTATTTGTATTATTTATAAATTATAATTTTTTCATGAAATCGAAATAATAAAAAATATATTAAAAAAAGTAGTGCAAAATATTGCACGGTTTAATTAAGATGTGTACTTTTACCACTTCAAATAATTTGCCTCTATAATATATATAAGGTATGAAATCGGTTAAAGCACTTTTTGGGGGGGTAGCATTACTACTTTTGCTTGGGCTAATTGCAGGATGTAAGCAGCATAATGGTGAAGCGGGCTACAGAATAGCACTCGAACATGGTTGGAAAATACAAAGTTCCGACTCCATGCAATACAGTGGAAGGCAAATTAGTTCAGAGACTGTAAACGCTGATAAATGGATTTCGTCCGAGTGTCCTTCAACAGTATTAAATGCACTTGTAAAAAATGGAGCATACCCAAATATTTTTATGGATGAAAACCTGAAAAAAATATCTGACAAGCCTTTTAAGGTCTCCTGGTGGTACCGTACAACCTTTGAAATAAAAGAGCCTCTGCTACATAAATATTTGTTACGCTTCGATGGCATAAACTACAAAGCGAATATTTGGCTTAACGGCCAACTAATTGCCGACACATTACAGGTAAACAATACTTTTAAGCAGTTTGCCTTTAACGTTACCGACAAGCTAGTTGAAGGAAACAATGTTTTGGCCGTTGAAGTTTTTCCACCCAAAAAAGGCGACTTTTCAATAGGCTTTGTCGATTGGAACCCCGCTCCTCCTGATGGCGAGATGGGCATTATTCGTCCGGTATGGATAGATATAAACGATGGTGTTGGTGTTGACAGGCCCTTTGTTGTTACCGGTTTAAGCAACGATTTAAAAACAGCTAAATTAACTGCTTCGGTTGAAATTACCAATTATGAAAAGGTTGACATACTTGGCGAAGCGGTTTTAATAATAAACGGAAACAAGCTGATTAAACCCGTTGAACTTTTATCGGGGCAAACTAAAAAGGTGGTTTTTTCACCCGATGACTATGATGAGCTGGTCATTCAAAATCCAAAACTTTGGTGGCCTGCTGCATTGGGAAAACCGGTTTTACACCATGCGGCGTTTGAATATCACGACAGCGGACGTGTTTTAGACAAAAAGTCGATAAATTTTGGTATTCGTACGGTTTCGGACTATTTCACCAAAGAGGGACATCGCGGGTTTAAAATAAACGGAAAAAAGATACTTATCCGTGGCGGCGGCTGGGTTGACCGTTTATTGCTTGACGACACCCGCGAATCGATACTAAGTCAGTTGGAATATGTTAAGGACATGAACCTCAACACCATTCGTCTCGAAGGATTTTGGGGCAACGACCAATCGCTGTACAATTTGTGCGACAGTTTGGGCATTTTAATAATGGCCGGGTGGAGTTGCCACTGGGAGTGGGAGGATTACCTCGGTGTTCCGTGCAGCGAAGAGTATGGCGGCATTCAAAAACCTGAAGATGTTGAAAACATGAGTACGGCGTGGCAGGATCAGATAATTTGGCTTAGAAACCACCCATCCGTATTTGCCTGGCTTGGTGGCAGCGACTGTGTGCCAAAGCCCGCTCTTGAAGAGCGATATCACCAAACATTTTCCAATTTCGACTCCACCCGCATCTTTTTACAGTCGGCAAAAGAGTGGGAAACACCTTACGGCAAAACCGGTGTAAAAATGCGCGGCCCTTATGCTTACGAGCCGCCGGTGTATTGGTTTGCCGACACGCTGTACGGAGGTGCCTTTGGCTTTAATACCGAAACAGGACCGGGAGCACAGGTGCCCCCATTGGAAAGCATTCGTAAAATGATTTCCAAAAAACATCTTTGGCCGATGGATTCGGTTTGGGATTACCATTGCGGACGCCACGAGTTTAACAACTTAGACCGATATACTACAGCACTAAAAGCCCGCTATGGTAAAGCGCAAACCGTGGAATCCTATACCAAAAAAGCACAGCTGTTGAATTATGAACTGATGCGCCCCATGTTTGAAGCCTTTTCCGCTCACCGATACCGGGCAACCGGCGTTATTCAGTGGATGCTTAACTCGGCCTGGCCCGAAATGTACTGGCAGCTGTACGATTACTACCTGATGCCCAACGGCGCATATTATGGCGCAAAAAAAGCATCGCAGCCCTATCACGTAATTTACGACCCCTCTAATAACATGCTTTATGTTGCAAACGACCGTCTTGAAGACATCAACGGATGCAAGGTAAGAATCAGGGTATATGATAAAAACTCCAATCTTAAATTTGAAAAAGGGATTGAAACAAACCTCGCGGCAAACAGTAGCAAAGCCCTGTTACAACTTCCCGATTTTAAATGGAACAGGGATGTTTGTTTTTTAGATTCCCGTTTAACCGACAACCGCGGCAAACTGCTTGATATTAATTTTTATTGGATTTCAGCCAAAAAAGATGTGCTTGATTACGATGCCAAACTCGATACATGGTACTACCACACCCCTTCAAAGCAGTATGCCGATTTCACGGCACTAAACCGGTTACCCAAAGTTAAAGTTAACGCATCATTATCACAAAAAGATGACGGCAAAAAAACAACCTTTACAGTTACCTTAGCCAACAAGTCGAACAAAATAGCCTTTTTTGTTCACGCCAAAATTATCGATAAAAAAACCGGAAACAGCCTGCTGCCTGTATTGTGGTCGGACAACTATGTTTCGTTGCTTCCGGGCGAAAAAAGAATTTTATCGGCCACAATAAAAAACAGCATCTTAAAAAACAAAACACCAATTTTAAAAGTAAATAGTTACAACAATTAAATAAACCGGATAATTATATACCGCAAATTAAATAGAGGTAAGATAAAAACAATTAATAATGAAACGAAATTACACCATTGTCATTCTTATTTTAGTCACCTTTTTTGTTATTTCATTTTTAACAAACATATTGGGTGCCCTTAACCCCTCCGTATCGGCAGGCTATCGTTTAACCGATACCATGGCCGGTTTTCTGCCTTTTGCTTTTTTTATCGCTTACGGGGTTATGTCGGTTCCATCGGGATTACTTCTTGAAAAATGGGGCGAAAAGCGCATGATGATTCTCGCTTTTTTACTGGCTTTTGCAGGTGCTTTGGGTTTTGCCTTGTTTCCAAAATTCAACATTTTTATCATTTCACTGTTTACCATCGGCACCGGCATGGCGGTGCTACAGGTGGTAATCAACCCGCTGCTAAGAGTTTCAGGAGGCGAAGAGCATTATGCATTCAACTCGGTGCTGGCGCAACTTATTTTCGGTCTTGCCTCCTTTGTAAGCCCTCAGGTTTATTCCTATCTGGTAACCAATATCGATAAGGGCAACGTTTCGAAACCGCTAATTGGACTTATGTCCGGTCTGGTTCCCGAATCGTTTTCCTGGGTATCCATGTATTGGGTTTTTGCCATACTGAGCATCATTATGATTGTCATCATTGTTTTTATAAAGTTTCCAAAAGTTGAACTTCAGGAAGATGAAAAGGTGGGTTCAAAAGAGAGTTATGTGGAGCTGTTTAAAAACAAATATGTAATTCTCTATTTTCTCGGCATCTTTATGTATGTGGGAACCGAACAGGGAATATCCTATTGGATGTCGAAATTTTTAAGCAACTACCACGGGTTTAATCCCGACACCGTTGGAGCTGATGCCGTTTCCTACTTTTGGGGATTGATGACCATTGGCGGCGTGCTGGGATTGATTTTGCTAAAAATACTCGACAGCAAAATTGTACTTCGCTGGTTTACTGTTTTAGCCATCATCAGCCTTGCTGCGGGGTTGTGGGGAGGTGCCGACATTTCGCTGTGGGCATTTCCGGTTTCCGGCTTTTTTCTGTCGGTGATGTATCCGGTTATTGTTTCGCTGGGGTTAAACTCCGTATCAAAACATCATGGGTCGTTTACAGGTATCTTAATGACCGGTATTGCCGGTGGCGCTGTTGTTCAGCTGCTCATAGGCGGCATCAGCGATTTAACATCGTTAAAAACAGGCATGATGTTTTTGTTTATCACCCTCGGTTATATTTTAAGCATCAGCTTTTGGGCAAAACCCATTATCAGCAACAAAACAGTTAGTTTAAAATCACTATTCAAATCATAAAACATGGAACAAGGTGCATTAATTGGCGTTGACCTCGGAGGAACAAAAGTAGTTGCAGGACTGGTAATCGACAACAAACCGGTAAAAAGCAGCTATAAATTAATCGACTCAAAAAACAGTAACCCTCAGGTAGTTATTAACGAAGTAATATCAGTAATAGAGGATTTGTTTAACGATGAAGTTGTGGCCATAGGTATTGGCATCCCCGGACTGGTTAACAGAAAAGAAGGCATCGTAAGCGATGTTCAAAACATCCCGTCATGGAAAGAGATAAGGTTAAAACAAATATTGGAAGACTATTTTAATGTACCCGTATATCTTGATAACGATGCCAACTGTTTTGCGCTGGGTGAAGCACGTTACGGAGCAGGCAGAGGAGAAAACGATTTTGTGGGTTTGACCTTAGGAACAGGTATGGGAGGCGGAATTATTAAAAACGGATTTTTGCTTCCCGATGCACATTGCGGGTCGGGTGAGTTTGGCAATATAAACTACCTTGACGCCACTTATGAAGATTATTGCAGCGGTAAATTTTTTAAAGCCAGGTACGGAATCTCCGGCGAAAAAATGGCTGCATTGGCATCGCAAAATGATAGAGTGGCACTTAAAGCCTTCGAGGAATTCGGTACACACCTCGGCAATGCCATTACAACTGTAAAATTATCGGTTGATCCCGCAAAGGTTATTATTGGAGGGTCGGTTGCCAATGCAGCCAAATATTTTGAAACAAGCATGTGGAAAACATTGCTGAAGTTTCCCTTTCCTGAAGCAATGAAAGACTTTGAGGTGATTTTTTCCACCGTTAAAAATGTAGCTGTTTTGGGTGCCGCCTCGCTTTACCTCGACAAAAACGAAAAAGTAAGCGTTGAAAAACAAGTTTTTGAAAACAATTAAATTATACTAATGGAAAATGCAGTGGTAGGAGTTTCAATAAGCGGCAAAGTGCTTGTAGCCGGTAAGGTGAAAAACGGCACGATTGAACGCAGCATTTCGAGACGGATAAACAATAAAGCTTCGGAGGAAGAGGTTCTTTCCGAGGTTTTTGATGTGATTAACCAGGTTAAAGACGATGAAGTTGCCGGCATAGGCATTGGCGTACCCAGCTTGGTGGATGTGGAAAAAGGTATTGTTTACAAGGTTCAAAACATCCCCTCGTGGCATGAAGTGCATATCAGAGAAATTTTGGAAAGCCACTTCGGCATGAAGGTTTACGTTAACAACGATGCCAACTGTTTTGCCATTGGCGAAATGTATTTTGGCAAAACCGCCGGGCACGAAAACAGTGTAGGGCTTATTCTCGGTGCCGGAGTGGGTGCCGGTATTATTTTTAAAGGGCACCTCTACTCGGGCACTAACTGCGGTGCCGGCGAGTTTGGAGAGATTCCTTATCGTGATGAAAACTACGAGTTTTACCTTAACGATGCCTATTTCGATTACAAGTACGGCCTGTCGGCCAACACCCTTTTAAAACGAGCCGGCAAAAAGGATAAAATTGCCCTCGCCCTGTTTGAACAGTACGGCCTCGATTTGGGTAACCTTATTAAAACAATCCTCTTTTCGGTGGACCCTGAAATTGTTGTTATCGGAGGTTCGTTGTCAAAAGCATTTCCATGGTTCGAAAAAAGCATGTTAAAAAAAATAGCCACTTTTCCGTACAAGCATGCGGTTGGCAAACTAAAGGTTGTGGCTTCCGAACAGGAAGACATAGCAGTACTTGGTGCTGCCGCCCTCTACTTTGACGCTCAAAATCAAAGTCTTAAAAAGTAAAAGATTGAATAATAATATATATTATCGACAGAAAAAAAATAGTATGACAGATCAACTTGCCAAATTAGATGTGATTGAACGGCTTGAGCGCAAATACGAAAAGCTGTTCACCAATGTTTATGAAAATGCAGCGGTAGCATCAAAAATTGTTGCCGATGAAATAGCTGCCCTCATCCAACAAAAATACCAGCAGGGTGAAAAGTGTGTGCTTGGCCTCGCCACCGGCTCCAGCCCCATAGGTGTATACCGCGAACTGGTACGCATGCATCAGGAAGAGGGTTTGAGTTTTAAAAATGTTATTACCTTTAATTTGGATGAATATTACCCCATTGAACGCGAAAATGTGCAGAGTTACTGGTATTTTATGCACGAGCATCTTTTTAACCACATCGACATTCCCGCCGAAAACATTCATATCCCCGATGGCACCGTAGCAGAAGAAGATGTTTTCGACTTCTGTCAACAGTACGAAACAGCCATACGTCAGGCCGGGGGTATCGACCTGCAAATTCTCGGCATAGGCCGTACCGGACATATCGGCTTTAACGAGCCGGGTTCCGGCATAAACTCACCCACAAGGATGGTTACCCTCGACTCGCTCACCATTGCCGATGCTGCCGGCGATTTTCATTCCGAAGAAAATGTACCCCGCAAAGCCATTACCATGGGCGTAGGAACCATTATGCAATCAAGGCGCATCATCCTTATGGCGTGGGGCGAAAAAAAGGCTTCCATTATCAAACAGGCCATCGAAGGGCCTGTGGTTGACGCGGTACCGGCCACCTACCTGCAACACCATAACAATACCGAAATTGTTTTGGACAGAGAAGCCGCTGCCGACCTTGTTCGCTTTAAAACACCCTGGCTGGTTCGTCAGGTACAATGGAACGACAGACTTATTCGTAAAGCAACACTATGGCTTTGCGAAAAGTTGAATAAACCCATTTTAAAACTTACCAACCGCGATTACAACGACAACAGTCTTGGCGATATGGTAGTCAGTCACGGACCTGCGTACGATATTAATTTACTGGTGTTTAACATGCTTCAGAAAAGCATTACGGGATGGCCCGGCGGCAAACCCGATGCCGATGACTCGCAACGCCCCGAAAGGGCAAAACCCTATCCGAAACGGGTACTGGTTTTTAGTCCGCACCCGGGCGATGACATGCTGGCCATGGGCGGAACCATCAACCGGCTGGTTGAACAGGGACATGAGGTTTTTGTGGCTTACCAAACATCGGGAAACATTGCCGTTGACGACAACATGGTTTCAAAATATCTTTATTTTACCGAAAACATTGCCGAAAATTTAAAAGTAGATATTAAAAAGATTAATAATGAACTGTTAAGCAGCAACCCTGGCGATATTGACGGGGAAGAAACCCGCCGTCTGAAAACCTATATCCGGCAGGCGGAAGCCATTTCGGCATGTCGTTTCCTCGGTATTGACGAAAAGCATATTTTATTCCTCAACATGCCGTTTTACGAAACGGGAACCATTAAAAAGGCATCGCTCACAAACAACGACATCACCCAAATTATTGAGGCCATGCGAACCGTAAAACCGCATCAGATTTACCTTGCCGGCGACCTTACCGACCCACACGGCACGCATCGCAAATGTTTCGACAGCATTGCACAAGCATTGGATAACGTTAATACCGACAGCTGGCTTAACGATTGCAGGGTGTGGATGTACCACGGAACATGGAAGGAGTGGGATATTGCCGAAGTGGATATGGCTGTGCCGGTTAGCCCCGAAGAGCTTCGCAAAAAACGGACGGCTATTTTCAGACATTCCAGTCAGAAAGAGGTGATGTTTCCAGGCCCGGACAATATGGAAATATGGCGATTTGCCATTGAACGCAACCGCGATACGGCAATAAAATACGATAAATTGGGAATGGCCGAGTACGAAGCCATTGAGCTGTTTGTTGAGTTCCCGATAAATGAAAAAGGCTAATAAAGAGCATTTTTTTGGTTAATGATGGAACCTGCCGTGCATATTTTTGTACGGTGGGTTTTTTTTATGGCACAACAATTTTTTTCGTGTAACCCGATTTGCCTGTGTTTACCCTTACAAAATAATTGCCCTTGCAGTAACCTGATAAATTTAACGTAACCGATTTTTTCCGGTTATTTATTTTTCTTGACATAACCTTACTGCCCAACGCATTAAAGATAAAAACCTCGTTTATATAGTCGTTATCCGATTGAATGATAATACGTCCCGAAGAAGGATTTGGATAAATATTGATATGCTTATTATCAGCATTACCGGTACTAATCCCCACATTGGGGTTCCAACCGGCAAGTCGTGCAAGCAACCACCAAAAAGCATTTCCTTTTAAAACACAATTCAATTTTGCTTCGGCGGGGTCGCTACTATGGGCACAACTTGCACAGTTGCCGGCTACCGTTACATAACTATGCTCAGGATTAGCTGCCACCCATTCTGCTCCCCAGTTTGGTCCGTCCCAGGGGTTGTTACAGGTTGAGTCGTAGTTTAAGCCATCGAGGGCACACCACTCCATGTAATTTTGGCCGCCATCGGGATTGTAGCTTTCAATATCGGCAAAATCAAAAAGTATTTTTTCGTTCTCCACACAATAATTCCTAATCAAATTGTTCATTTGATTAAGATTTCCCGAGGCACCGCTGCCATCGAGATGCCCTGTCATGTACACAAATTGAACATCAGGATAGTTTACCTCCAACTCCGACATGGCGTTAAGGTAAGCATATATCCCCGCCGAATCATTATCACTCACGCCACCACACCACGACCAGATAACCACATTACGGTTACAGTCGGGGTCATTCAAAATTTCAAAGGTGGCATCGCGCCAGGCTAAATCGCCATTGTGGCCTAAATCGGGAGCACCGGGCATACCGTAATCGTTTAAGAAAACCGATGGATCCAAACCGTAATCGGATGATGTGAAATTGTAAACGCCACCATAAGTTACTTCAATGGCTTCAATTCCGCTAACTAGCTGACTTCCGTGAGAAGTATGCTGATAGGTTACTTTTAATTTCACTTTTGCACTATCAATCCAATTGTCCGGAATCGACGACAGGGTAGCTGTTTGATGGTTAATAATAATTGCCTGAGAAATTACCTGAGATAAACTCAACACTAAAATTAAAGCTGTAAAGAGGTACTTTTTCATTGTTTTATTAGTTTAGATGACATCGGCTCAGAGAATATTAACAGCAATAGGGTTTATTACCGAATTGATGTTATTTTATTGCCATTGAGGGGCTGCCGTTATAATTATTATTGCTTGTGCTACAAATGTAATCATATTCTTTTTACGGGCAAACCGGACAGGCCCGGGTACATGTCAACCCCCCGGTATAGTTACCCGCTAAACACCGGGGCCTGACTTTCTAAAGCAGGCCATAGGGGGAGTGTTCTAGCTTTAAATACTTTTAAGCAACCGTTTAAACCGGCTAACCGATTTAACCAAAATTACCGAACAATGTGCCCTTCGAGCCAGCTGAAAAGGTAAGGAATGTTCAAATTTATTTTCGTTGCCCAATTGCTCAGTACCCACAATTAAAACATCAAGCGATGCCGACTCTAAAATTAAATTTTCCAACGGATTATTGCTGATGTTAACATTAATTTGATATAGTGCCGGGGAATTAAAAGTCTGCAAGCTCTCAATCATCATTTTATCAACTCTGGCCTTTTGTCTTTTGTTATGTTTTTCGGGCAGATAAGCATTCAAAATCACCTTTGCATTGTTCTTTTCGGCAATGGCGGTAGCACTAATCAGCATCAGGTTTAAATTGGCCGCATCGTGAACATAAACGCCCACCTTTTCAGGTTTAAAATCTTCACTTTTTATTTTCAGGTTTAAAACAATAACATCGGTATAGCTGTTTTTTAAAACCTTGATGAGTATTCCCGGTTTTCCATCCAGTTGCGGTTTTGGAAATCCCATCACAATGAGGTGGCTTTTAACCTCTTCGGCGGCATCAATAATTCCCAGAGCCACATCGCGCGATGCCCTTACAACAGGCTGTATTTTAATATTTTTATCTTTAGCAAGTTCCACACTGCGCTTAATAACCTCCAACGTTTCGCCTGCATCGGAAAGCGCTTCGTAAAAATCCACATTGGAGGGTACATTTTTAATGGCAAGCACCACAACTTCGCCACCTTTTTTTGCCAAAAGTGTATCGGAAAACAGCAACAGAGCCTTTTGTGTTTCGGGGTTCGACATGGTAACAATAACCTTGTTGGTGCTGAAAAGTGAAAACTTTTTTTTGTCGGCCAGTACAATATTCATCCCCTCTTTACCCTTTTTCTCTCTTTTTCGGGAGTAGAAAAAATAGATGGCGGCACCCACAAGGGCAAGCTGCTGCCCAAATGCCAACGATACAATACCAAGGCTCATCAGCAACCCCAAATTAATAAGCAGGGTAGCATGCGGAAGATAGCGTTTCCACCTGGCTTTGGGTTTAACGGACGGGTTGTCCCGGTAAATTTTCCACAATGCCAGCGAAACAGGCAACAGCGACAGAATCAGGCTGAAGTTGGCCGCTTTGGCAATAAAGTTGACATCGAACGAAAGCAAAATCAGCCCTACCAACCCTGCACCTATCAGCAATGCCATTTTCGGTTGATTTGTTTTAGAGTCGAGTTTTCCCATTGAATCGGGGAAAAATTTATCCTTTCCCATGGCATAGGTTTGCCTGCTTTGCGAAACCAGCGTACTGCTTAAAGCACCCAACGATGCTAAAATGCCGCCTACAGAAATTATTACCCATCCCTTTCCATTAAGCACCTTGTTGGCCACCAATACCAGGGGAGCCTGACTTTCGGAAAGCTCTTTCCATGGTATGGTCATAATGGCTGCAATGGCCACCAGCAAGTTGAGGGCAATACTGATAATCATCGATAACTTCATAGCCTTCGGGATGGTCTTTTCGGGTTCAATAATCTCGTCAGCATTATTGGCAATTAGCTGAAACCCGAAAAATGAAATATAGATAATGGATATGGCGCCAAAGGTTCCGCCAAATCCTTCCGGAAAAACCGGTTTGGCTACTTCGGGGTTTAAATGAAAAAAAGATACGGCAATTAAAAAAGCTAAAATTAGTACGTTACCCCAAATAATCCAGCTTTGCAAGTTGAATTTCCCATTTTTTTTAGGCCGTAAATTAATGAGCGCCAACAGCATGGTAATAACAACGGCTATCAATCTTATTTCAAATGGCGTTAGCTTAATTCCGGTAAGCGCTACACTGTATTCGGCAAACCCGATGGCATAAATGCCGCTGGCAAAAAGGCTTCCCAAAGCCAGAAACCATCCGGTTGTAAAACCACCTATGCTTCCTAAGGCATCGTAAGCATAGGTGTAACCACCGCCCGACCGGGGAACAATGCGTGCCAGTTCGGCATACAGCAAAGTAGTAGCAAAAGCAAGTAACCCACACAGCAAATAGGAAAAAACCAACGACGGGCCTGCTATTTTTGCCGCTTCGCCGATAAGCACATAAATGCCGGCTCCCATAAGCGAACCAACACCAATGGTAGTAGCACCAAACAATCCGATTGTCCGGTTAAACTTTTGTCGTTTTATTTTTTTGTAAAAAAGAGTTTGAATATCCAATGCCATGGTAAAAGCTTTATACAAAGATAAACTTTTCAAGGAAACTATTGTGGATTAGTGGCAATTAGTGGCTCACAGTTGCAAACTGTGAGTAGAATGATTAGCGGTGGCTCACAGTTGCAAACTGTGAGCGGAGATTTAACACAGGGTTTTTTTTAAGATTATTAGCAACTTTGACAAAGTCCCGGGCAACAAAATCCGACAACACTCTATCGGTTCTATAATGGTGTCAGCACATCAAAATAGGAATTAGCCCTACATTAGTTAACGCATCAAAACAGGAATAAGTTTTTTTTAGTTGGTTTCGCTCGAATTACTACTTTTGTTGCTTATTCAGAATAACCGCAAATGTTTAAAAAAATACTAGGCACAGCCGGGGCACGACTAATTAATGCTGTAATTACCTTTGTAATACTGTTTATGATTACGCATAATCTGGGCAGTAAAGGAATGGGTACCATTGGGTTAATACTGTTGGACATTAATATTATTCAGCTTTTTGTTGAGCTTTTTGCCGGAAGTGCGCTTATTTATTTTGCTTCGCGCACCTCGGTGGCAAACCTTATGTTTATTTCATACAGCTGGATAATTGTTGTTATTATCGGTTTTGCTTTACTTTTTAATCTTATGAGCTTTGCCTTTCCCGAATTGTATCATATGGCAGTTCCGGCAGGCTACGAAATGCATATCCTTACCCTTACAACCATAAGTGCTTACATGCTCACACACTACAACCTGCTGTTGGGAAAGGAAAAAATAAAAACCTATAATATTTTATTCTCCACACAAACGTTCATTCTGCTTCTTGTATTTGCGTTTCTTATTTATGTAAAAAAAGAAAAAACGGTTGGTTCGTATGTTATGGCCATGTACGCTTCGTATGCTTTTGGAGTGGCTGCAAGTTTATATGGCGTGCTTTACAACGAAAAAAAAATACATATCTACGCACTTAAAAAGACTGCCGGACAGGTTCTTCGTTTTGGTTTTGTAACCTCGGTAGCAAACATCCTGTTTATCGGCAACAAGCGGGTTGGATATTATTTGGTTCGATATTTTACCGGACTCTCTTCGTTGGGAGTTTTTACTGCAGGCACCCAACTTACCGAAGGATTAAAACTGATAGGACAAAGTATTTCGCTGGTACAGTTTTCTAAACTTTCAAACACTACCGATAATCAATATGCCACAGAAATAACCGTAAAGCTTTTAAAAGTATCGGTGATTTTAACCATTTTGGGGTTGTTGGTAATGCTGTTACTGCCCGTCCCCATTTATGTGTGGATTTTAGGTGCTGATTTTACAGATGTAAAGCCCATTGTGTTGCTTTTAACCCCAGGCGTAATTGCGCTGGCAGCCAACGCTGTTTTTGCCCATTATTTTAGCGGGATGGGAAACCCCAAAATAAATTTATATGCAAACATAATAGGGTTTTCGGTAGTATTGGTTCTTGCTCTATTGCTGATTCCCGGATATGGTTTTTATGGTGCTGCCGGTGCAGTTTCGGTAAGTTACTTAATTTCAATGTTGTATAACTTTATTTTGTTTAAAAACCAAACCGGAGTAAAACTGATTAAACTTATCCCTTCCCGGGCAGATATTATTGAACTTAAACGGTTGTTTAAAAAATCCGGCAATTAAGAGCGGAGATTGATGATTCCATATAAGCCACCAATCTCCAATCTTTCATTTACAAGTGTATCACCTCGCCGTAAGCATCGGCTACCGCTTCCATTATAGCTTCCGACATGGTTGGGTGCGGATGAACCGACTTAATAATCTCTTCACCGGTGGTTTCCAGTTTACGTGCAACCACTACCTCTGCAATCATCTCGGTAACATTTTCACCAATCATGCTGCATCCCAGCCACTCACCGTATTTGGCATCAAAAACAACCTTTACAAAACCGTCCTTTTTACCGGCAGCACTGGCTTTTCCCGATGCGGTAAACGGAAATTTACCCACTTTAATTTCATATCCCGCCTCTTTGGCTTGTTTTTCGGTCATTCCCACCGAAGCAATTTCGGGAGAGGTATAAGTACACGCAGGAATATTTCCATAGTCGATGGGTTCCACATCGAGGCCTGCAATTTTTTCAACACAGGTAATTCCTTCATGCGAGGCGGTATGAGCCAATGCAGGCCCTTTTACAATATCGCCAATGGCGTAGTATCCATCCACATTGGTTTTGTAAAAATCGTCCACCAACACTTTACCTTTTTCGGTTTTTATTCCCACCTCTTCAAGGCCGATACCTTCCAAATTGGTTTCGATGCCCACAGCCGAAAGCACCACATCAGCTTCAACTTCCTCGGTGCCTTTTTTGGTTTTGATGGTTACCTTACACAGTTTTCCCGAAGTATCCACCTTTTCAACGGTAGAATCGGTCATCACCTTCATTTTTGCCTTTTTAAACGATCGGGCAAGTTGTTTTGAAACATCCACATCTTCCAACGGAACAATGGTTGGGAAAAACTCAACCAATGTAACCTCAACACCGAGGCTGTTATAAAAGTAAGCAAACTCCGACCCGATGGCTCCCGAACCCACTACCACCATCTTTTTTGGCATTGTTTCCAAGGTCATCGCCTGCCGGTAACCGATAATCTTTTTCCCATCAATGGGCAAATTTGGCAGTTGGCGCGCTTTAGCACCTGTGGCAATAATAATGTTGTCGGCATCGTAAACCGTTGCCTTTCCATCAGCATCGGTAACCTCCATCTTTTTACCCGGAAGCACTTTGCCAAACCCGTTGATTAATTCAATTTTATTCTTTTTAAAGAGGTATTGAACCCCCTTGCTCATACCTTCGGCCACTCCCCTGCTTCGTTTTACCATGGCAGGTAAATCGGCTGTAATGTTACCGCCAATGTTTACGCCATACTCTGCCGAATGTTTGGCATAATTATAAACCTGGGCACTTTTAAGCAATGCTTTGGTGGGAATACATCCCCAGTTAAGACAAATACCACCTATTTCGGCTTTCTCAACCACTGCAACCTTTTTACCTAACTGTGCTGCACGTATGGCTGCAACATATCCACCGGGTCCTGAACCCAAAACAATAATATCATATTTCATTTTACGCTGTGTTTTTATAAGTGTCGCAAAAATAGCGATAATCAAAACATAAACCTGATTATTTTTAATCTTTTTAAATAAGAAGGCTAATTCCGCTTTTTAATTAATTTAGCAGCATGATTTTAGTAACAGGCGGAACAGGTTTTTTAGGAGCACATCTTCTTTATCACATCACTTCATCAGGCAAGGCTGTAAAAGCCATTAAAAGAGAGCAATCCTCACTACAACTTGTTCATAAAGTTTTTTCGTTTTACGATAAAACCCCTGAGTCTCTTTTATCAAAAATTGAATGGGTTACCGCCGACGTGTTGGATATTTACTCATTACGTGATGCTTTTAAAGGTGCCACCCAGGTATATCACACTGCCGCGATGGTATCATTTGAACCGAAAACCCGGCAAATGATGTTTAAAACTAATGTTTCGGGAACCGCCAATGTGGTTAATATGGCACTGGAGCAAAATATTGAGAAACTATGCCATGTAAGCTCCATTGCCGCATTGGGAAGAACATCAGGGGGAAAACCTGTTACCGAGAAAACCCATTTCTCAAGCTCTGTTAAACCATCGGCGTATTCCATAAGCAAGTTTGAGTCGGAACGAGAGGTGTGGCGGGGAATACATGAAGGACTGAATGCCGTTATTGTAAATCCTTCGGTAATTCTCGGCCCGGGCGACTGGAATACCGGAAGTTCAAAACTGTTTCAAACGGTTTACAACGGATTAAAATTTTACACCAAAGGTGCCACCGGTTTTGTAGATGTAAATGATGTGGCGAAAGCAATGGTTTTGCTAATGGAAAGCAATTTATGGGGTGAGCAATTTATTATTAACTCTGAAAATGTTACCTGGCAGCAAATTTTTACCTGGATGGCTGAAGCATTAAACGTTACCCCACCCAACCATAAAGCAGGGGCTTTTTTAAGCGAATTGTATTGGAGGATTTCAAAGGTGCAATCACTTTTAACGGGCAAAGCTGCTTTGGTTACTAGAGAGACGGCACGAACCGCTCAGCAGGTTTATGCTTACGACAGTCAAAAACTTTTGAAAGAAATAAACTACTCCTACACACCTGTACAGCAATCGATAAACCATGCGGCGAGGCTGTTTTTACAGGAAAAAAACAAATAAACGGCCTTTAAAACCGCATCAACCTATACAATACCTATTATACATAAAGTATCGCATATTTTCCAGATTTCTTAAGGTGAATTAGCAAATTGTCTTTTCTGATTTATCCGGATCAGGGTTTAAATATAACCGGACTATTCAATTCCCGAATAGTGCTTCATAAACTGAACCCTTTCGTAGGCTGCCGGGTTTTCATATTCAGCAATACTCAATTTTCCTCTGAAATCATCCAACGAATTAAAGTTGTTCTTTTCCATCCACTCTTCAAGAACACGGTTCATAATACCAATTTCGCTAAATCCCTTTTTGTATAACACCGAAGCAATTTGAACAACTTCGGCACCTGCAAGCAACTGCTTTATAACCGCTTCACCGCTGTGAATACCGGTGGAGGCAGCCAGTTCGCATTTAACGTGATGCGACATCATGGCAATCCATCTTAACGAAATGGCTAACTCCGACGGGTTGCTGAAAACAAACGAACTTTTTACTTCCATCTTGTCAATGTCGATATCGGGAGAAAAAAAGCGGTTAAACAATACAATACCTTTTATGCCTGTCCACGAAAGTTTGGTAATAAACTGCGCCAACCCCGAAAAATAATAGCTAATTTTTACAGCAACGGGAATGGAAACCGCTTTAGTTACTTTATCGATAATTTTAAAATAAACTTTTTCATTTTCCTCGCCCGACTTTTCCGGATCGGAAGGAAGAATAAAAATATTCAACTCAAGGGCGTCGGCACCGGCATCTTCAACCTTTTTGGCAAACGAAACCCAATCGTTGCTGTCGGAAACACAATTGATGGAAGCAATAACAGGAATTTTAACAGACTGTTTGGCGGAACGAATCAACTCGAGGTAAACCGATAAATCGTTACCATGCGTATAATTCCTGATATAATCTTCTGCTTCGGGATAGTAATTGGCAAACTCTCCCTGCTCCATTGTATTGTTTACCTTGTTAGCAATTTGCTCTTCAAATAACGACTTGAGTACCACCGCCCCAACTCCGTTTCGCTCCAGCTCCACAATGTTTTCAACCGAATTCGTAAGTCCTGAACTTCCTGCTATTATTGGATTCTTGAGTTTTAACCCCATCCATGATGTTTCGAGATTTGCCATAATATTATAATAT